>Ga0105050_10005415_pt1 | contig 16394 bp, 17 predicted proteins | sample FRY01_FD_78088 | JGI IMG/M metagenome (GOLD analysis project Ga0105050, IMG submission 78088) | Freshwater microbial communities from Lake Fryxell liftoff mats and glacier meltwater in Antarctica - FRY-01 | ecosystem: Environmental > Aquatic > Freshwater > Ice > Glacier meltwater ... | reverse complement strand
GATTTTGCCGTGGCCGCCAAACTGTCGGGTGCACGCTTTGTCGTGCTGCGCGGTGCGGTGATCCGGGTGCACCGTGCCTTGGCACAGTTCATGCTGGACACGCACATCACCGAACATGGCCTGACCGAGACATGGACGCCCGTGCTGGTCAAGGAAGACGCGATGTATGGCACCAACCAGTTGCCGAAATTCGCCGAAGACAGCTACCAGACCACCAATGGCTGGTGGCTGATCCCGACATCCGAAGTCACGCTGACCAATACGGTCGCGGGCGATGTGCTGGATGAGGCGAGCCTGCCCATCCGCATGACGGCCCATACCCAATGCTTCCGTTCCGAAGCGGGGTCAGCGGGGCGCGACACATCCGGCATGCTGCGCCAGCACCAGTTCGAAAAGGTGGAAATGGTCAGCATCACCACCCCCGACGCATCGCTGGCCGAACACGACCGCATGACCCGCTGTGCCGAGGCCATTCTGGAAAAGCTGGGCCTGCCTTACCGCACTTTGGTGCTTTGCACCGGCGATATGGGCTTTGGTGCGACCAGGACGCATGACATGGAAGTGTGGCTGCCGGGGCAAAATACCTACCGCGAGATTTCGTCCGTGTCGGTCTGCGGCGATTTTCAGGCGCGGCGGATGAATGCACGGTTCCGTGCGCCGGGTGGCAAACCCGATTTCGTGCATACGCTGAACGGGTCGGGGCTGGCCGTGGGTCGCTGTCTGATCGCGGTTCTGGAGAACGGCCAGCAGGCGGACGGATCGGTGGACCTTCCGGCGGTGCTCTACCCGTATCTGGGCGGCAATACGCGGATTTCCGCAAATGGCGCGATGGAGTGATGGCAGAGGCCGGGTTTACAAACCGCACACCCGCGGGATCGAGAAGTCAGACCGTGAACAAGGTGCTGCCTGCGCCGGCCCAAGCGGGCGTCAGCTTCCCAATATGACTTTCACGTAATTCCTGGTCTCTTCATATGGCGGGATGCCGTCGTGCTTTTCCACCGCCTGCGGGCCGGCGTTATAGGCGGCCAGGGCCAGCCGCCAGGAGCCGAACTTGTCGTATTGCATCCGCAGATAGCGCGCGCCGCCGTTCAGATTCTGGTCCGGGTCGTCGATATCAACGCCCAAAGCTTTCGCCGTGCCCGGCATCAGTTGCGCCAACCCGGTGGCACCTTTTACCGACACCGCCCCGGCGTTCCATCCCGATTCCTGCTGCACAAGCCGCAAAAACAGATCCTCGGGTATGCCATGCTTGCGGGCGGCAGCTTTCGCCACCTCAAGGTATGCGCCCTTGTAGCGCCCGGAATAGCCGGGAACCTTGGCGTCAGTCGGCAGTTTGGGCGCTTTGGGTTGCAGCCGCACCGACGCCTCGTATTGTTTGGACAGCCGGGTATCCAGCAGATTTGTCTGCGATTTGAACAGCGCCTGGCGGCTTTTGGATGATCCCGACAGAACCAACCCTTCGGCCCATGCACCCGACGTCCCAATCAAAGCCATCAAAACCGCACCGATGAAAAGCCGCATTGTACCGCCCGCATTGCCCCGCGCGCCGACTATACGCATTTTACCGAACTTCGCCAGCCTTCTGCACAGCCGCCAAATGACCGTCGCGCAGTTGCCCCGGCATCTGCGCGCACGCATCCGGTCCACACAGTCGGCGGGGTGGCCTGCCCCGCCTTGAAACCCCGGCCTTTCTGACAAACCCGGCCTTTCTTAGAACTCCGGCCTTTCCTAGAACCCCGACCTTGCAGTGAATTGGGTTTGCGCAAGTATCCGCCGTCGCCTCGCGCGACCTGCCTGCCGGTGATGCGACGGCTTGGCTACTGGCCGCAGGGTGCGCAGACCCGTCCCGCAACCCGACGGCAAGGCGTGGCCCCCCTGTTGCAGCAGGGGGCAGGCGGGGATATAGAAGTTCTTGACCATTTCGGGCGACGCTGCCCGGTAACGCGCGGATGAAAAGGAAAAGCCCATGGCAGGATCGGTCAACAAGGTCATCATCATCGGCAATCTGGGCCGCGACCCCGAGGTGCGCAGTTTCCCCAGCGGCGGCAAAGTGTGCAACCTGCGGGTGGCTACGTCGGAAAACTGGCGCGACAAGGCGTCGGGAGAGCGCAAAGAGCGCACGGAATGGCATTCGGTAGCGATATTTGACGAGAATCTGGTGAAGGTAGCCGAGCAGTATCTGCGCAAAGGCTCCACTGTCTACCTGGAAGGCCAATTGGAAACCCGCAAATGGCAGGACCAGTCCGGCGCTGACAAATACACGACCGAAGTGGTGCTGCGTCCCTTCCGCAGCACGATGACGATGCTGGGCGGGCGTGGTGACGCCGCATCACAAGGGGGCGCATCACAAGGGGGCGCATCACAGGGTGGAAGCCATGGCGACGAGCGTGGCGGCGGCGGTTACGACAATTACGAAGGCGGCAGCGGCAGGACCGGCAGTTCGCAGGCTGGCAGTTCGCAGGCTGGCAGTTCCGGCCGCAGCGGCCGCAGCGATCTGGACGATGAAATTCCGTTCTGATGTCGCTGCCCGCCGGTTGATCGCGCAGGCGGAGGGTGTCGCAAACGCGGGCGAAGCAACCGTCCGCTTAAAGATGGGTTTTCAGGGTCGGTCCGAACTTCCGGGCCGGCCCTTTCCTATCGCGCGGCAACGCCCCACGCCCAGCCACTGGACCTTTGCCCTGACATTCCTTATATAAAAGGTCAACAACTTCTGTGAGCACCCCATGAACCAGCAGACGGACCAGATCGAGGGCGCCCCCCTGATCAAGCCATCCACCACCGATCATGCGCTGTATGAACAGGTCGTCGAGGCCTGTCGGACAGTGTTCGACCCGGAAATTCCGGTGAACATCTATGACCTTGGCTTGGTCTACACTATTGATATTTCAACTGAAAATGAGGTGGAAATCCTCATGACCCTCACTGCGCCAGGCTGCCCCGTGGCAGGCGAGATGCCCGGCTGGGTCGCCGACGCGATCGAGCCTCTGGCCGGTGTGAAACACGTGAATGTCGGCATGACCTTTGATCCGCCCTGGGGGATGGAAATGATGTCAGACGAGGCGCGGCTGGAACTGGGGTTCATGTAAGGTTTTTGCATGGCCCCGGGCTTGCGATCCGAAACATATGGCCGCTGTCCTGACAGCCGATCTGATCTTTGCGCCCTGATTCCCGCCCATGTGCTTGCCGATTTCGCGCGGCGACCCCTTTGGGTTTCGCTTGCGCCGCAAAATCCATCCTGCGTTTTGACACGGCGTCCGAGGACCGGGCCGCAGGGGAATACGTCATCATCAGAACATTGGCATCTTGCGGCTGTGCCATCGCCACCGCTTTGGCCGTGCTACAGGCCATTGGCCTTTCCCCGCTTGAGATTGTGCCCGCCACGCCCTAAGTTAAAATCTCAGCACAAGGATCACCGCAAATGTTTGGCATCCCCGGAAAACAAGCCGTCACCATCACCCCCGCCGCCGCGAAACAGATCGCACGGCTGATGCAGAGGCAGGACTCCAAAGGTCTGCGCATCGGCATCAAGAAGGGTGGCTGTGCCGGGATGGAATACACCATGGATTATGTGTCCGAGGTCAATCCGATGGATGAAACCGTGGAACAGGACGGCGCGCGGGTGATGATCGCCCCCATGGCGCAGATGTTCCTGTTCGGCACGGTGATCGACTATGAAACCGCGCTGCTGGAGGCGGGCTTCAAGTTCCGCAATCCGAATGTGGCCGAAGCCTGCGGGTGCGGCGAATCGATCAAGTTCAAGGACGCGGCAGAGGCATAAGTCTGCACGGCGAAAGTCAAAGCATAGCGCAGGCCCAGACCAGGACGCCTCTGAACAGAAATGCGGCCTGTCGGGCCAGCCGATCCGCACGTGTCCTGCAACTTGCAGATGCATACCGAAACCCCGGTTCCCTCCGCCCCGATAATCCGCTAACGCTGTGCCCGTAACATTCGGGAGCCACCACATGCGCAAACTCGCCGCCGGGAATTGGAAGATGAACGGCCTCGCCGCCGCGCTGACCGAGGTGCAGGCGCTGATAGCCGCCCACCCCGCCCCCGCCTGCGACATGCTGCTGTGCCCGCCGGCCACCCTGATCGCGCAGATGGCGGGCACAACCAAAGGGTCGGCGCTGCATATTGGCGGGCAGGACTGCCACATCAATGCGGCGGGTGCACATACCGGCGACATCGCAGCGCAGATGCTTTCCGATGCCGGGGCCAGCCATGTGATCCTTGGCCATTCGGAGCGCCGCGCCGATCATGGCGAAACGGATGCGTTGGTGCTGGCGAAGACCAGCGCGGCGTGGGCTGCGGGGCTGATTGCCGTGGTCTGCATCGGCGAAACCGAAGCGCAGCGCAACGATGGCAGCACGCTGGACGTGATCGGCGCGCAATTGGCAGGCTCGGTGCCCGCTGCGGCGACGCCGCAAAATCTGGTGATCGCCTATGAACCGGTCTGGGCCATAGGCACCGGGCGCACGCCGACACTGGCCGAGATCGCCGAGGTTCACGCCTTCCTGCGCGCCCGTCTGACCGACCGTTTCGCGGCGGCTGCGGCCGACATGCGCCTGCTTTATGGTGGGTCGGTAAAGCCCTCCAACGCTACCGGGATCTTTGCTCTGCCGCATGTCGATGGGGCGCTGGTCGGCGGGGCGAGCCTGAAAGCCGCCGATTTCGGCGCAATTGTCGCGGCGCTTTCGGCGGCGTGAGGTGCGGGCAAGCCATTCCGCACGCGGGATGGTCCGGACGGCATGAAACGGTCTGACCTGTCGCCCGCAGACCAGAAGATGGCAAGGGAATCGGGCACAGATGCCATTTGCCGGGCCATGCCCGCCCCCCGACGCGGACCCGCTCCATGACCCCTGCCCTCGCCTCGCCGTCACGCCTTACGGCCAATCTGATCTGCATGGCATCGATGCTGATCTGGGCCGCGGGCCTGCCTGCCGCTGATCTGCTGTTGAAAGCGATCCCGCCTTTGTCGCTTACTGCGCTGCGCATGTCACTCGCGGCGGCGGTGCTCCTGCCACTATGGCTCGCTTTGGAGGGCGGGGGGGTGATGGCCCGCGCGCAGTGGCTGCGCGGAATCGCTGTGGGCGGACTGGGGTTTGGCGTTGGGGCGTACCTTCTTGTCTTCGCGCAATCGCGCACCGATGCCGTGACGGTGGCCATCATCAGCGCCACGATGCCGGCGATAGGCATTGCGTTGGAATGTCTGCTGGACGCCCGCCGCCTGCGCGCGGGTTTGATGTTTGGCCTGACGCTCAGCCTCGCCGGCGGATTGCTTGCTTATGGCGACAAACTGGGGGCCGTGGGGTTCGGCGTTGGCGCACTGGCGGCCTTTACATCGGTGATCTGCTTCACCTGGGGGTCGCGCGCGACTGTTGCCGGTTTCCCGGCGCTCTCGCCGATCGGACGCACCACGATCACGCTGACCGGCGCGGCCCTTGTCACGTCGCTGGCCGCGTTGCTGCAGATTGGCCTTGGTGGCCCGGCCTCCGACTGGCCCGCCATCGGTATGACCGAAATCGGCGCTCTGGCCATCTATGGCATCGGTGCGCTGGCCATCAGCCAGGTATTGTGGATCATCAGCGTCGGTCAACTGGGCATCGGTGTTGCGGCACTGCACATCAACGCGGCCCCGTTTTATGTGATGCTGTTCCTGTATGCGCTCGGCGGATCCTGGGACTGGATGCAGGTTCTGGGTGCCGCCATCGTCGGGCTTGGCGTGCTGATCGCGCAGGGCCTTCCCCGCTTCAACCGTCATTGAGATTGCCCATGCAGACCCTCCACCAATCGCCTGCCGATCCCGCCTTCGTGCAAGATCCCTACCCGTTTTACGACCGCGCCCGCGCCCATGGTCCGTTCTTTCACTGGGCCGATTATGGCATGACCGCCGCCACGTCCTATTCTGCCGTCAACGCCATCCTGCGCGACCGGCGCTTTGGCCGCGAAACCCCGCCCGATCAGGTCGCGCCCGTGGCGGCCCATCTTGCGCCCTTCGACGCAGTGGAAAAACACTCGCTTCTGGCGCTGGAGCCACCAAGCCACACCCGCCTGCGCGGTCTTGTGCTGCGCGCCTTCACCGCGCGGCGGATCGGCGCGCTGGCGCCCGAGATCACCCAACTGACGCATGACCTGATCGACGCTGCGCCGGAAGGTGACTTCGACCTGCTGAAACACTTCGGCCAGCGCTTGCCCGTGATCGTGATCGCCCGCCTGCTGGGCGTCCCCGAAACGATGTCGGACGATCTGCTGCGCTGGTCCAACGCAATGGTGGCGATGTATGTGGCAGGGCCGACCCGCGCCACCGAAGTCCGCGCCGCCACCGCCGCCGCCGATTTTGCGGACTTCCTGCGCGCTTATGTGGCAGAGCGCCGCACCCGCCCCGCCGATGACCTTATCACTCACCTGATCGCCGCCGAAGCCGAAGGCGAAAAGCTGACGACGGACGAACTTGTCGGCACCTGCATCCTGCTGTTGAATGCGGGCCATGAAGCGACGGTGCACACGATCGGCAATGGCGTGAAAACCCTGCTGGCCGCAGGCATCGCCCCCACCCCCGATACCGCCCCCGCGATCACCGAAGAAATCCTGCGCTACGACCCGCCGCTGCACCTGTTCACCCGCTACGCCTATGACGATATCGAGGTGCAGGGCCAGCTCTTCCCCAAAGGCTCGCAAGTGGCCCTGCTGCTCGCCGCAGCCAACCGCGATCCGCACGCCTATGATGCGCCCGCAGAATTCCGCCCGGACCGGGCCGCAAAACCCAACCTCGCCCTCGGCGCGGGGCTGCATTTCTGTGTCGGAGCACCTCTGGCACGGCTGGAGCTGAACATCGCCCTGCCGATCCTGTTCGCCCGCCTGCCCGGTCTGTGCCTGACCGAAGCCCCCGTATTTGGCAACGTCTACCACTTCCACGGCCTTCAACGCCTGATGGTCGCGCGCGCCTGAAGCACCCGCCCTTTCTCATTCTCTGTTCAGAAATATCCTCGGGGGTGAGGCGCGCAGCGGCGAGGGGGCGGAAAGCCCCCTCTCTGCCTTGCGTCAAATCACAGCGGCAGCACGGTCGTCGCCTTGATCTCTTCCATGCTCAGCAAGGCTGTCACGTTGAAAATCCGCACCTCGGAAATCAGCGCCTGATAAAAGCTGTCATAGGCCCGCGCATTTGCCACCCTTACCTTGAGGATATAGTCGATATCCCCGGCCAGCCGGTGCGCTTCCAAAACCTCGGGCCGCTCACGCAATGCCTTCAGGAACTTGCGCTGCCATTCCGCCTCGTGTTCCGATGTGCGGATCAGCACGAAGAAACATGCCTCAAGCCCCAAAGCCTCGGCGTCGAGCAAAGCCGTCTGGCGCAGGATCACCCCGGTCTCTTTCATCCGGCGGATGCGATTCCACACCGGGGTTTTGGACGACCCAACCTTGCGGGCAATCTCGTCCAGCGATTGGGCGGCATCCTCTTGCAACTCGGCAAGGATTTTCCTGTCCATCTCGTCGAGCCGGACTGCCATTCGCCAAAACTCCCCTGGTTTGGAACCATGTTCTGCCGCTGCACAGAAGTGGAACGTTCTTCCTTATCTGCACCGTGGCATGGCGCTGCAACAGGAAAATATCCTATATTGCAAGGCAGAAGCCAGCCCAACCCGCCCAACCTGCACGAGGCCACCCCATGAGCCGCCAATACATTGCCAAAGTCGTCACCGCCAACGCGCTGCTGGAAGGCGACGTGATTTACCTTACCGCCGATGACCTCTGGTCGCGCCGGCACACCGACGCGGAACTGATCGAGGACGAGGCCCACGCCCAGATGCGCCTGCTGCACGCGGCAGCACAGAAAAGCACGGTGGTCGGGGCTTATCTTGCGGATGCAAGGCGCGGCCCGGACGGCCCCGAGCCCGTGCATTTCCGCGAGGCGTTCCGCACCCGTGGCCCGTCCAACTATTTCCACGGCAAGCAGGAAACGCCGGCGCAGTAAGCCTCCGACAGGCACCGCCCCACTCGCACACCACAGGCAGGCATATGTATACCTATTCAGACTTCGACGAAGCCTTCGTGCGCACACGCGTCGCGCAATTCTCCGGTCAGGTGGAGCGTCGGATTGACGGCTCCCTGTCCGAGGACGAATTTCGCCCGCTGCGCCTGATGAACGGCCTTTATCTGCAACTGCACGCCTATATGCTGCGGGTGGCAATCCCTTACGGCACCCTGAACCCGCGCCAGATGCGGCAGTTGGCGCTGATTGCCGATACATGGGACAAGGGCTATGGCCATTTCACCACGCGCCAGAACATCCAGTATAACTGGCCGGTGCTGAACGACGTGCCCGCAATCCTGTCGGCCCTGGCCGATGTGGAAATGCACGCGATCCAGACCTCCGGCAACTGCGTGCGCAACGTCACCGCCGACCATTTCGCCGGTGCTGCGGCGGACGAGATCGAAGACCCGCGCCCGGTGGCCGAGCTGCTGCGCCAATGGTCCACCGACCACCCCGAATTTCAGTTTCTGCCGCGCAAGTTCAAGATTGCCATCACCGGCAGCCCGAATGACCGCGCGGTGACAAAGGCGCATGACATCGGCCTGCGCATGGTGCGCAATACGGCGGGCGAGCCCGGTTTCGAGGTGATCGTCGGCGGCGGTCTTGGCCGTACCCCGATGATTGGCCACACGGTGCGGGACTTCCTGCCCAAAGCCGACCTGCTGCCATATGTCGAGGCGATCCTCAGCGTTTACAACATGTTGGGCCGCCGCGACAACAAATACAAAGCCCGCATCAAGATCACCGTGCATGAAACCGGCGTGGAGGCGATCACGAAACTGATCGAAGCCCGCTTTACCGAGATCCGCCCGGATTTCGGGGGTTCTGATCAGGAACTTCTGACCCGCATCGAAGCGGCCTTTGCGCCCCCCGCGTTCCGCGATGCACCAACCGACGCTTATGCCGCCTTCTATAGCGCCGACCCGGTGTTCCGCGCCTGGGCCGATACCAACCTGTCGCAGCACCGCAACGCGGATTATGCCATCGTCACCATCAGCCTGAAGGCGCATGGCGAAACGCCCGGTGATGCCACCTCGGAACAGATGCGCGTCATGGCCGATCTTGCCGAACGCCATGGCCATTCCGAACTGCGCATCAGCCACGAACAGAACGTGATCCTGCCGCATGTCCACAAATCGGACCTGCCGACCCTGCACGCGGCGCTTTCGCAAGTGGGCCTCGCGACCGCCAATGTCGGGCTTATCAGCGACATCATCGCCTGCCCCGGCATGGACTACTGCGCACTGGCGACGGCGCGTTCGATCCCGGTCGCGCAGGAAATCGCGTTGCGTTTTGACGAATTGAAGCTGGAGCATGAAATTGGCCCGCTGAAGATCAAGATCTCGGGCTGCATCAACGCCTGCGGGCACCACCATGTCGGCCATATCGGCATTCTGGGGCTGGACCGTGCGGGGGTGGAAAACTACCAGATCACGCTTGGCGGCGATGGCACGGAAACCGCCGTGGTCGGCGAACGCGCTGGTCCCGGCTTCGCTTACACCGAAATCGTGCCCGCCATCGAGCGCCTGATCCACGCGTATCTTGCACAGCGCCGCGAGCCGTCCGAGACATTCTTGCAAACTTATCGGCGTGTTGGACTGGCGCCGTTCAAGGACGCGCTTTATCCTGCGGAAGGTTCGCGCGATGCCGCTTGATCCCGGTTTCAGCACGCTGGCCGACAAGGTTTCGCTGCTGAACGACCGCTACAGACACCACGGCGCCGTGTCGGTGATGGAACAGGCGCTGGGTGACCCGGATGTGGGGTCAGTCGCGCTTGTGTCGTCCTTTGGCGCGGAGTCTGTAGTGCTGCTGCATATGCTGTCGGTGATGGACAAGACTGCCCCGGTCCTGTTCATCGACACCCAGATGCTGTTCCCCGAAACCATTGCCTATCAGACCGAAGTGGCCGAAAAGCTGGGTCTGACCAGTATCCGAACCATTCGGGCAAACCCCAGGACACTGGCGTTCGAAGACCCCGACAACACACTGCACCAGTTCAACACCGATGCCTGCTGCGCCATCCGCAAAACCGAGCCGCTGGAACGCGCACTGGCGGGTTTTGACGCCTGGATCACGGGCCGCAAACGGTATCAAAGCGGCTCCCGCGCGGCACTGGATTTCTTCGAGACCGACGGCGAGGCGCGGATCAAGGTCAACCCGCTTGCGCATTGGGGGCGCGAGGATCTTGCGGAGTATATGGTCAACAATCGCCTGCCCCGGCATCCGTTGGTCGCGAGGGGTTATCCAAGCATCGGTTGCGCGCCCTGCACCAGCCCGGTAAAACCGGGTGAAGACCCGCGCGCAGGCCGTTGGCGCGGCAGCAACAAAACCGAATGCGGCATCCATTTCATCAACGGCAAGATGGTCCGCATCCCCTTTGACGCCGGCAATACGGAGAACGCGGCATGAGCGTGATTGTCACCGACACCGGCTTTGCCGCCGATGACTGGGCAGCGGGCATCGTGCCGCTGGACGAACTGGCCGCGCATCAGGGCGCGGTTGATCTGGCCAATACTGCCGACCCGGCGGCACTTGGCAACCAGTTGGCCACGCTGCAACTGATCCGTATCGCCTTTGCGGCGTTCAGTGACGGGCGCGGCTTTACCCTTGCTGCCCGTCTGCGCCGCATGGGTTATACCGGGCGGCTGCGCGCTTACGGGCATGTGCTGGCCGACCAATACGCCATGGCGCGGCGGAGCGGGTTTGACGAGGTGGAAATCCCGGATGATCTGGCCGCGCGCCAGCCTGCGGACCAATGGGCCTTCCGCGCTGACTGGCGCGCGCATGACCATCGGGCGCGGCTGCGGGCCTGACGGGCATGCGACTTGAAAAATCTCTGCAAATATGTACGCATGCACAGGAATGAACGACGCCGGCTCCCGGCCTCTGGATGAGATGAAGATGACCGACCAAACCCCCGTCGCCGCCGTGAAAGCCCTGCCCGACAGCCAGACTGTCACATTGGTAAAGCACTGGACGGACCGGCTTTTTTCCTTCCGCGTGACGCGGCCTGCCAGCCTGCGCTTCCGGTCGGGTGAATTCGTGATGATCGGCCTGTTGGGCGACAACGGCAAACCTTTGCTGCGTGCCTATTCCATCGCCTCGCCCAATTGGGATGACGAACTGGAATTTTATTCGATCAAGGTGCCGGATGGCCCGCTGACCAGCCGCTTGCAGCATATCGTGCCGGGCGACCAGATCATCCTGCGGCCCAAACCCGTCGGTACTCTGGTGCATGACGCGCTGCTGCCAGGGCGCAGGCTGTGGTTTCTTGCGACGGGCACGGGACTTGCGCCTTTCGCATCGTTGATGCGCGATCCGGAGACATACGAGAAATACGACCAGGTCATCATGATGCATACGTGCCGCGAGACGAAAGAGCTGGAATATGGCCGCACCGTGGTGGAATCGCTGAAAGATGACGAGCTGATCGGCGAAATGGTGGAAGGCAAGCTGCTGTATTACCCTACGACAACCCGGGACGTGACGCCGTTCATGGGCCGGATCACCGACAATCTTACGTCTGGCAAGGTATTCGCCGATCTTGGGCTGACGCCGATGGACCCGGCAGAGGATCGCGCAATGGTCTGCGGCTCGCTCGCGTTCAACCACGACGTGAAGGCGGTGCTGGAAGGCTTTGGCCTGCGCGAAGGGGCCAATTCGGAACCGCTGGAATATGTGGTGGAAAAGGCATTTGTCGGCGACGGCATCTGACAGGCGGCAGACATGGCAACGCCGCGCAGACAGCTCTGCGCGGCGTTGCCTTTTGCTGCGTTCAGAGAAAGCGGCGACCGTCTTCCCTCACAACGCCGATCACAGACCCAAGGCAGCTTTCACTTCAGCCAGCGCCGGTTCCAGCAACGCGGGCGTGGCGGCCGCCGCTTCGACTCTCGCTTTCAGCGTGGTCTTGACCGACGCCTCCAGCGCCGAAGCGTCGATCAGAGCGTTGACCTTCACCGCATCGAAGTTTTCAACGGTCAGCAAATCGGCAGGCGGCAGTTCGATGGCAGCATCGCCTGCGGTATCGGACGCGGCCCCGGTCGTGGCCCCGGTCGCGGAATCGGCAGCCGCGGCAGCATCGGCAGCAGCCGTTTCTGCGGCAGCGGCAGCATCGGCAGCAGCCGTTTCTGCGGCAGCGGCGGCAGCGGCGGCTTCAGCCTCGGCCGTCGCCAATGTCGCGGCGGCAGCGGCGTCCTGAGCGGCAGTTTCGGCGGCTTCCTGCGCCGGTTTATAGCTGAACTGGTAGTAGCCGCCCGCAGCGACCAGAACCACGACCGCCCCGATGATTACGCTTTTATTCATTTTTAGAATCTCCATAAACCGTCAGCATGCAACGATTGCGTGCTTCACATTACAGAAAATTTCCGTTTTGAAAAGCATCACCCGCTCTTGAAGCCTGCCTCGCGGCCACGTTCCGCAGCGCGCGACCGCAATGGGCATGGAATCCGGGTTGAACCGCGCGGCCTGCCGGTCTATTTTGCGCGGCACATGACAGCAACGACGCAAGGAACGCCACCATAGCCCGCAGACCCCACAACGCCCCGCCGCAACGCGATACGGGCCCCCGTGTGAATGATCGCATCCGCAACGCCGAAATTCGCCTGATCGGGGCGGACGGTGAAAACGTCGGCATCGTGACCCCCGCCCGCGCCATGCAGATGGCCGAGGAGGCTGGTCTTGATCTGGTGGAGATTTCGCCAAATGCGGAGCCGCCGGTCTGCAAGATCATGGACTTCGGCAAATTCAAGTATGAGCAGCAAAAGCGCGAGGCGGAAGCCCGCAAGAAGCAGCACATCATCGAGATCAAGGAAATCAAGTTCCGCCCCGGTACCGATACGCATGACTTTGACGTGAAGATGCGCTCGGTGCTGAAATTCCTGGAAGAAGGCGACAAGGTGAAGGTCACCCTGCGTTTTCGTGGCCGCGAGATGGCGCACCAGGGGCTTGGGCTTGAGCTGTTGAACCGCGTGGCGGCGCATGTCGCCGAAGAAGACGCAGGCAAGATCGAATCGATGCCGCGTCTGGAAGGCCGGCAGATGGTGATGATGATCGGGCCGAAGTAATTTTTGGCCGGAGCCGGGGGGCTTTCTGCCCCCCGGACCCCCCGAGGATATTTATGTCTGAAAAGAGGGGCAAGACGGTGTCGGCCGATCGGGCCGCCGAAGGATCCTATCCTTCTCTTGGCTGCGGTCTGGTTGGAATTTCCTTCAGCAAGCCGCCCACACCCATCGCTGCAATATCGTCATCTGTGACCTGAAGCCCGCAGGCAAGCCGTTCCAGCACCCAGTCCGCGCCGTTCAGTGCGGGGGACCGGGCACAGCCCGGCAGGCCGATCACCGGGCGATTACCCAGCAAGCCGTGAAACAACAGGTTGCCGGGATCGACAGGCATTCCAAACCGCGCCACAGAACCGCCCGCCATCCGCAGCGCCTGCGGGCCAGTGTCGTAAAGGTCGGACGTGGCCGATCCGGTCAGGATCAAAAGCATGTCTCCGGGCAAGGTGACAAGCGCGGCGGCCATCGCGCCGGCATCGTGCGGGGTCGTGGTCACACAGGCGTCCAGCGTCATGCCAAGGGCTTTCAACCGGGTTTCCATGGCGCGGCGCGCCTTGACCGCAAGTTTGCCATCCTGCCCCGGCACTTCGGTCAGCAACAGCGACGCGCTGTGACGCACGACCGGCAGAATGCGGATCGCCGCCCGCGCGATGCGTTCTGCCCGGCAAAGCGCCGCTTCTTCGACCGCATAGGCAATGATCTTGACGGTTCCCACCAGCATTCCGGGCGTCACCCGCGCATGGGGAGCCAGCGTCGCGAGGGTGATCGCGGGGTCGATACGGTTCAGCGCGTGGATCGCCGCGGCATCCAGCGCCACGATGCCGGGAGCCACAGCATTCAGGTTCACCCGCCCGGTGAACGCGACAGAGCGGGTCAGGCCCGCTGCCGCCTCGTCCGGCACCAGCGACAGCGCGAGGCGCCCGGCGGCGGCATCTTCGGCTACATCCTGCGGGCCGGGGCGGGCGATGGTGACATGGGTGATGCAGGCGGCACGCAGGCGGGCAATATCAGCGGCGTCCAGCACGGCACCTTTACGCAGCCGCTCGCCCCCCAACATCACCGAATGCGCCAGAATGGCACCAAGGGCGGCGTCCAGCGCGACGGGACCGAACTCCATCAGCCTTTCCTGAGCCGGTGGGTGATCTGGGCGAGGATCGACACGGCGATTTCTGCGGGGGATTTCGCGCCGATATCCAGACCGACCGGGGCATGCAGGCGGGCAATGGCTTCTTCGGTAACACCGGCCGCACGCAGCCGGTCCAGCCGCTTGGCATGTGTCCGGGCAGACCCGAGGCAGCCAATATAAAAGGCGGGCGAGGCGAGAGCGGCCAGCAGCGCCGGATCGTCCAGCTTCGGATCGTGGGTCAGAGTGACCACCGCGGTGCGGGTGTCTGGCGCGAGACCGGCCATCGCGGCATCGGGCCAATCATCCAGAATTGTCTCGCCGGGGAAGCGTTCGCCCGACCCGAAGGCGGCGCGCGGGTCGATCAGCACGGGGTCATAGCCCGCGAGCCGCGCCATTGCCACCAGCGGCTGCGCAATATGCACCGCCCCCACCACGATCATCCGCAATGGCGGGTTGTGGATGCCGATGAACCAGCCGTCGTCCTCCATCCCCGAACGGTCGGACGCCAGGCGGGTGGCAGTGGCGGGGTGGCTGCCATCACTGAGGCAGTGTTGCCATGTTGTCGGATTAACCATCAAAGCCAATGGCTTGCGGTCAGCGCGGGCAGCAACAAGATCGGCCAGCAACGCCTCGGGCAGGCAGGCGCCCACGGGTTCGACCAGAACACGAATTGTGCCGCCGCAAGCCAGCCCTACCGCGAAGGCCTCGTCATCGCTGACCCCGAAGGTCAGAAGCCGGGGTTTGCCATCGGCCAGCGCGTCAATCGCTTCGGCCACCACGGCGCCTTCGACGCAGCCGCCCGATACCGACCCCATGATCGCCGCATCGCCGGAAATCACCAGCTGGCTGCCTGCGGCGCGCGGCGCGGATCCCCAGGTTTCCAGCACGGTCGCCAGGACGGCACCGCGCCCCTGACGGTGCCAGTCGAGGGCTGTTTCGGGAATGCTATCATGGTCGTCGCGCATCGTGGCCTCCGGCTTTGGGGGTGACTATGGGACAGCGGGCGATGCTGCGCCACTGGCAAAAAGTGCCGAAGACGACCGCACGAAAGGGTCGCTTGCGGACGCAGGACCGGGTTTCATGGCTTTTTTCATGCGAAAAGGGCGCGCCGGGCATGGTATACCCGACGCGCCCCCTGTTTCACCCGACGCGGTTCAGCGCAGTGCGGCCTGTTGCAACAGCGGCGTGATCAGCCGCACGGCCACACGGCGGTTGCGTTGCTCGTCTGCGGTCGTCGGCACACGCAGGTCGCTTTCGCCGTAACCCTGCACCACCAGATTTTCCGGTGGCACACCGAAGTATTCCGTCAATGCCAATGCCACCGATTCGGCGCGCCGGTCTGAAAGCGCGAGGTTCGACGCTGCCGACCCGACTGCGTCGGTATGGCCTTCGATCAAAAACACCTCATTCGGACGGTCCTCGATCAGGCCCGCAATCAGGTTGCCCATATCGGCCAGCTTTTCCGCTTCGGTCGTGGCGATCGCCGCCGATCCGCTGGCGAACGTGATGCTGTCCACATCGATGGTCGGCGCGAGGGACCGGACCTCGCCATAGTCGCGGATCTGGCGCAGCGAATAGGCACGCTGATTGGCGCGGGCGTCGATTGTCGCCAGTGCCGCGCGAAGCGAAGCACCGTCGTCAGAGGTCGAGATACGCAGATCGGGTTCCGGTTCCGGCAGGTCGCTTACCACAATGCGCTCTACCGGGGCGAGGTCGTCGATCAGCAGTGTCTCGTTGCCCTGCGTGTCGATGCGCGCACGGCGCAGCACGCGGCCCGATGCATCACGGATGGTAATGATCTGGCTGCCGTCTTCACGGTTCACAACGGAACGGGTCGAACCGTCGTCATAGCTTTGCGTTTCAACCCGGCTGCCCGGCTGGCGCAGCAACGTGTCGTCATCCTTCAGGACGTAATACCGGCCATCCTCACGTTCCACCACCACACGGTCGCCGGTGTTCGACACGACTTTGTCACGGTTGTTGAGGATTGCACCAACGGCAAGGCCGCCAAGTGCCAGCAGACCAAATTTCTCAAGGTTGCTGAGGCCGCTTTTCTTGCCTTCCGACACCTCTGTCGGCGCCGCTTCAAATTCCTCGTCGCTGGCGCGGGTGTCGGCTGCGGTCACCTCGGTCACAGTGGCTTCGGGGGCGGAGCCGTCGGCATTGGTTGCGTCACCCTGTG
>Ga0105050_10005412_pt1 | contig 16403 bp, 24 predicted proteins | sample FRY01_FD_78088 | JGI IMG/M metagenome (GOLD analysis project Ga0105050, IMG submission 78088) | Freshwater microbial communities from Lake Fryxell liftoff mats and glacier meltwater in Antarctica - FRY-01 | ecosystem: Environmental > Aquatic > Freshwater > Ice > Glacier meltwater ... | reverse complement strand
GTTTTCATAAGATACCACCGTCAAACAACACCCATTGATGGCAATGCTTTCACCAATCTTGATGTTCTCTAACGGTCGATTCGGCTCTACAAAAAGAGTGCCGCCGTCATTTGATAATGCGATTTCGCTGATTTTCCCGGTGTGGGTGATGATTCCTGTAAACATGGTGGTTTGATAGGGGGTTGGGGGAGGAGTGTCTAGTGGAAATTGGGTTTAAAAAAAGTTTGCTGTCCTCAGAAAAATTACGTGAAAGTGGAGTTGCCCCGTCAATACCGGACCACAAAGTTATTTAGCTAGCTTGATTTAATTGTAAAAATTCTCTTGGGCTTTTCATGCCAAGTCCTTTGTGTACCGCAAAGTTATTATAGTCTTCAAACCATGCCGGTAATTGCTCCATCAGGGTTTTTGCAGAAGTTAATTTACCGAAGTAAACGTAATCTTGTTTAAAGCGTTTCACAAAAGCCTCCGCCATTCCATTGCTTTCAGGACTATACGATGGTGTGGTGCAAATTTCGAAGCCTAGCGCTCTGCCAAAACTGACTGTCTCATGAGCTATGTAACAAGGTCCATTGTCGCTTAGCCATTGAATCGAGTGAGGAAGCTTCGAGTTTTTAAACCGATATTCAACGCTTTCTACCATTAAGTCTCGGATACTTTTGCCAGCCATGCCTTGTGTACTCGCCACATAGCCCAGTATTTCTCGGTCACAGGTATCCATAGCAAATGCGACATGGAGTCGATCGCCGTTATAACATTGAACTGCAAAAGCGTCAGAGCACCACCGAGTGTTGCTGTGCAAAGTGATTATTTTGCCCTGATGTGTCCGACTTATTTTCCCGCTATATTTTTGCAGTGTCAGGCCATTTCGTTTCATGATCCGGTAAATCCGTTTATGATTGACTGCCTTTAATCTCTCTGATTCTAATCTGCGATTTAAATGGACCGTCATTCGCCGGTATCCCATGCTGGGTCTAAACTGCAGAATTCCTCGAATATATCCCAAGTAAAATTCGTCATCATCTTTATTGTAGTGGGCTAAACGTTTTTTCTGACTAGGCTTTAATTGTTCTTGTAAATTCGATCTTGAAACTTTCAGCACTTTTGCCACCGTTCTCACTCGAAACCTTCGATTCCTCGCAATGGCTTTCGCAAGATTAGTTTTTTTTCCCGGCCAATCTTGACGGCTTCTTTGAGAATCTCATTCTCCATCGTCTTTTGACCCAACACTCTTTCTAGTTCTCGAATTCGTTTGTGAAGTAATTTCGCTTCGCTTTCAGGCACGACAATTTCTTCAGATCCAACTCCGATCAGAGCACCTTCTTCGTATCTTCTTCGCCACTGAAACAGTTGCGACGGACTAATATCATGATGTCTTGCCACTTCTGACAGGCTAGAACCTTGAACGTAAGTCTCTTCAACTATTGATGCTTTTTCATTGGTAGTCCATCGACGACGTCTTTGAACTCCTGTGATCACTTTAATTGTCTCTGGCTTGCTACTAGTCATATTCATAGGCATACTCCTATTACTTAGCTAATAACAAGTGGCCCGGTTGAAACGGGGGCTACTACAGGGCGTTGTTTTGTTGTCTCTAAATCTGTGAATGGAAACGGGATCAGAACGATTTAAATGAAGATTAAATTTGACATAGACAAAAAAAAGTGTATTTTTAAAAAAAAGGGGCTAGCATGATTGAACAAAAATTACAGACTTCTAATGAGCCGCATTCTTTGCGGCAGTTAGTTTCCTAGCCCCGGTGACTTCAATCACCACCGGGGCGACTTTTTTAATAACAACGTTCTTTATCGGTTTTCCTATTCGTCAAGGTAAAGCCCCACAGGAATTGAGCCATAATAGGCGTGTAATCAATTCAAAGAGGAGAAATAATCGGTCTTGGACCGGACTTCCAGAATAGCTGAGCAGCGAATTTTGGGATAAATGGGGTTTATTGCATACAGTGTCGGCAGAGAATGAATTCTCGACCATTCAATTGGAATGTCATCGACGCGCAAGGGCTGGGTGATTCCAGCATAAATATTTATACCCTGATAAGGATTATTTCTTCGACTAGCTCATAATTCTTAGGCTTACTGAATCTATGCAAGGGAACGGTCATAGAATATCTATATCTTAAACAGGGAGTAGTTTATGGAATGTCCGCATTGTGGCAAGTCAATCGTTAACAATAATAAAAACCCGGAGGTCGGGGAAGTGATTAGCTACTTGAACGCCGAGGTTGGTAGCAGGTTCTCCTCGTCGTCTAAATCATCGACAAAATACATTATGAGCAGGATAATGGAAGGTTACACCGTTGAAGATCTTAAGTCTGTTGTTGACAAGAAGAATGCCCAGTGGGCTGGCACTGCAATGGAGAAATTTCTAAGGCCCGAAACTTTGTTTTGCGAGACTAAATTTCAATCATACATAAACGAAAAGGGTAGCAATGGAAAAGAAAACAAACTCACAAGAAGCCACAATAAAATCGACTACACGGACGGAACTTTCTGAATGCCCAATTCACAAAACCGATATGAGAGTTTTGAATATTTCTGTCGGTGGGTTTTCTAAAAAACTAACTTCGTGCAAATCTTGCGAAGAGGAGAGTAAAAACAAAGAAAGACAAGAGTTAAATAAGAAGAAATCTCTGGAAGACCAGCTTGTTATAAACTCTCTTCTAGATAACGCCGCCATATCTAGTCGTTTTCATGACAAGACTATCTATAATTGGCTCGTTGAGTCCGAAGATCAGAGATATATCATTGATAAAATAAAATCGTTCCTGAGCAATCCTGAGGCGTCTACAGGGCTAATATTTTGCGGCAGGCCTGGCACTGGTAAAAATCATTTGGCTTGTGGGGTCGCTAGGCATTTTATTAAAAATAAAAAATCTGCTTTGGTCACCACCGCATTTGAGATGGTTAGCACTGTAAAAGAATCGTGGAGAAATAACGGGGTAAATGAGAAGCAAATAATCGATAAGTTTGTTAAAGTGAAGCTGTTGGTTATTGATGAGGTTGGGGTTCAGTTTGGGTCTGACACAGAGATGCTTTATCTAACAATGATTATTAACAAAAGATACGAGAATCAAAACCCAACAATTCTAATATCTAACTTATCTCCGAAGGAAATTACTGGATTTCTCGGTGAGAGGATTATTGATAGATTTAAAGAGGGCGGGCATATGCTGGCTTTTACATGGGAAAGCTATAGAGGAAGGAAGGCATGACAATACAAGGTGAAATATTAAGGCAGATATTTGAGGTTTTAATGGAGTCCAGGACAATACTTCCTGGGTATTTTGAAAATATTGTGACGGAGTTTAAATTCAATGAAGATCAAGCGAAAGTCCTTGCAGAAGAAATCTATACGAGAATCTTTGTCTTTATCAGAGAGTCAGATTCAAATAGATTGTTTTGAATGGTTTAATCTTCAATATCCAAAAGAGCTTATTTTCCACATTCCAAATGCTGTTAAGTATGTGTCCAGAGGGAATAGAGGTGCTTTTTATGGGATTCTAAAAAAAATGAAAGATGAAGGGGTTGTAAAAGGAATCCCAGATCTATTCCTGGCAAAGTCTTTTAATAAATACCATGGGCTTTTTATTGAAATGAAAAAGCCAAAATCTTACGCAAGCAAAGAGCAAAAAGAGATTCATTATCTTCTAGCTAAGAATGGATACGCTGTTGCTGTAGTAAAGTCCTTTGATGCATTTGTTATTCTTGTGACAACATACTTCTCTTCGGGTGACCTCGACGCTTTGCCGTTATCTTCTGAACTTCAGCTACAATCTTAGTTAGTTCATTGTAGACAAATCCAGGCTCAGATGTGCAGGCAGTTTCAAAGTCTTTAGGCATCTTGTTAAAAGCTACCCCAACTATTTCGGGCTTCTCATCAATGAATTCAGCTATCTTGGGGATCATTTTATCAGGGCAAGGACGTTTATAGTTCATGATTAAATGCAAAAACTGTACCGAACAACCGAGGTTCTTAGCCAAGTCTTTTTGATGCAGCCCCATTTCGTTTAGAAACTTTTTAATGCGAACTTTTATTTGTAATGATTTTCTGTTTGCCATCTTTATATTATACGACAACAAGACTTGAAGGTTCAACTAAAAAGATTAAAAAATTAACTAAAATAGTTGACGTGTTTATTTCTATGTATTATGATGAAGCTAGATTGAATATAAAGGGAGTTAAATATGAAAGAAAGCTTGCATAACAATAAAAAAGATGAGAGGTGCGAGTATCACGATGAGGTCAAGCAAGATCTCTGGAGTGATGGAAAAATCTATTGTGAAAGCTGTTTGCTTGAGGAGATGCAGTTGCCATCAATAGTAGAACAACAAGAAGAACAAGAATATTAAGGGAGTTAATAGATGGAACAAGAACTACATAAAAACCCATTCGCGCAATGGGAGGACAAAGCCGATGAGAGTATACCCACAGGGACTCTCCAGATTTATAATTTTATTTCGGATTATTTAAAAAGGGATAACGATTCTTATGTCAACCGAGCCTCTGCGGCAACTATGTGTAAAAAACGTCGATGGTATCAACGCAGAGGTGAGGTTGGCACCCCGTTAACGCCAAGAAAAGAAGTTAATTTCTTGCTTGGTGACCTTGCAGAAAAAGCTATGGTTTTCTTTATTAAGAATGGTCTTGTTGGTGAGGGGAAGCTTTATTCAGAAGTTGATTTTGGCAAGAAAATTGGTCAGTTTGAGTTTTCTGGGAAGGTGATTGATGTTTTCGATCAGAAAACTTTGATTTCTAAAGCGGGAGATGTCGAGATCACTTGTCATGCAGATGGATTTGGGAAAAGAAATTTGGATGGAAAGTGGGAGTCAATTGAGTGTAAATCTTCTTCTGACTGGGGTTTTAAATCATTCCAGGAGGATGGGCCCGGGGATTATCTTAAGCAGTCTCATACTGTAATGTCATCTGATTTTGCTAAAAAACTGGGTGTTGATTCAACTAGATATTTTTATCTCAAAAAACAAACAGGCCACTTGTGGGATAGGTTAGAAAATTTTCAGAAAGAGATCTGGGAAGAGACTAAACAGGACTATATTGATGTAATGAGTGACAAAGAGATGGAAGCTCCGCATGATTTGGTCCCGTATTTTCCCCTCGAACTTAAGCCTGGGAACGTCAAAAGAACTAGAAGTAAAGAAGCTAAGGGGATGATAGCGGAGTTCCCGTGTACATACTGTCCGTATCTTAAGCAGTGTCACGGTGAATACGAGATTCATTGGACTGGCGATCAGTGGGGAAACAAAAAACCAACATATTTATTTAAGGAGAGTGAATGAAATTTATAGAAATAGGTCAAAAAACAATAAATCTAAACAGCATAGATTTTATTGAGATGATTTATGATGAAGAGGCTGTTGAGGTTCAACATAATGATGATGGTGATCCGATCTTGGTTAAGAAGGACTCAAATGTTAAGCCGTTTCAGATTATTATAGAATTCAATAGTTCAAGAATGAAGCTTACGTATGATACGCAAAAGGCCTGTCATATTAACTACGAGAAGCTTCAGGATTTGTTAGACGTTATAAAATAAGGAGAAATTATGAGTTGGAACGCGATGAAAAAAGCAAAGGAAGAATCTGGTGGCGGCGGAGGTCTTTTTGTTAAGTTGAAAGATGGTGATGAGGTTGAAGGTGTTTTCATGGGTGAGCCCCACACATTTTATCAGGTTTTCGGAAGTAAGACTGAGCACGATAACTGGGTGGATGGTTCATCTTTTAAATTTAAGATTCCATTTGTTGTAAAAGAAAACGGTGTTTATGTTGCCAAGATTTTTCAAGGTTCAAAAACAACAGCTGGTATTTTGTTAGATGTTAAAGATGAGTACGGCACAGACTGTCTTTACAAGATAAAAAGAAAAGGCTCTACAAAAGAGGATACAAAGTATTCAATTTTATTTAAAGGCAATTTGAGTGTTGCTGAATTGGAAAGTGTTAAAAAGATAGAGCTGCCTTCTTTAAAACCCAAAACAGACGGGAGTTCTTCTCAATACGATGAACGCAACCCGCATCCAGGAGACTATTAATGAAACCAATATCAAGATATGCTCTGGTTAATCAAATGCAAACAACTACAAAACAAATGCAAGCGACTATGGAACGAGTAGAAAATCTCTTGTTGAGATCTAGAGACGTTCTTAGTCAGGTTGACCATCAAACAATCAAGAGTTTTGTTGAAGAGATAGACCAGATCTTATTTGTTCCAGATATTGAAATTGAAGATGAATCACAGAGATAGTTTTGCATCCAAAATATTCAATTTATCGGGACGAGAAATATTTATCATGGATTAGAGACCAGGTTTGCTTGGTTTCTAAATCTCCAGGACCAAACGACCCGCACCACGCCTGGAATACAGGCGGCAAGAAGCCTAATGATTATCTAGCGGTTCCATTAAGAAGGGATAAGCACGATGAATGTCATACGATTGGCACTGAATCTTTTGAAAAGAAGTATAATATTTCTTTTGAATTGGAGATCATTAGGCTTCTAAGTCGTTATTTTGGCGGTCAGAATGTAAGCAAGTTAACCGTATTAGGTTATTAATAGGAGTTTGAATGGATAGCAGGTTACAGGAAAGACTTGATAAGTGGTTTAATGCAATTGATGAGCTTCATGAAGTTGAGCTTGATTACCTCTCTAAAGAAGGTCGTGAGAAGTCTTTAGAAGGGCAGTTGTTCCTTTTGTCTGACGGAAAGACTGTAGATGCAAAAAAAGCTGATGCTTATAGCGATCATAAGTGGATAGATTTCAAAGAAGACCTGGCTAAAACGAAAGCCAATTACAACAAAACAAAAAGACTTTTAGAGCTAAAGATAAAGGCTTATGAATCAGAGTATCTAACTTATAAGCTTGAATCGGAAGCAATTAGAAAAGGCATTGGCACAACCCCATAGGAGTAAAAATGGCAAAGAAGAAAAACCCAATCGCATTAAAATTGCAAAGATTAATTGATTCAGGACAAACGACAAAAGAAAAGATATGTGTTGCTTCTGATTTAAAATACCCAACATTGGAAAATGTTTTTTTTAGATCTACCGTATCTTACATGACTTTAAAGTCTCTTAAGATCGCTGATATTATTAACGATAAAGATGTTAGGGGTTATGATGAGTGGGTGAGAAACAATATTGCCCCTCCTAAAAAACCTAAGAAAAAGAAAAAGCCCGTTGTCATAGACAAAAAGAAAACAATTTTATTGGAGGATGAGGATGTTGAAGAAAAATCAAAAGGTTTTGATGGTCCGTCAGAGGAACAAGATGGACTCATTGAACAAGATGATCTCTGAGAGATATAGCATACCTAAAGATTCGGAGGTCTCACTTTTTAAGCGTTACGATCGAATGATCAGGGAAATAGCTGGTGTTTTTGAAGAGATATATGATCAATTAAAAATAATAGGAGAAAAAAATGAAACCGAATAGAGTTAAAATAACCGAGCAGGAGTATATTGAAAGAAATATACCGGTTGGTCCATGGCTCACAATCTTAAAAGATTATGAAATTGTAGAAAAGGTTGAGGGGAGTGAGCATTTAAGAGTTTCGGAAGGTGGTATTTATTATGCTAATGAAAGAACTAACCATTTAAATTTTTCATCAACCGGGGTCATTTTAAAGAAATCGCCTTTTGAAATATTTGAGACTCCAGAAGAAAAGGCAATGTTTGATTTATTGAAAGAAGGTGATCGAGTCGGGTTTTCTATATCCGCGCCATTTGCCTCTCCTTGCGTCCCATATTGGCACCTAGAAGGAGAGCATTTAGATGAGGATAAATACCTAATGCTGTATGTTTGCGATATCAGAAGCGTTCTGGCTAGCGACAAAAAGCAAATTAAGGAAATAATGAAAAGGAAGGTTAAAAATGGATGAGTATCCAAAAAATTGGGAAGTAATCTCAGTTGACACAGTCGCTTCTTTAACAACTTACCGGCTAAGAGTACCTGGTGGTTTTTTAGTTATGATTTTTGACACTCTGGTCCGCCAAAATAACACTAGTCAAATTGTCTTTGTGGCTGAGCCAAATCATAATTGGACGGTGGAATCATGAGAATTAAAGAAGACAACGTAAATGGCACTATAACCATGAGCGAAGAGATATTCGAAGACATTATGGGCATGATTGTTAGAATTTCAGATGCCCTTGTCGATATTAACAATAAGATTACGACAATGAAGGCTGATCTAGATAAAATTTCAAAAGAGTCTGAAATGAAAGGTGGTGATCAAGATGTTTAATGTTGAAATAAAAATCAATGGGAGCATGATTGCCCATATTTATGGCAGGAATATCGCAGGCGGTGATGAAGGGATTTGTAATTACTATTACGAATTCTATAAGGTTGGCAGCGAAGATGCTAACACTTTAAGAAAAGGGAGTGTGCTTCATTTAAGAAATCAAGGGATTGAAAGCTTAATCTATAAAATTATAGGTGATCTCTTTGATAAAAAAGAACTGTCTAATGAGTGATCGTACCCAGATTCAAGTAGTTCTATGCATTCTAAAACTCTTAGGAACTCGTGGGAGTTGGCTGGCTCTCTGAAGTCAGTAAAAAAAGTTTCGACAATAGGATCACACTGAATCATCTTTATCGGTAGTTTTTCGAAGGTTAATCTTACCTTTCTTCCTGCGCACCCGGATGTCATTCCAATCAATAGGAATCCGATTACGGCGATCGTTTTGATACCTTTTGATTCTATCAAGCCCTGTAATTGCATCTTTAAAATTTTCAAATTGCTTATCCTTTAAGTCGTGAGTTATTTCGTAAATAGATTTTTGGCGAACCTCTATAATAATCCATTTAAAAAGAATAAACACTAAAAAGGCGGTTACTGGAATGCCGACTATGAAGACCCACATCATTTTGATTTAGGTCTTGTGTTGGCTGTAAACAGATCAATAATCTTTCCAACGGCAGAAAGCCCTTTAGAAAGATACAAAACAACCTTGTCATCAGTTTTGTTTGATGTTTTTTCAGCTACAAAGTTTGCAAAAGTAGCTAGTGACTTTAGTGCGGCAAAAGAAGCCAGTACCCATAAGATGATTTCAGCGTTATTTTCCATGTCGATCTCCTATATCCATCTGTACCCAATGATCTTTGATCTTGGATAAGATGAGATTGAAACTTGATTTCCTTGGTTTCCACCAAGAATTAAAACCCTGTCTCCCTCAAACCCCGCAAAAAACCCCACATGACCTTGCCATGCTTCTCTACCCATCTTTAATATTATAACGCATCCTAGGGCTGGTGTCGATATACTTATTCCCCAATTAAGCCAACTTCTTGCTACAGCACTGTCTGTTCCCGGAAAACCAGATCTTTTCATGCACCAGTTTATGAATGAGCTGCACCATGATACTTCATCTGTGCTGGCGTCTAGCGAGGTTTCATCGTGATACTGTAAAATCCTAGGGTTGTGTTTAGAGCCCTTGAACTCTTTTATTCCAATTTCTTTTTTAGCTATATCGTACCAGATTGGCGTTGTAATTATTTCTGAGCTCATAAAACCTTACTTTCTAATGTATTCAAGGGCAAAAGCGGTGACCCCGCCAAAAACTGAAGCTATTAAACCTGTCCACGCTGCTATTTTTACATTAATTTTCCCAGTCTCCTTAGTTGCTCGGCTTTCCTCTGAGTGTATCATATTTAAAAGTTCAATCTTGTCCTCGGCTTGTTGCTTTATAATGCTATCAATCTTGCTACTCATCAGTAAGGCTTCGTTTTTTCTCTCAAGAGAATGCCTTGCTTCCATTTCCTTCATATTTTTAAGATCGATGCAAAGTTCGTATAATAATTTTGTGTCTGTTTTATCCACCTTATTTGCTCCTTTGTGGCTTAGGGATATAGGGCCTTTCAAAGACTTTAACACCTTTTTCCTTGGCTTTTTCCAGCAGGGCTTTTTCTTTGTTGATATTCTGGATAAATTTCCTACCCTTAACATCAAGGTCTGTACTTCGGACCCCTGTAAGGTATCTTTCAAGGCCTTGTTGAGTTTTACCTTCTTTTATAGATGTTACGAAATTAGCTAGGTCACTTAGGAATCTTGAAGTGATAGGGTTTTTTCTTATGGCAAATATTGTATCTGTGTCACCATAAAGAACGGTCTCCTTGCCCACAACTTCTCCCCCTCTATACTTATCTTTTAATTTAGGGGTTAGACCTAACGGCTCCCATAGAGCCTCAGGGATTACATTTGAATATTTTGGAGATAAAGAGTTCCCAATGTCTGTCCCGTAGAAAGAATCTTTTCCGTAATACCAATCTAAAAAACTTCCTAATAGAGGGTTTATTCTTCCGCCCAATATTTCCTTTATGCTTCCAGATGTTACTGCATTTAAAGTTTGATAAGCCTCTTCTTGTGGGAAGAATCCTAGAGTTTTGAACTCTCTAACACTATCAATTGAATCGCCAAATATTTTGAAGGTTTCTTTTTCAAAGCCGTTAAGAAGGCTGAGTTCTTCCTCAGTTAATTCTTCTCTATTTGAGATTCTGTTTAAAGCTCTTGATAAAACTGCGTACTGTTTTGGCTCGTTGGCAACCGCCATAAATTGAGCAGGAAGATTTCTTCTTGAGAAAGTATAGAATCCAAAAACACCTTGAAGAGCCTTGTCCATTGGAGAGTTTAGCAGGTTATAATCAAACATAGCGTTTTTTGCAGCCTTGATTGCTTCATCTATATTTTTACCTGATTTCAGATTTGCGACTAAAGCTCCGTACCTTCCAAGATCCTCAGTATGCATCGACATCTTGAATACTTTTCCAGCCCAGTATTTAATGGGTTGTTTTGTCGCTTTGTATCTATTTAAAACTAGATTAGCTGAAGTCTTTATGTCCCCGCGTGTAAAAGAAGCACCAAAATAACCAGAGTTCTCTGCCGCCTCTCGAATTTGATCGTATGTATATTTAAATTTTCCAGACTTGATAACGCCTTTTTTGCCTAGTTTAAGCATGAATGCATCAGCATAATTGGCAGGATTCCATCCATGCTTCATGCCTGCGGTAGTTGATGCCAAAAAAGGAAACCCTAAAACGTTCCGCCCATGGAAAGCCGGGTTCATTACAGTTAAAGACGCCTTAACTGTGTTTAAAACTTTGCCGTAGTTATTTGACACCATCCTCATGATAGGGTTGTTTAAGGAGCTTCCGCCCTCGGTGTAGATATATTGCAGTGAGTTTTTAATACCTAAAGGAAGGTCAGAGGCGTTTTTAACGTTAAACCTTTTTATAAGTTGCTGCTCAATGTTGTGTTTTGCATAAGAAAGTTCTGCTTTCTTAATGTAGTCCATTGTCATGGCGACAGCATCTGTCTCAATTTTTATGTTGTTATCATTGGCCCATTTCTTAAAATCATCAAACTTTTCGATCTTTCTTTTGATCTTAAATCCTTTTGAACTTCTAAACTGAGGGACTGTTTGCGACACTTTATCGATAAACTCTTTTTGAATCATTCTTGGCGCATATAAAGGAGAGGTTCCCTTTAATATTGGGTTGTCTCCGAAAGAAAGCTTTACAGCATAATCATCTAAAATAGCCCTTATCTTTCTAGCTGGCTCATGAAGCTCTTTATCTAAATCTTTCAAGCCTTTTTCAAAAATCTCATCTTTTTGGCTCTTAAACTTCTTGATTAACTTCTGGTGATTCTTTGCGCTGTTTAAAGAATTGAAAGCCTTATAATATTTCTTGGCTCTGGTGTTCGCCATTTTTGTCGTTTTATTTATAGCTATTTCTTTTGCGGCGATCTCTCCTCTGAAGAACTTATCAATTTCTGATTTATCTTTAATTAAGTCAGCGAGCTTTTCTCTGTGATCTTTTAAAATTGAATCCTGAACATCTTTGGCAACCTTGAATCCTTTCGGGATATTTTTAAACTCCTTAGACTTTAGCTTTTTAAATAGATCGATTTCTTTATTGATAGTCTTAATTGAAGATTTAAATTGCTTAGATAAACCGGACATTGTTGTCCTGGCAACGCCAGCTTGTTGTTTACCAATATCGATTTCAAGGTTTCTGATTAATGAGTATATTCTTTGTAAAGGAGCGTTTGAAGCAAAAGGCTTTTTAGTCATCCCTTTGGTCAGATCTAGTTGATATTTGTTTAAACCGGCTATCTTGTCTTTTAAGTTGGTCAAACTGTTTTTAGTAACAAGAGCTGTTTCTTGGGAAGTTATATTTATTAGTTTCCCGAGGTCTTCATCTAAGTTTTTTACAGCTCCAACAACTGAATCAACCTCCATAGACAAGACTTTGTTTGTAAGTTTAATCTTTGATTTAAGGCCTTTTTGGAGCGTATCTATATTTGATTTAATTTGCTTGGTTGTTTCAGACCAAAGGTCTTTTGATAGTTTTAGCCTGCTCTTGGCATAAGCTACTCCAGAATCTCTTTCAGCCAGTGCGATTTTAGAAGCGAACTTTTTAAAACCTCTTTTTTCAAGAATCATTTTTGTGACTTGTTTCGCAGAACTCTCTTTAACCCCGTTAACTATATCGGATAAACCAGACTTTAGGTCTGACAATTTATCAATTTCCACTTTTGATAAATTTTTAATAGGTCCGTAAGAAACAATCTCATCTATTATATCATTAGCACTTTTAAGTTTTGTTGCGTCACTAACAGAAAACCCAAGTTCTTTTGCGTATAACTTACCAAAGGCATCAATGCCTTCGTCATTCATTTTACCCATCCAATTGCCGAGAACATTCGATTTGTCCTCACTAATCATATTTTGGACTTTTATTAAAAGGCCTTTTTTCTCTCCAGTGCTGGCAACTTTCTTTCCAGCTTTGAAGGCTTTTGTGTCTGAACCCTCAACTGCCTGAAGAAAGTCTTCAAGCAAATCAGAGGCGTCTACTTTTATATTTTTTACAACCTCTGTTCCGTCAGGAAGTTTTTGGTAGGTTTTTTTTGAGGTGTTTTGGAATACTTTCTTAATATTAACTTTAGGCCAAACCTTTGTCAGGAGAAAATCTTCAGCGGACGCTGTTATTTTAGCAACTTTTTCAGGCCCTAAGATTTTGGTGGCGACAACTTTACCACCTCTACCAGCCTTGGATAGACTTTTTCCTATGAGTTTTGCCGGGGCTCCAAATGGGATATAGGAGATTGGGTCTAGAGCCATATCCGCAACAAAAAGAGGTACAGACATAGCATCTGCTTCAATTCCCCAGAAAAGTTCAACATCAGTTTCATTTTCAATTTCTTTAAGGGCCTCTGGAGCAATCACTCTAAAAATGTCTCTTGATGTCTTTTTCTCTTCTCTGGTTAACCCTTTCCATACAGCTTGGCCAACATCTACTGTTCCCTCTAGCAGAGAGTCGTTATCATATTTGTACGATTTAATTCCTTCATAAATACCACCTGCAACCCCATAAAAAACACGGTTGACGTTATCAATGAAATCAAGAATATCCTCTGTTGTGGATGTCTCCTCTTTTATGACCTCAGCTTGCTTGTCTTTAGATAAATAAAAATCCCAAACCTTTTGAGATCCTTTGTTTTTGCGCCCAAGGTTCTCCATCCTTTGAGCGGTGTTGTATTTCCCAATACTTTTAGTTGTGGGGTCTGTCTCAGAATTTTTTGAGGTTAATTTGTTTGATATTGCTGTTTTGGAGCTGTATTTCTCATAAAGACCCATTTAAGTATCCCCAGGCTCTTTTTTACTCTTCTTAATGTCGATTAAAATTCTTTGGCTTTTCTGCTCCTGAGAAGGAGACAGCATATTGTTTTTTCTTAAAAAATTAATACTGTCCTCAAGGTTTTCAGTTAAAATTCTTTTTTCAGTGCCAACTCTAAAGTTAGGGGCGTTCTTTTCTATTTTTTCAAGCTCGCTTTTATAGTTGTTGATAGCTTTGTAGGCTTTTTTAATCTTCTCATTGCCACGAGTTTTTTTATCTGGGTTAGGTCCTTCGATTGAGTCAAAAAATGGTATCCAAGAATCTTTTATCATAATATCTTCACTATCAAACTTTTTAAGAGCTTCTTTTTGTAAAGTTTCATTTTTGATTCTATCAACCCCTTTGGCTTCATTGTTAGAAAATGCTATTTCAGCAATTTTGGCATCGCTTGCATTTTCTAGCATGTTTTTGCCATCAGGGAAAAGAGCTGAGAAAGAAGTCAGTTGCTTAAATCTTGCTCCAGCTAACATTCTTATTTCCATTGGCTGAGTGTCATCTTCCATAAAAAGCTTCGTGTCTTCAATTGAAGTGGTCCTACTCAAATCCCTGGCTAACTCTGTTGGTATCTTCTTATTGGCTGCTTGTGTGATAGCGTAATACTCAACATCAAAGTTGCTAGGTATTTTTGACAAATCAATCCCTGTCTTTTCATCCCTTGAATCTTCCATGTTTTTATTCACATCACTTGGAATTTTATTTGAATTATCAAGAGCGCCCATAAAGGTTTCATTAACAAGACCAAGTTTTGGCTGGTCCATACCCGACAAAAGATCATCTTGCTTCTTAATTAAATCAGTAGCTAATAGTTTTTTACCTTCTGTTGTAAAAGTCATGGTGAAGTTTTTCACCTCTTCTAAAGAATTTTGAATTGCATTAGATCTATCAATAGCGGATTTTAGAGTATCAAAATCTCCATTTTTTCTTGCTTGGTTGACTTGATCAAGAGCTTCTTCTCCTCTCGTCTCAAGTTCTGAAGTCATTTGTTGGGCAAGCTTTATTTTTCTAAAATAGTCTTTAGGGCTTCTGCCACCACCACCACCACCACCACCACCGCCTTTTTTTCTAAGGGCGCTAGCGATGCTTGAGATAGACTCACCTGCATTATAGAGAGCCTCTCCTGTTTCACCAAACTTACTTCTAACAAATTCAGAAGCTTTGTCTTTTGCATCTTCTTTTTTTTGTTTTTTGTCTAGTTCGTCTCTAACTTGAGCAACCTGTAGATCTGCTTTAGGTTTTGCCACAATGGCTGAGCGAATACTTTCACCAAGCTCTTTTAACGAGTTACCCATATCATAAGGCATAATAACCTCCGTAAAATTTAAAAACTACCATCTAGAATTGACACTTGGGGCGTTGTACATACTACCATCTAGAATTGACACTTGGGGCGTTGTACATACTACCCATATCTCTCATTGCACTAGCCTGAGTAACACCGCTATAAGCACTTGCTGCGCTGCTAGCTAAGCCAACAGCCCCGCTCATAATGCTTCCAAACGTACTTGGATTTGATGTTTGCGTGGTGGTTGGTTGAGCATGACGCTCTCTAGCATAATAATCAATAAGAGGCATTGGAGTTTGCATTGCAGTTCTAGAATTTTGAATGTTTTGCTGGTTAATAGCTTCTTGGTACTGGCTGACTCCCATGCCAAGGGAGACTTGTTGAGGAGCCATATTCGAACCAACTTGCCATCTAAGATTGGCTGCCTGATCTTCAAGACCAACATTAGATTGGCCTTCCATTAAGCCTAATTGAGTTCTTTGATTGCCGTACTGATCAATGATGCCCATTTCTTGCTGACCTTTTGACAAGGAGGATTGCTCAAGCTTTTCACCTCTTTGTCTAGTTAGATCAGCTTTAGTCATGCCTAACTGCTCCAAGGCGCCGCCTGTGCGTTCTTTTATGCTAAGCATTCCCTGGCTTTCCATGGAAGCTAGGTTTAGAACCCCAGACTTAACTTCTCTGGCAATTGTTTGAGCGATTTGCTCTTTGAATTCAGGGTCATCAGGGCTTCTATTTAGCATCGCAGCATTGTTGGATATTTGTTTTAAAACTTTTCCAGAATAGTCTTCAATACCCATCTCTAAAAGCTCTTTCTGGGTAGTTATGGTTTTGTTTAAGGCGGACTCCATATCAGTGCCTGTTTTATTGATCTGCCTACCAACCACTTCTAAGGCATCATAGGTATTGAGATATGTAGACTTCACCCTTTTATCAAACTCGTTGAAAGTCTGAGCAAGGCTAGTAAGCATTTTATTTTCAGTTGATCTGGCTTCAGATCTAGCTTCATCAAACATTTTTGTAACAGCCGCTCTAGCGGGCGCCATATTTTCCTTGATCAGCTCTCTTTGTTCTTCTGTAATTGCAAAGTCGCCATTAAGGAATTTTTGGGTCTTTTCCATGAAAAGCTCTTCAATATTAGCCTTTGTATCATACTGCTCAACCTTACTTTCTTCGTATTCGTTTTTAAGGCTTTTGTATCTCTCGTCTTCAGTTCCGTACAACTTCCTGGCTCTTTCAACCTCAGGGGAATCTAGTTTTCTAGTGTCGTATGTTATTTCTGGGTCGAAATCTTTTAAAAAATCCTGTTCTTCAGAGTCCACATTATCAAGCTTGGCGTTTATTTCACTAATCTCTTGTTGGATTTGTTGTTGATTTCTTATCTGAGCTGATTGTCTTTGCTGGTTAGTCCCAAACCCT
>Ga0105050_10005408_pt1 | contig 16408 bp, 13 predicted proteins | sample FRY01_FD_78088 | JGI IMG/M metagenome (GOLD analysis project Ga0105050, IMG submission 78088) | Freshwater microbial communities from Lake Fryxell liftoff mats and glacier meltwater in Antarctica - FRY-01 | ecosystem: Environmental > Aquatic > Freshwater > Ice > Glacier meltwater ... | reverse complement strand
CGACAGCGCAGCCGTCACCGTGCTTGTCGCGCGCAGGCGCAGATTCGCGGGCGGGCTGAATATGCTGGTGTCCGGGATCTGAAACACCGACCCCGACACATCCACCACCCCGCCCTGCGGCGCCGTCACGTAACCCTGATCAAGCATCAAGGTCGCGCTATTGCCCGAAAATGCGACATGACCCATCGCCTGCGTTATCGGCGGCATTTGCCGCATAAAGAGCGCGGTCGCCTCGCGAAACTCATGCGTCACCGAAATATCCGGTCGGGCACCCGGCAGCAGCCGCAAACCTGCTGCAACATTGAAAAATTGTCCCGCGATCAGGTTTTGCGCCATCCACTCGCGCGTAATCGGCAGATAGGCGGCAGGCCATATCTCCATGAAACGCGGCAGCGCGATAGCATCCAGTTGCGCGTCCAGCGCGACGCTCCAGCCCTCGGGTGAGGCCGAAATCTCGCCATGCCCGCGCAATACACCCGTCGCATGGACGGGCGCATCCGCCAGACTAAAAGCGCCGATCGTGACCAGAAACGGATTGAGGCGCAGCCGAAAATCCACATTTGCCTGCGGAAACACCAGCGGCGCCGGATAGGCGCCCTGCGGATTGAGGCTGATCTGCGACAGGCTGAACTGCCCCAGCAAGGTCGCGGGCCAGCCATTCTGCAGATCGCGCAGATAGGCGTCACCTTCGGCCTGTAGCGCGCCCCAATCGCTCTGCACCGCGATCTGATCGAACCGGACAGCGCCCAGCACCGGATCAAAGGTCAGATAGGCACGGGCCGTCTCAAAACCGACCGGCTGCGCGCCGTTGTCAGGGCGCAGACTGCCGGCACCCACTTTGAGCGCGGCGCTGAACGGGCCTAACGTGCCATCCTCGCGGGTCTCCAGCCGCAGCGCCGCCGACAATTGCGCATCCAGCAGCGCCAGCCAGGCCAGCGCCGGGCTTTGCGCGGCAATATCAGACGCCGCCGCATCCTGAATCGTCAGGGCCATCCGGGCGGCCCTGCTGCCGCGCGGACTGTCATAGTTCAGTGTCAGCGTCGTGATATAGGACCGGCCAGAAAGCACTGCCGCCTGTCCGCGCAGGCTGGTGATGCCGCCGCGCAGATCAATGGCCAGCGACGCGTCATCGACGGTCCAGTTATCGCCCGCCCGCGCATCTTCGAAATTTACCACCAGACCGCCGGCGCGGATCTGCTCCAATGCGGCCAGTGCCGGGCTTTCAAACACCTGATCGAATTGTTCCAGCAGTTCCGCCAGCGTGCCCGCCCGTTCCTCCCGTGCGCCCGCACCGGCAAAGGCCACAGCGACCGTGCCATCAGGCGCGCGGCGCAGCGCAATCTGCGCGCCGGTCAAGGTGATCTCCTGCGGCAATATCTCCTGCTGCAGCGCCAACCCGCGCGGCGACACCAGCACCTCGATCACCGGCACACGCGCGATGGTCAGGCCCTCGGCATCCTGCAACTCGGTATCTGTCATGCGCACGCGCGGATGCAGATCACCGCCCACCGTCACCGTAATCGTGCCAAAGCTGAGCCTGCCGCCCTGCAGCACTGCCGCCGCCTGCTCTTCGACCCGCGCCTTGACCCAGCTTGGCGCGGTGATCTCCTGCCCGATCATCATCGCTACTGCGATGGCGGCAAAGACCAGCGGAGCGGCGACCAGCAACACCATCAGGCGCAGGATATGCCACCACGCCCGGCGCCGCGGCCGGATGGCTGCATCCGTCAGACCGATCGGTTCCAGTGCTGGGCTCTCTGCCTCGATCATCTTCCGTCTTGTCTTGCCACGACGCCACGCCGGTTATTGCGGTCTTGCGCGCCACTGGCCTTTATCTTTGCGCGTTACGGTCTAGAACAAAACCGCAAACGCCACTCTGGCACCACTCACGCAACGATCTGGCAAAAAGGACAAGGCGGATGTCATCCATCTCCCTGCAACCCGGCGATATGGCGCCGAATTTCAGCCTTACGCGCGACGGAGGCACAACCGTGACCCTCGCCGGTCTGCGCGGCACGCCGGTCGTGATCTATTTCTATCCGGAGGACGGCACCCCCAGTTGCACGACCGAGGCGCAGTCCTTTTCCGCCCTCGCTGCCGATTTCGCCGCCACCGGCACGCGGCTTTTAGGGCTTTCGCGCGATTCCGTGGCCAAGCATGACAAGTTCATCGCCAAACAGGGGCTGCAACTGGCGCTTTTGTCCGACGAAACCGGCACCGCGTCCGATGCCTTCGGATTCTGGGTCGAAAAACAGATGTATGGGCGGACTTATATGGGCATGGAACGCGCTACCGTGCTGATCGACGCGGATGGGCGCATCGCGCAGATCTGGCGCAAAGTCCGGGTCAAGGGCCATGCCGATGCAGTGCTTGCAGCCGCACAGGCTCTGGCGGCCAAACCATAGCGGCCCCCGGCTTTCCTTCGGGCCCGCGATTGCCTAAGCTCCGCAGTCGCCGCCAATCATAGGCCCCCCATGACCCAGACCCTGACAGAGATGGCCACCGCCGTCCTCAATACCGCTGACGGACGCGCCAAAACCGCGCTGTCGCGGGCCTGTGCGGCGCGCTGGCAGGCCGCGCGCGCCGCAGGCGACACCATCCCGCTTGGCAATGCCAAACCGCCGCTGCAGCCCGCCCGCCCGCTCCAGCCAGAGCTCCTGTCGCCCCGAGACGTGCCGCGTCGTCGCCCCGGCACCGCCGCCGGACGCATCGCGCTGCTGCATGCCGTGGCCCATATCGAACTGAACGCAGTCGATCTGCATTGGGACATCATCGCGCGCTTTGCTGACACCGCCATGCCGCTCGGCTTTTACGACGACTGGGTCAAGGCGGCGGATGAGGAATCCAAGCATTTCAACCTGATGTGCGATTGCCTTGAGGCGTTGGACAGCCATTATGGCGCCCTGCCCGCACATGCAGGCATGTGGCGCGCGGCCGAGGATACGTCGGACGATCTGCTCGGACGTCTGGCCGTCGTGCCGATGGTGCTCGAGGCGCGCGGGCTCGACGTGACTCCCGGCATGATCGCAGTCTTTCAGGCCGCAGGCGATCAGGGGGCACTCAACGCCCTGCAAACCATCTATGCCGAAGAGGTGCATCACGTGGCCTACGGTTCGAAATGGTTCCATTTCCTCTGCGGGCGGCACGATCTTGACCCGGTGGTGCAGTTTCACGCGCTGGTGAAGCGCTACTTCCACGGCAACCTGAAACCCCCCTTCAACGAGGAAAAACGGGCCGAGGCTGGCATACCGCCCGATTTCCACTGGCCGCTGGCCGAGGGATTTACCTCGATCTGATAGATCGGCGGTCAACGTGGTAACGGCCCGGCATGCAATCGGTTGCCCGAGATCGGCTGATTAACGTCACGTTAGGCGAAATCTTGCCGGTTTTGTATGGTTTAGCGGCAACAGTCGCCGGTTCCCGGCAAATCGGTTGCGTGCCACCGCAGGCCTGCTTAACACCTCAGCTTGTGGACCGGATCGGGAGAACCGGTTCATGGATTAACGACTTGGGGACTTCTCGCGTGAAGACACGGATTCTGCACAAGCTGCATGCAGCGCTCGAACGGCGCTTTCCCGAAAAACGGCTGTTCCTGCGGTCAGATACCGAAACCCGCTTCATTCGTCTGAAATCTGAAACCCAGCTTCTGGTCTGGACCGGCACCTCGCTCGTCCTTGGCTGGACGATCATTGCCACCGCGATTCTGCTGATGGACTCCATTGGCGCGGGAAATTTCCGGGCGCAGGCCCAGCGTGACAAACTCATCTACGAGGACCGGCTGAATGAGGTCGCCTCGGTTCGTGACCTGCGCGCAGCCGAGGCTGTTGCAGCACAGGAGCGCTTCAGCACGGCACTGGCGCAAATCTCGATCATGCAGAGCGAACTGCTGTCCTCCGAGGATCGGCGTCGTGAGCTTGAAACCGGGCTCGACGTGGTGCAGGCCACATTGCGCCGCACCATGATCGAACGCGTTCTGGCCGAGAATGAGGCCAAATCCCTTCTCGCAGCCATGCAGAACGGCGAAGCCGCCCCCGGAACCGCCGCTGCCGATGAACTGACCGGCACCGTCGATATTCTGGCCGACGCGCTGGCCGATACCGCGGACGAGCGTGACAGCATCGCCGCCGATGCCGCCTTTGCCATCGAACATGCCGCCGAACTTGAACTCGAACTGCGTCTGATGGCCGACCGCAACGACGAGATTTTCCGCCAGCTCGAAGAGGCGATGCTCGTCTCGGTCGAACCGCTGGATAACATGTTCCGCGCCGCGGGCCTGAACACCGAACAGTTGCTCGATCAGGTCCGGCGTGGCTATTCCGGTCAGGGCGGCCCGCTGATGCCGCTCAGCTTCTCTACCATGAGCGGCGAACCTGATCCCGACAGCCTGCGTGCCAATGGCATTCTCAATTCGATGGACCGGATCAACCTCTACCGGATCGCCGCCGAACGTGCGCCTTTCGCCCTGCCGGTGCGTGACAACTATCGCTTTACCTCGCCTTTCGGACAGCGTTGGGGCCGTCTGCACGCGGGAACCGACTTTGCAGCGCCCATCGGCACACCGATCTATGCCACCGCCGACGGTGTCGTGACCAATGCAGGCTGGGATTCCGGTTATGGCCGCCTGATCCGCATCCAGCATGAATTCGGCATCGAAACCGGATACGCGCATTTGAACGCAATGCGCGTCACTGTCGGACAAAGGGTATCGCGCGGCGAACGGATCGGTGATATGGGCAATTCAGGACGCTCGACCGGGCCACATCTGCACTACGAAGTCCGAGTCGGCGGCACTCCCGTCAACCCCATGATCTATATAAGAGCTGGAAGCGATGTTTTCTAAAAGCAAAATCAATGAACCCGGCGCCAAAACCGCTGAGACGACAACCGTGACCCCGACTTCGAGCACGGCGATCGCGACCACGCCCGACTATCGGGCTTCCGCGCCAAAGCCCAAACCTCCCGCATCGATTCTGTCGGCTGACCTGCATATCAAGGGCAACCTCAAGACATCGGGCGATATCCAGATCGAGGGTCAGGTCGAGGGTGACATCCGCGCGCATCTGCTCACCGTCGGCGAAGGCGCCACCGTCAAGGGCGAACTCGTCGCCGATGATGTGGTGATCAATGGCCGGATCATCGGGCGTGTACGCGGCCTCAAGGTGCGTTTGACCGCCACCGCCCGCGTCGAAGGTGACATCATCCACAAGACCATCGCCATCGAATCCGGCGCGCATTTCGAAGGCTCGGTGCAGCGGCAGGATGACCCGCTCAATTCGACCGGCGCGCCCAAGACCCTGCCCAAACCGTCGATGCCCGATCAAAGCTGATCCGGGCGGACGCAACAGATTTGAGGGCATGGCGCATCAACCCGCCGTGCCCTTTTCGATTCAAGGCATCCCTTCATGCCCGCGCATCCTGATCCCGGCGCATTCATCGCGCAGAATCTGACCCTGCGTCCGGTGCCGGGCCTGTCCGGCCTGTCGCTCTATCAGGCGCATCCCGCCAGCGGCCTCTCCCGCATCGCGGACGGTCAGGGTGCCGCGCCCTATTGGGCCTATCAATGGGCCGGCGGTCTCGGCCTTGCCCACTATCTGCGTGAAAATCCACAAGTTGTTCAGGCACGGCGCGTTCTCGATCTCGGTGCCGGGTCTGGGATCGTGGGCATCATTGCCGCCTTGTCCGGTGCCGCACAGATCAGCGCTGCCGAAACCGACGCTTGGGCAATTCACGCGATCCGTCTTAACGCTGCAGCCAACGGGGTCAGGATCGACCTGATCGACAGCGACGTGACCGAAGCCGCGCATCCGCTGCCGCAGGTCGATCTGGTCCTTGCAGGTGATGTGTTCTACGCGCCATCGCTTGCCCCCCAGATGCTGTCATTTCTCGAGCGCTGCGCAGATGCCGGGGCACAGGTTCTGATCGGCGATCCCGGCCGCCCGGCGCTGCCACGCCACCGCCTGTGCCTTCTGGCCAACTACCCGGTCCACGACATGGGCGATCCACCCGGCACGGTGACCCAGGCACAGGTTTTCCGGCTCCAACGCTAAAGCCGGTCAGGTTGGCGACACCAACGCGCGCCGGTAAAGATGCCATGTGGCATGGCCAAACACCGGCAGTACCACCACCAGCCCCAGAAACCACGGCAACAGCGCCAGCAACCCGGCCAACGCGATCAGCGCGGCCCAGACCAGCAAAACCAGCAGATTCTCCCGCACGGTGCTGATCGACAGCAGCATCGCGGTGACAAAGTCGATTTCCTTGTCCAGCAGCAGCGGCAGGCTGACAACTGTCATCGAAAACAGCAAAAACGCCAGTACCGCGCCGACAACGACCTCTGCCAGAATCATCTTCAGCCCCTGTCCGGTCAGAAACACATCCCAGCTTTCGCTGACATTGGTCATCGGGGACAGGCCCATGAACAGGGCAAAGATCATATGCGCCAGAAAGGTCCAGAACAGGAAAAAGAACACCACAATCGCGCCCAGCCATGGCACCTGACGTCCGCGCTCGGCCCAGACAACGCCCAGAATGGCAGACCAGCGCAACTGCTGACCCGTCTCCAACCGGCGGCTGACCTCATAAAGTCCCACCGCTGCAAACGGGGCATAAAGCGGAAAGCCAAGCGATGTGGCCAGCACCCATGTCACCTGCCCGGCACTGAGCCAGACCATCAGGAACCCACCCACCACATAGATCGCGCTGAAAAACAGCCCGAACAGTGGCGCCCGGCGAAAATCCATGATCCCCGCGCGCAGCGCTGCGCCAAGGTCGGAAAAGCTCAGTTCGCCGACCTCAGGCACCGGTGAGGCGGCAGATTGGCCGGGATCACTCGACATATCTGTCATGCTGCAGGGGCTCCCCTCCCCTGCAGCAGACTGTCTGCGCCAGAAGGGGAACCTGTCAAGCCACCTCTGGGCGCTGCCGCACCCAGCTTGCCGCCCGGTGCCAGGCCTGTCCCAGTTGCAGCAGCGCCGCATCCCCGCCGCGCGGGCCAAAGAGTTGCAACCCCATCGGCAACCCGGCTACGCCAAACCCGGCCGGCACCGCAAGGCAGGGCAACCCGATCAGGCTCACCGGCACCACAACCTGCATCCAGCGGTGATAGGTATCCATCTGCACCCTGGCCACCGCCTGCGGCCAGCGCCATTCCACCGGAAACGGCCATACCTGCGCCGTGGGCAGCACCATCGCATCACACCGCGCAAACTGCGCCGCCGCCGCGCGGAACCAGTCCGACCGGATCTCGCTGGCCCGCTGCACCGCCATCCCGGTCAGCGCACGGCCCCGCTCGATCTCCCACAGCGCCTCGGGCTTGAGCGCATCCCGCGTCGCCGGTTGATCGGCAAGCGGGCCCAGCCCGGCAGCCACGGCCCATGAGCGCAAGGTGATCCAGCTTTCCCACATCAGATCGGCGTCAAAGGGGGGTGCGACATCTTCGACCACACAGCCCAGATCGGCAAACACCGACATCGCCGCCCGGCAAGTGTCCATCACCCCGGCCTCCATCGGCAAGGCACCACCCCAGTCACCCAACCAGCCAATCCGACGCCCCCGCACGTCGGCCTCAAGACGCGGCGACAGCATTTCCGCCGCCATCGCCAGCGGCAATCGCGGGTCCGGCCCCGATTGCACATCCAACAGCAACGCAATGTCGCGGACCGACCGGGCCATCGGGCCACTGGTCGAAAGCTGATGCAGGAACATGTCCCCCTCGGGGTCGGCCGGCACCCGGCCCCAGCTTGGGCGAAACCCATAGACATTGGCCCAGCCAGCCGGATTGCGCAAACTGCCCATCATATCCGAACCGTCCGCGATGCTCAGCATACCCGTGGCCAGTGCCACCGCCGCTCCGCCCGATGATCCGCCCGAAGAACGGCTCAGATCATAGGGGTTGCGTGTCGGACCAAACACCGGGTTGAACGTATGCGAGCCTAGGCCAAATTCTGGCGTGTTGGTCTTGCCGATGATGATGGCACCCGCCGCGCGCATCCGGGCGACCATCAGGTCATCCGCCTGCGCCACCTGCCCGGCAAAGGCCGGCGATCCCATACTGGTAGGCAGGCCGCGCACATCGGCCAGATCCTTGATCGCCACCGGCAAGCCATGCAATGCGCCTTTGCGCGGACCCCGGTCAGCCGCATCCGCTTCGGCCAGCACCGCATCCGCATCACGCAGCGACACAATCGCATTGACCTGCGGATTGACCTGGCCGATCCGGTCCAGCGTCGCCTGCATCAACTCACGCGCCGACAGTTGCCCGCCGGCAATAAGCGCGGCAATCTCGACCGCATCCTTGTCCAGAAAATCCGCCATCATTCCCCCTCACGCCCCGTCGCGCCGGGGCGGCTCAATCTTCGGCCGTGGCCTCAGCCCGGCTCTTGCCGACCACATCCTGCGCCAGAACCGCCGCCATGAACCCGTCAAGGTCGCCGTCGAGCACGCCACCTGTATCCGAGGTTTCATGCCCAGTGCGCAGATCCTTGACCATCTGATAGGGCTGCAGCACATAAGACCGGATCTGGTTGCCCCAGCCCGCATCGCCCTTGGCCTCATGCGCCTCGTTGATCGCCGCGTTCCGCTTGTCCAGTTCCATCTGATACAGACGCGATTTCAACGCCTTCATCGCGATATCGCGGTTCTGGTGTTGTGACTTTTCCGAACTGGTGGTGACAATCCCCGTCGGCATGTGGGTAATCCGCACCGCCGAGTCGGTCGTGTTCACATGCTGACCCCCGGCACCCGATGAGCGATAGGTGTCGATGCGGATATCCTTGTCCTGCACCTCGATCTCGATGTTGTCATCCACCACCGGATAGACCCAGACCGATGAAAACGAGGTATGACGGCGCGCGGCACTGTCATAGGGCGAAATCCGCACGAGCCGATGCACACCGCTTTCGGATTTCAGCCAGCCATAGGCGTTATGGCCAGTGATCTTGTAGGCTGCGGATTTGATCCCGGCCTCTTCACCGGCACTCTCGGCCTGCAACTCGACCTTGTAACCCTTCTTTTCCGCCCAGCGGACATACATACGGGCCAACATGCTGGCCCAGTCACAGCTCTCAGTCCCGCCAGCACCCGAGTTGATCTCAAGGAAGGTATCATTGGCATCCGCCTCGCCATCCAGCAGCGCCTCGATTTCCTTCTGCCCCGCCTTGTCGCGCAGCGCCCGCAACGCGGCCTCGGCTTCGGTAACGATATCGGCGTCGCCCTCGGCCTCGCCCATCTCGATCAATTCGATATTGTCGCGCAAGTCACGCTCCAGCGCTTCGACATTGCTGATCTTGTCAACCAGCACCTGCCGCTCGCGCATCAGCTTCTGCGCCGCATCCGGATCATTCCACAGGCTCGGGTCCTCGACCCGCGCGTTGAACTCCTCAAGCCGGTATGCCGCCGTCTCACGGTCCATCCGCTGACTGACCAGCCGGATGGCCTTTTCGATCGCGGCAATGGTGGTCAGCGTTTCGTTGCGCATTCTGTCGTCCCGGCTGTGGATGATCTGGGGAATGTCGCGGTCATAGCCCGCGCGCCCGTTCTGGGCAAGCTCTGGGCAGGCAGGCAGCCACGCTTTGCACGATGTCAGTACAGACCACCCGATGAGAGCGAGCCGAATGTCGGCTTTGGCCCCACGGTCGCCGTGTCGCCGGTAGCCGTGGTCACGTTGCGCGATGCGGCACGGACCTCGTCAAACAGCGGCAGATCGGCCGCCATGGCAAAGCCACCGTCAAAGGTGATGCCAAAAACCGGCTCTTCGCCATCGCGGAAACATTCCGCCACGACGTTGTCGCCACCGGCCTCATCCGGCAGGCGCGCACCCGAGAAACGGTCGATCTTGATGAACCGGCACCCTTCTGGCACGCGGAATGCCGACCCGCCAAAACGCGCGATAGCCGGGGCCATGAACTGCTCAAAGACCGGAGCACAGACCCCGCCACCCGAGGCACCACCCATGGAGCGCGGGGTGTCATAGCCGATATAACAGCCCGCCACGATATTGGAGGAATAGCCAATGAACCACACGTCCTTGGCATCATTCGTGGTGCCGGTCTTGCCCGCAATCGGCACCGGCAGGTTCACGCCCCGCGCCGTGCCGCGCTGCACCACACCTTCGAGCATCGAGGTCAGCTGATAGGCGGTGACTTCGTTCATGATCCGGTCGCGGTTGCTGTTGATATGCGGCGCCTCGCCAGAAGCCAGCAGAATGGTCGCACAATCCACACATTCGCGCTGATCATGGCGATAAACGGTGTTGCCGTAACTGTCCTGCACCCGGTCAACCAGCGTCGGCTCCACCCGCTCACCGCCATTGGCGAACATCGCATAGGCGGCCACCATACGGTAAAGCGTGGTTTCCTCTGACCCCAGCGCATTGGACAGGAACGGGTTCATGTCGTCATACACGCCAAACCGCTCGGCATATTCCGCGATCACTTCCATCGTCACTTCTTGTGCGAGGCGAACGGTCATCAGGTTGCGCGACTGTTCAAGTCCGGTACGTAGCGGGGTGGGCCCATAAAACTCGTTTGACGCGTTCTGCGGCGTCCACAGGCCCTGCGGCGTGTTCACTTCGATCGGGGCATCGACCACGACAGTCGCGGGGGAATAGCCACTATCCAGTGCCGCAGCATAGACAAAGGGCTTGAACGCAGAACCGGGCTGCCTGCGGGCCTGCGTCGCACGGTTGAACACCGAATGCTGATAGGAAAAACCGCCCTGCATCGCAATGACGCGGCCGGTATTCACGTCCATCGCCATGAAGCCGCCCTGCACTTCCGGCACCTGCCGCAGAGTCCAGCGGATAAAACTGCCATCACCATCTGCCACCATGCGGCGCAGATGCACCACCTGACCGGGGGCAAAGGCTTCGGTCCAGTTGGTGCTCGCCCATTCAAAATCCGAACGCGGCACGATATGCGGCTCGGCATCGGTCGGGGTCACATCTTCGATCCCAACCTGCATCTCACCATCGGTGACCGACAGAATAACCGCCGGATACCACTGGTTTTCCAGCGTAATATCACGGGCAATATCGACCTCGGCCAAGGCTGCACGCCAATCAGCCTCGCTCGTCAGCGCGGCCTCCGGGATGGTCAGGCCGGTGCCACGCCAGCGGCCGGTTCCCCGGTCAAACTGCTCCAGCGCGCGCTGCAACGCATGCGCTGCCTCGATCTGCAACGCCGGGTCCACCGTGGCCCTGATCGACAAACCCCCGGAAAAGAATTCATCCTCGCCAAAATTCGCACTCAACTGACGCCGGATTTCATCGGTAAAGTAATCGCGCGGCGGCAGCGTGGTTCGAAACCCCTCGATCTGGCCGCCCTGCACGGTGCTCAGCTCGGACGCGACCTCGGCGTCATATGTCGCCCGATCAATATAGCCGTTCTCGAACATCAGACGCAGCGTGTTGTCGCGCCAGAAAACCGCAGCATCCCGGTCGCGCACCGGATGGCGGTTCGATGGCGACTTGGGCAATGACGCCAGATAGGCCGCTTCGCCAGCGGTCAATTCGGTCAACGGCTTGTTGAAATAGGTCTGGGCGGCAGCGGCCACACCATAAGAGTTCTGACCCAGAAATATCTCGTTGAGGTAAAGCTCAAGGATCCGCTCCTTGTCCATCGCCTCCTCGATCCGCACTGCCAGAATGATCTCCCGGATCTTGCGCTCTGCCGACAGCGACCCGTCGAGCAGAAAGTTCTTCATCACCTGCTGCGTGATGGTCGATGCACCGCGCAGATCACGTCCGCCCGACAGCACCGCATCAAGCAGCGCCGAGGCCATGCCTTCGACGTCAAAACCGTTATGTTCGTAAAAATTCTTGTCCTCGGCCGAAATGAACGCCTGTTTCACCAGATCGGGGATCTCTTCTGCCGGGGTGAACAGACGCCGTTCGGTGGCGAATTCGTCGATGATCTCGCCCTCACCGGAATAGATCCGGCTGATCGTCTTGGGGGTGTATTGCGACAGCATCTCATAGCTTGGCAAATCCTTGCCATACATATGGATCACCGCGCCCAACGACAGCCCGGCCATGACCATACCAAGCGTGAGCATCGAAAAAATGCCGCCAAAGAAGGACATGACAAATCTGAGCATCGGTAACACGGTTCCTTTTTCTGGGCCCGGTATAGGCAATCGGCGGGCCATCGTCAAAAGCGGATGCGGCCGCTTCGGCACGAAAACGCCGCCTGCCCGATCACATCTGCCCGATCACATCTGCCTGACCGCGATCCCTGCCCGCCGGCTGCGCCCTATTGCCGGATCAGCGGTGCGCGCGCTGCTTCATCAACAGCCCAGCGTTGCAGCGCCGTCACGATTCCTGCAACCAGCGGCGCACGGCCCGCCGCGTCGGCCAGGATTGCGCGATCAGCCGCGCTGGACAAGAAGCCGACCTCGATCAGGACTGATGCAAAGTCCGCTGCATTCAGCACCGCCAGCGGCCCTTCACGGCGCGATCGGCTGTTCAACCGCACGCCCGCCTCCTGCATTCCGACCACCAGCGTATCAGCCAGCCGCGTCGCCTGTGGCCCTGTCTCCAGCCGGGCCAGATCCATCAGGATCATCGCCACCGTATCATCCTGCCCGCTCAGATCGACCCCCGCCAGCAGATCACCCCGGTCATGCCGCTCGGCCATCCGGGCAGAGGCCTGATCAACTGCTGCCGATGACAGCGTATAGACCGAAGCCCCCGTCGCCGCGTCAGACTCCAGCGCATCAGCATGCAGCGAAATGAACACATCCGCCCCTGCGGCCCGCGCGATCGTCATCCGTTCGGCCAATGGCACAAAAATATCAGCCTGCCGGGTCAGCACCGGGGTAAAATCGCCCGCGCGGGTCAGCGCCTCCGAGAGTTCAAGCGCCAGTTGCAACATGACCTGCGCCTCGACCATGCCTTCGCGCTCGGCCCCCGGATCGATCCCGCCATGGCCTGGGTCTATCACCACCACCAGCGGACCATCCGGCGCATTTGTTGCGGGGGCAGGCTGGCTCTGGTCCAGCCCGGCCAGCAGATCCCATGCCGGATCAGGCGGCGCACCCGCCGCTGCGGTATGCTCCTCGGCAGCCGCCGGGCGCAGGCGCACCAGCAAAGTCGCGGTGCCATCGGTCTTGTCCACCGTCATTCCCGCCTCGGTCAACAGCATCGGCCCCGCCAGATCGACCACCATACGCGACCAGCCGGGACGCAACACACCAAAGCGCAGATCACTGGCGCCATCGGCATTCAGCATCGCCGCGCGGGTCGCACCACGCCAGTCCACCTCACGAAAATCCAGCACCAACCGGCGCGGCTCATCAAGGGTAAAGACCCGGTAAGGCACCGGCTGGCTCAGATAGAGGGTCAGTTCAATCCCGCCTCCGTCCGCATCGCGCAACTGGCTCTGCGCCACATCGAGGCGGGCCAGCGCCGAAAATGGCTGCGCCCCTGCGGCCCCGGCCAGCAGCAGCAGCAGGATCAGGGCCGCCACCGCCTGCCCGATCACGTTCCGGGGATCGGTCCAAAGCCTGCTTGAATCTCGCATCCGGCGCCCCTTAAATGATCGCGGCCCTTACTTCAGCCCCTTGAAACGCCGCCAATCGCCGTCGTCAATGCACCTTCGCTTGACCCCGGACTGCCCGCAACCCCTTGGCAGCACCAGCCATATATGGTCAGTGATCACCAACATCCCTGCCGGAGCCTTCCCGATGCCCTTCCGCCCGCCCCTGCTGCCCCTCCTCGCCGCCGCGCTTTTCGCAGCACATGCCGCCCCGGCGCAGGACGCGATGAGCGATGCCGAACGGGCCGCCTTCCGGGCCGAGGTCCGCGCCTATCTGCTCGAAAATCCCGAAGTGCTGATGGAGGCCATCGGCGTGCTCGAACAGCGCGAACAACAATCGCAGGCGCAGGCCGATTCCGACATGGCGCTGGTCAATGCCGAGGCGCTGTTCAACGACGGCTTTTCCTTTGTCGGCGGCAACCCGGACGGTGACATCACGCTGGTCGAGTTCATGGATTACCGCTGCGGCTATTGCAAACAGGCCTTTGCCGAGGTCGAGGAACTGCTCAGCGCCGATGGCAACATCCGGTTCATCGTCAAGGAATTCCCGATTCTTGGCGAACAATCGGTGCTCGCCGCGCAATTTGCGGTGGCGGTGCAGCAGTTGCATGGCGATGAGAATTACAAACTGGTCCATGACGCGCTGATGACCCTGCGCAGCGATATCAGCAGCGACAGCCTGTCACGTCTGGCCACCGGCTTCGAACTGGAATGGGCACCGATCCTTGCTCAGATGAGCAGCCCCGAAGTGGCCGAAGTGCTGAATCAGAACCAGCTTCTGGCGCAACGGCTGCAGATCAGCGGCACCCCGACCTTTGTGCTCGAAGATCAGATGCTGCGTGGCTATGTGCCGCTGGCTCAGATGGAAGCCATCGTGGCTTCGGTACGGCAAGACTGACCGCTGCATCTTTTCAGGTCATCGACGCACCATCCTGCGGCCGCGCAATCAGCCAACGCAGCTGCGCAGGCTCGCCGATTTAGAGACGGATGAACTGCCCAACCTGTGGCTGCACTTGAGCACTTTTTTCATTCCGCCGCCGTCGTTTCCGCCACCGACACGGCAGCGGCCTCTGCCGCCGCGCGCGCATCAATCTCCGCCGCCTTCTTCTCGACCTGCGCCACGATATGCTCGATCATCTGCTCATTACCCAGCTTGTGGCTCTGCTTGCCCGCCAGATAGACCATCCCCGACCCGGCCCCGCCGCCGGTAAACCCGACATCGGTCATCAGCGCCTCACCCGGACCATTCACCACGCAGCCGATGATCGACAGGCTCATCGGCGTCTTGATATGTTCCAGCCGTTTTTCCAGCGCCTCCACCGTCTTGATCACGTCAAACCCCTGCCGGGCGCATGACGGACACGAGATGATATTGACGCCCCGGTGACGCAAACCCAGACTCTTGAGGATCTCGAACCCGACCTTGACCTCTTCCACCGGATCGGCGGACAGCGATACGCGCACCGTATCACCAATCCCCATCCACAGCAGTTGGCCAAGGCCGATCGCAGATTTGATCGTGCCCGAGACAAAACCACCGGCTTCGGTAATCCCCAGATGGATCGGCGCATCGGTCACATCCGCCAGTTGCTGGTAGGCGGCGGCAGCCATGAACACATCCGACGCTTTCACCGAAATCTTGAACTGATCAAAGTTGTTGTCGAGCAGCAGGCGGATATGGTCAAGCCCGCTTTCCACCATCGCATCTGGGCAAGGCTCGCCATATTTATCGAGCAGATGCTTTTCCAGTGACCCGGCATTGACCCCTATCCTGATCGAACAGCCATGATCGCGCGCCGCATTCACCACCTCGCGCACGCGGGCGGCATCGCCGATATTGCCGGGATTGATCCGCAGACAGGCAGCGCCCGCCTCAGCGGCCTCGATTGCACGCTTATAATGAAAATGAATGTCAGCCACGATCGGCACCGGGCTTTCGCGCACGATCTGGCGCAGCGCTCTGGTGCTGGCCTCATCCGGGGCCGAAACACGGACAATATCGGCCCCCGCATCCACTGCGCGCTGAATCTGCGCCACCGTGCCCGCGATATCCGTGGTCAGGGTATTGGTCATGGTCTGCACCGAAATCGGCGCATCACCGCCCACCGGAACATTGCCCACCATGATCTGACGGGATTTGCGGCGGTCGATATTGCGCCACGGACGGATCGGATTATGCGACATCTGCCTGCCTCTGCATTGGCTTTGCAATGCAACCTAGGGCCTGCGACCGGATCAGACAACGGGGCAGCAGCCCTCGTTCAGAGGATTATTCGGTTGCCCGAACCTCGGCCACGTTCACGATCTGCGCCAGATCGCTGTCCTGCGTCAGATCAGCGACGGCGTAGGTGGCGGTCAGTTCCGCCGCCGACAGTGCCACATTCGATGTCACCGTGCCGCCGGGGCCGACAGGGCCATAATGCGTGCCATTAACCGCGAAATACAGCGCACCGGATTCGCCCACGCGCAGTTTTGCCGGCTCTTGCGTCGCAGGCACATCAAAGGAATCGCCTGCGTTCAGAATACCTTCAAAGATGACGCTGCCATCCGCAGATTGCACCCGCACCCATGCCGGGCGCACCGCAACCAGTTGCACTTCGGGCGCTGGACCGGCTTTATCGCCCTGAAGCGCTGGATGTGCCGGTACTGGTGGCCCGCGACGGCCCGATATCGACGCTGGACCCGGCGAGCCGTGGGATTCTGGCTGCTGGTGGTGCGCGTGCGCCAGAGGCGCTGACGGCGGATGCCGCGCTGGCCTTTTTTGGTCCGCTGGCACCGGATGCATCGGTTGCCGGTGTGGCTGAGGTGCTGAAAGAGGTTGTGTCCGGGGTGCAGGTGACCACTGGTCCAGCGCCCGAAGTGCAACTGGTTGCGGT
>Ga0105050_10005407_pt1 | contig 16410 bp, 14 predicted proteins | sample FRY01_FD_78088 | JGI IMG/M metagenome (GOLD analysis project Ga0105050, IMG submission 78088) | Freshwater microbial communities from Lake Fryxell liftoff mats and glacier meltwater in Antarctica - FRY-01 | ecosystem: Environmental > Aquatic > Freshwater > Ice > Glacier meltwater ... | reverse complement strand
TATTTGGATTCTTTTTTTGGATTTATTGCACTTACAAAGAGCCCAGTCGAGAGGCAGCATACTACCAATGCACATGATAACGTGTAAAATGTTTTATTTTACAAAAAAATGTTCATAACCCCCCGTTTTCAATCACATGAACACCATACATATGGCGTCAATAAAAAACACACAGGCACGAGCAAGTCACACATATCCCGTGGCCATGGTGCTGGTGTCGTCGTATTTGACGCATATAAAGTCATCGAAGCCCCTGTCGGTGTTCTTGGCATAGTTCAAAGTGTGTCTGACCAACTTGATACAAGTTGTTCCGCAGTCCACGCAGGCGTATGTTTGTTGCAGACGATGGCCAAAGGTGAGTCCAACGCGGACAGGCAGCACTGCGTGGCACTGGATCTGGTATGCGCAGGGCACTTTTTGCTTGGCGGCGTCGAATATCTCGGTGTACATGTTGCTCGTGCCGACTGTAAGGAGCGCAGAGTAGCTCATTAAATACGCGTTTTTGTGCCGGAAATAGCATTTTGGCACGCGAGGTGGTGGAAACACGTACGAGCAAGATTGTGTGGGGCAAATCGTGCTGTATTGTATTTTGTGTTTGGTACCATTGAATAAAACTGTTGAATACGCAGCTATACCCAGATGGTTTTCCTCATGTGTAATACACGTCTCCACCGGAGACAACGCCACGGCAAATGGGACACTCTGTTGGATTTTTTGTGTCAAAACACTTATGGCATATGGCCATGTGCATGCATGGTCGCAGTAGCACGTTTTTGATATTGTCGAAACAAATCACACACTCGCGCGCTTCCTTGTCTTCTCGGACAATTTTGCGCAACGCTTCCAGTTCCACGCGATCGGCCTCACGCTGGGCTTCGCGCTCGACGAGGCCGGGCAACACATAAAACAGGTTGTCGCGCAGTTGTGGGGTTAGCATGTTGTTTATCGCATCCTCTGTCTCCAAAACAGACATCATTTCCTGAACGATCAGGTTGGAGGCATACTGCATTATCACGGCGTCGGCGATATCTTGCTGTGCAATGAGCAGTGCTTTCCGCATGATATCAAACATAAATGATACAGCTGCATCTCGTAACTCCAAATTGGCGATTTCCATACACTGTATATGCACCTCGAGATCTGTTAAAACGCGGGCCGTGTTTTCTTCGGTCTGGCGCTGTTCGGCGTGCGCCACGGCCTGTCGTACGTATTCTGCCTCAACTTTTATGCGGTCTTGCAGTGCTGCTGCCGCTGCCTGTGCGATTGCAAGAGCAGTCTCGCGCGCCTCATTCTCGTGCAGTGCAACTAATTGTGCGGCTACATCGCGCTCTTGCTGCGCCAGTTTTTTCCGTGCCTTTTTACTCGGTGTTGATGCGGCCATTTGTTTCGAATTTTGCTCGTCCTCCAGCGACTGTAGCAATTCTTGAGCGTGCCTCTCACTCTCGTCTTTGCGCACTGCGGGTCGCTGGCAGGGAACACATGAACGGGCCTGCCTTTGTACAAAAAACAAGCCAGCGTCATGTTCGCTCAAAATCGATTCTTCCGACGCATGCACAACGTGTTCGCGAAGGTCCTTCTTGTAACGATTGTACCAAGTTTTCTGATCCCTCTGTAGATGTCGCAACACAGAGGAAAGAGTCACTTTGGTGTTGTTAAAATATCGTTTAATGTCCTCCATCATCTTATTGGACACCTCTTTACTCACCACCACTTGGGTCCACTTGCGGTACTGCACAGGAGTTTGGTGGTGGAGCATGTGGAAAGAACTGTTTGTAAACTGTGGATTGGCAGCTATAATTGCATCTTCCCCGTATATAAAACAGGTCATCATGTCGCTCATGTGGTCTGGTTTGTTGTCATTGCTGGGCATCAAGGGCAGCCCACTCGAAGACAGCCTTGGCATGCTTTCGCCGGAGGCAAGAGGATGCAAAAGCAAGGACCATGGTCGTTCATCCCTGTGTTCATCTATGGGCAAACGATATTCAATTTCGTGCATGTGTGCGTTCATGATAACAATAGGCTCAATCATGTTGCTGGTAAAGCGGCCAATCATGTCTATGTCAATACCAGGTAGACGCAACACGAACGCCGATTCCAAAAGCGTGTGTCCCCTGGTGTCTGTCACGAAAGGCACACACTGTGCCGATACTGTATGTCGATTAACAAAGAGCGACAGCGTAAGTGAGAAATTATCGTATTCAGAGAATGATTGCAGCAGTTTATGGAAGGCAATTTCGCCTGTGCTGTCAGGCACCAAACACGAGCGTGCGGACTTGTCAACCAGGAAATCAACGACGAGAGAGTTGTCTCGCTTTTGCATTTCGTGCATGTTGACGTCCAACGCCAAACACAGAGGAGTACAGGCATCTGAAAACTTCATCACCTGTTTGTCACCACGTAGTTCGTCGAGTTTCGTTCGCACAAGACACGAAGGATCGATAACTCCACCAGTACTGTAGAACGACGGGCAGTCGACTGCATCTGGAAACTGATGAAATATATATTCGACCTCATGGATTGACATGTCGCACAGAATCGCCCAGTGCAAGAGAGTGCGACCACAAGCATCACGATGTCGACACACAGATGGAAGCTGTGTAAGCTCTTGTAAAATAACCAGTTCGCAATCGTACAACATCGCGTCGTGTGCTGGAAGTAGACGCGTTTTGCCTTTCGGGTGTGTGACAACAAAAGGACACACTGCGACCAGTATGCGAATTATTTCAATGCCGCCGTTGTATTCCAGTGCTGCCCGAAGCACAGAATCAATGTTTTGAATGTATTGTTCGTCGTCCTCTTCATACTGTATTGATGGGTTTTCGCTACTCCTTGTAATTATTGGAATTATCTTCTGTATGATCCAGCTTTTTTGAGCCCCGGGTTCGTTAAGGTGGTCCCGATACATGTGGATCATAGTCCAGAACTGTGCGCCACAGATAAACGGCAGAACTTTCACCGCCTCCATCGCTTCAATATAACGAATACATGTCATCATGCCGTCGCATGGCACTACATGTGAAACCTTAGCAGCAAAATGCAACATAGAACGCTTGCCTGCCGCCAAAACAGCGCTCGCATTGTCGACCTCCTCCCGACTATACGTCTCATTGCTGTGTCCTGGATATACTAAAGGGAACACATGATCGTATGAATTCGTGGCAGCCCCGGCCATTATGCTTGGTTAGTTGGTGGAGTGCTACGGAGTATTTGGCAAACGTGTACACTGGACGATTCTCAAATGCTACATTTATATAGAACCAGGACGAGGTCGGAGAAGGCGTTGCGAATTGACTTTTTGTCAAAACAACTGAAACGCATTCGCTGAATTGGAGCACCCACAAAGTACAATGCAAAGTGCGCCAATGCATGATAACGACGTTGTGGTGTTTTCTAATCACAATTGCGTTACAACATAAACATGTCACTACACGGCTGGCGGTTCCAAAAAAGGATGATGCTCTGTGTCATGCCTGTCGGTATTGTGCTTCTTGGCACATTTGCACGTCATGCACAACAGTATGATGAAAAATACCAGAATGCATGCAATAATAGAGACCAGCATTATGATTCCAAACGTGCTAGTGATAATATCATGCTCGGTCTTTGTCGCAGGGGCAGGCGGTGGCGGCAGGCCTCTGTTCACCATTATGGAAATACGAACAATATCGAGTGACTCCGCAGTGGTGCCTGGAGGTGTGATGGCCTGGAGCAACCTGCGCACCTGTGTTGGTGGAACGGGAGGGGGTGCGATGATATTGTTGACATCAACCACTCCGAACGAAAAGGACGTGTTGGACAGGGTGGGAATGCCGAAAAAACGTGCCACATCAAGCAGGATGCGATCCTTGTGTTGCATCGCCATCTCTGGGGTGGTTTCGATGAAAATCTGCATGCGCGAGCTTGCGCTGGAGTAGGCGACCTGGCGGAGCTGGAAACCGGCAATCGAGTCCAGCAGCAGTGTCTGTGGCGTTTGTGTGGACCGTGCGGCGATTACAGGCAATATTGTGGAGACGTTGGCTCGACGAGCGCCTTGGAATGGTACACAGGACTCGAGACCTGTGCTGGCATAGTTGTTGGCGACAAAATCATCGGGGCATGGCATACACGTCTGCAGCAAAGCGTGTCTGATGGGGAGAATCGCGAGGAATTTTTCGTTGGTGACGTTGCGGGGCACTTTGGTGTGTACGTCAATGAAGATCGGGGCATCAGCGTCGTCTGCATCCTCGCCGTAAATATTGGGAATGGTAATGGTCAGTGTGGTCACACCGCTGTTGTCGACAACAGCGTTGGTTTGGACGGCAACAGGGCCCCTGATACGATCAAAGACCATTGTGCTGTCCATATTGATTTTGACTGTTGTGCCGCCCGCCACTGCCATGCAGAAATCTGCTGGCGGGTCTTCGGGTTGCACGTTGCGGTTCTCATTTTCTTTTTCTGTCAGAAAGTACGCCGACACCGCGGGGTCTTGCCGGCTGACACCTAGTTTGAGGAACAGTGTTTTGGTCTTGGTGGTGTCCTCGGTGAGTGCAGTGCGCGGCGTATTTTGCTCAGAGTAGTATGTGTTGAGCATGCACGGCTGGCAACGTATTTCGTGGAAAAATCCACGCTCCGACACCACCATCTTGCGCGGAATCTGGCCCAGGAAACATGGACGTCGGATGGAGTTTTTAAAGTACATGTCTTTGGCAGCGTACGCAGTATTGTGTGTGACCATATGTAAGAGTGTAAATGTTAATTTGAAGTCTCCTGGCGCGCCCGAGACAGGCTCGATGGCAGTGTTTGTAATGAGATCTGGGGCTTGGTTCGTCATGATGCTGTAAACGATCCAGAACTTGGCCATATTTTGTTCGCTTTGGGCTTTGGTGCACGGAGCGCCGCTGTCGAAGCAGGTGGCGATGATACTCATGTTGTTGCAAAGCTTAAAATGGAATCCTCGCATGATTCCGGTGGCTACCTTCCACTCACAGTGCAAGTTGCCTTGCAGCGCGGTTTTCTCATAATCTATATGGAAAAACAGGTTCCCCATGCCTGACACGAGCGATAATAGGTCCATGATCCACTCGCCATGTGCGACAGAAACGCTTTGTTGTTGAAACGGAACATATGCACATGTGTCGAATTGAAAGAGTATCCCGCATGCCAGTATCTTCTTTGAATACTGCACGCTGGTATACCAGGAACACTCGTCCATAGTGATAACAAGGCCCGGGGACGGCGTTTCCACCAGAACTGACGCCAAGTCTGAGTTCTTGATTGCCTGTGTAATAGCCGATTTTAATGCAGAATTTTCGTATGATGTGGTTTGTCCAAATTCAACATGCGTAAACACCATTCCACCAATTGCCGATTTCGGGGGACTGCTGGTGGTGTACGCCAGTCGATATTTCTCAATGAGTTTTGACGCAAACTTGTCTGTAGTCTCGTCGGTTCGCATGTCGTTGTTGGATGCAGAAAACGAGACAGTGGGCTGCTTGATGGTAAAAAGCCTGGTTTCTGCGTTGTCCATCAAGGTAAGATTGTATGTGACGACACCATGTATTTTGATTTCAATCAAATTCTCGTCCAACAGCAGAGAGTCCAGCACGTTGGCACATTGGACAGTGTCCACGATTTCGTATGCACCGTGGACGTGTGCTACCAGCACCACGAGCAGACACGCCAGAAACGACACGCATGCGTTTTTTTGGCGCATCCGCTGGTTTCTTGTGTGTATCGTCGTGTGGCTGCTTATATACTACATCGTATGCAAAACACGTGCATTTTCGCGAGCGTTTATTGGTAAAAAAACATGCAATGTCAACCCCTTCTTCTTTTGGTGGGGGGAGGTGGTTTCGTTGACGTGTGCTGGCCGCCACGCCACAGCGCAACAATGTCGTCGTCGCACTTTTGCTGGCCGTGCAGGCCTGGCACACTGTAGAGCATGCCCTGAGCATGCAGATGGATGAGGAGGCCTTTTTGCACCAGACGGCGCACATGCACGTGCAACAGCGGATACTCGATTCTTTTGTGGTGCACGGCAACGCCGAGACGGTGTCGCTTGACGAATTCCAGCAGACTTTTCTCGTCATCTACTACGTGTTTGCCGCACAGCTCCCATGTTCGCATGCCGTCGTTTTCGAGGCTCATAAACTCCCCCGACTGCACAAGGATATCGTGAATGGTGGCGGGCTGTGCGTACCGCAGCAGCACGGCTTGTAGGGAGGAAAGACCGAGTTCTGCTGCAATCTGCTCGCACGTGAATCGGACCTGCGACAGTGCGTCAAGCGGACAGGGCTCACACACACTGCTGGCGGCGCTACTATCCAGTCGTGCCGTGTGGCCGTTGTGCTGCAGACTGAGCCCATAGTCGAGGAACCTGGCATACGGCAGGTGAGGGTTGCATGTGCATGTTTTATCGCGAACCGAGTGTCCCCGCAGCAAGAAGAGCCGCACTTCGTCCACCAGGCTGGCCGCGGTGATATTCAGCTCCTCGAGCGTGAAATCGTAGCCAAAGTGGTAGACCTGCTTCTGCTTCAGTTGGAAGAGATGCAGGGACCGTGCATACGGAGTAAATACTACCCGATGAAAGTGTTTGTGTTTTGAGAAGCACGCGGTGCTACGCCGTGCTTGCACCTCTGTGAGAATGGTGCTTTCGTCGGTAATGATGCACGTGCTGTCGTCGAATTCAAAGTACCGCCGGATGTCTTTGGACATGGCCGCCTGCATGGCAAATTCCGTCATCTTTTTACACCTCTGCCGATTTTGTGCACAATTTTTGTTTTCCCCAAAATAGTTTTTTTCATTCTTGTGTGTATATAATATACGAAATAGCCAGGTGCAACCAATACACACACGGTATGCATGTTCAACAACACAAAACTGCTCGAGAAAATGCGCGCAGATCAGACTGCGTGGCTGCAGCGCCAGCGTGTGGAGAGGTTGCAGCGGACACTCGCTTTACTCGAAGGGAGACAGGCTCCGCATCAGTTCGAGTTCCCAGTCTCGGCCGACTGGGAGCATTTGCATACGCAAGGTCTGTTGTCGCCTAGGGTACAGCCGCTGCCTCTTCCTCACCCAGTTCATGTAGACAGGCCGTTGTGGACCCGCGTGCGACGCTGGCCGTATACCTCAATGATGTTTTTGGACAGACCAGACACATCTGCGATCACGCTGCCGGATCGGGTCTTTGTTAACAATCCCGTGCCCGTTACTGCCATGCCAGCGGTGGCTGATGCGACTATGGAACAACGTGTCGATGCCTTCCACGCTACGACGACCTAGCGCCGACGATTTTATATATAATGGGGACATACAAGAAGGATGATCTACTATGTATTAGCTGTAGATGATCAGGTATGCTGTATGAAAGCGTACAGACAATAAACAAATACCACTCACGGGTGTTTCTGTAAACGGCCCTCCAGGGTGTGAAATTCGGGTCGTGAAACTAGTGGTGATGTAGAGTTGCAAGCAAAAAAAATAAACACTACTAGAAAACTGTGCCGAATTCGCATGCATCTGCTACACGGTACCATGTCGGGCAAGACGGATTTCACAAAAAATGAAGACGTTGTGCGTCAAATTCTCGAACAGTTGGACGCGTCGGTGGACAGTTTTGCGACATTGCTGCGCTTGCGAGTGACGTGTGCCGCCGCCAAAAGCATAATCGACGCCATGCTACAGCCAGGACAAGAAGGGATTCCTCAGTGGCTTGGCATGCTACGTGCAAGGACAAGTGCTGTCACACACAGCACAGTGTTGTTGGATCTGGCAGGCGGCGCAGGCACCAAAGAAGACCCTCCGATACACTGGAACCTTTGGTACATCTCGAGGGCCGAGGTATTTCGTATGTTGCAAGAGAATTATTTTGTGGACAGTAGGTTTGTGAGGATAATTTTCTGCCACATGCGCACGAAAGTCGATCACATTATCGTGGCGGTGCACACTGCCATCACCCACACGTTCTACGAGGCCATATGCCTTTTTGGGGATGTTTGCACCAGGGCGATGCGGTGCCACATCAAAGACCGCGACATTGTGCTGTTTGGGTGTGGCATGCTGGCGGACATGGAGAGCCACGCGAGTCAGGATTGCGTTTTTATTGGCCAGCAGCTGCCCATGCTTACGGACGCGTTGCACCATCACAGAAGCGATGTGAAAACCGTATCGGCGTTGCTGCGCTTTATCTACCGCATCGTCAAAAGCCACCTTTTTTTCCGGCAAAAGTGCATTTCCAGCTGCGGTGTGCATAAGTGCAACAAATTCTCGGCGGCCCTGGCAGACGTCATGCAGTGCCATATGCACTCCAATGCATGGCTCAACATACAGGGCGGGGGTCCCCTTGCATTACACAAGAAAAGCCTGTGTGAACATTGCGTGCGATATTTTGGGACAAGTGTGGAAAATCGAGCACGACGCATATTACGCAACGAGCGGCTTTGCAAAATCAGTTGATGCTTTGGCAAGTGCTTTCCGTGTGCACCAAGGGCGTACTGCCCTGAAAGCTGCTACGAACGCGGTGCGTCTCTTGCTACAGGGGCGATCTGCTGGGTGCCCAGAAGTCCACCAGAAGGTCAAACAAATGGTGCATGCCCGTGGCTTGATGCAACCCGCTAAACACAGGAAAAAGAGATGACATGTTGGATTCTAAAATGCTGTGCGTTTGACTTGCCATATTTAATTCAAAACTTGACAACAATGCAACTCTGAGGTATTGCGCTGTGCTGCACCACTGTAGCGCTAGACAGTGAACATTTTCCGGCATTTTTCGTCGAGCGCCTTGATGATCATTTTGCATTCCTTAGGACGAACTTTAGCAACATCCACCAACCACGCCTGCATCAGAGCGATGTCGCGGTCCAGTACCTGCAACACACAACTGTGCATTAAAAAACGCCAAGTGTGCATGCACACGCAATCAAAAAGCACAAGATATAGCAAAAATAACTGGACTGTCAAAATTCACCATGAATTGTCCAAGGAGGGCGCAAGGACCCTTGATATCACATTTCAACAGTTTTTCCGCGGTTGTTGGGCCTACGCCGGGCACCTTGACTTTGTCGGTGAAACTCGGGATATCCTGCATAGGTTTGGACTGGAAAGCGAGATGGACCTGCGACTCAGTCACAGGGGCGATTTCTGTGCCCTTGGACATTGGCAAAACTTTTCTGTTTCTCTGTGGGTGCGATGCATGTTATACACGCAATTCCTTATATAGCATACGCTTCAATAAAAACGAAACATGAGAGTTTGTGGGGACTAGAGTTGCATCATCACAGGGAACGTGTTGAATAATTCCTTGATATTCTGGACCATTTCGGCATCGTTGCCATGTAAGAGATGAAGCGGGGGCGACAGCATCTGAAAGGGTGTCATACCGTCGTTGTTGGTCATGCCAAGCACATCGCCGTTGGGGTCGACAAGCAGGCGCAACATGGCGATGAATTCCAGGGTGGCGTGTATAGAGATGTTCGAGAGAGCGAGATGTAACGGCGTGTTACCATCCTGATTCACCCACAAAATCGCGGTCTGTAGCGGGTCTATTAGTAATTTGACGTACTGTGGCGTATGTGCACTATCTGTATAGTGGGTGGATTGTTGCAGCGCCACGTGCAGTGGGAGGTCCATACTTTTGTCTGGTGTGAGGCGCCAAGCAGACGCTCCATTCTTCAGCAAAAGTTTCACGACGTAAGGTGCACCAAAAAGTGCGGCGACGTGCAGAGCTGTTCGATTATGGTGGTCCTTGTACGCAAATGTCGTTGGGTCGATGAGGAGTGCAATGATATCCCACGAGAGACTGTGTTTGAGGGCATATAGCAAAGGTGTGTTGCCCGCATTGTCGGATCGCTGTAATATTTCGTGCAGCGCTGGTTTGAGGAATTTTGCCAAAAGAGTAAACACATTGGCGTCATATCGGTGGTATATTACAAGGTGGAACAGAGTGCCATCGAACGAGCACAACTTGTCAATGTTGTTGTTTCTTCTTGTCAGGGTTCGTCTGGTGTTGTGCAGGGCTTGAAATGCATGCATTGGCGGAAAAAGAGTTTGTACAACCTCTTCCACCTGCTCGTGGCATCTACATGTCAGTGCATTATACACCGGTAGGTGTGCGTGCTCGTCGCAGAGCCACAGAACCTTTTTGTTGGTATCGATCAACGTTTGCATCATAGACATACTCCACGGGCGTACAGTATGCTGTATGTATTGCTGTATGGGCGTGAGATAGTGCGGCGTGTTGGACTTGATGAACAGCGCGTGTTGATGCTCGGGGTCAATGCACAGTTGCACAACCGCGAGGCTTGCGCCGTGTTGTATGGCACTTGTGAGTGGAGTATTGTTGTCATCGTTTGTCTGAATGCGCAGGTCGGGCTGCATGCCTTCCCCAGGGAAAAGGAGAGCTACCACCTCGACAGACGCCTGGCAGACCACGGCAAGATGAAAAGGCGTGTGGCCGTCCTGGTCCGTCTCGAACAGCATGCGGCGGTCTTGATCGATCAAGAACGAGATACGCCCTATGTCCAGTGACATTTTTATGGCCGTCAGCAGTGGAATGACCCCATTGTTGTTTGCAACAGTGCGCAGGTCTGTCTGTGGTACATCAAAGAGAGGGCGCGCACAGAGCAGTCGCAAAACGTCGAGCCCCGCGCGCTGCTTCACTGCCAGGTGCAACGGGGTCATACCGTCTTCGTTTTGATCTGACATGTCATTGTAAGACAGGAACTTTATCATGTCAATCGTATACGCTTCCGAAGTTGCTAGTGCCAAGTGTAGGGAGCGGTTTTTTTTATTGTTTGCAAGCAGACGCAAGTCCTGCCCTGACAAAGGCGTGAACATTCGTATTTGTTCTAATGACATGCTTTGTATGAGTGCAGAATGCAGCGGGGTATTGCCACACGCATCTGTTATCCTGAGTACTTCCACGTTCTGCATAAGAAGTTTGAGTATTTCTGTGCCACAGTCTGATCCTATGGCCAGATGCAGCGGCGTGCTGCCCCACATGTTTTGGGTCAGTAGCATAGTGTTGTTATAAAACAGCAACCGCTCAAACACATAATGAGAGCTGCCACAGATCGCTGCCATATGCAGTGGCATATCTTCAAAGCAGTTTGGTGTGGTAAGCAACGCGAAGTCCGAGTCGATGAGAAGCCATATAATTCCCCATGATTTTCCTGCTTTGATGGCAAGGTGAAATGGGGTGTCGCCTGCTTCGTCGTTTGACAATCGGGCGTTATTTGCTACAGTCCGTATTTCTGGACAAGTCTCGATAATATTCGACAATATACGGAAACTCAGGTTGCATCGAATGGCAACGTGTAGCACCGTATCGCCGAATTGTCCGTGGCGTGCGAAAATGCCTGGGTCTTTCGACTTGCTCTGGTCCATCAGATACTGCACGGTGCTGTGCTTCGTGTGCCGCGTAGGGTCTCCCTCCATTGTGCACGTCCGCAAAACTGTATGCAGTGGCAGATCGTCACACCCGTTTGCAATGAGTAACACATCTTTGTCCCGGTCTATCAGTTTTCGAATGACACCAAAAGACATGTTTGCTTTGATTGCAAGGTGTAGCGGGGTGTCGCGGTCACATTGGCCTCGAGTGCAGAAGGAGCTACGCTCCAGGAGGACCTCCTGATTGTTGTCAATCAAGAGACAAAAGGTGTGAAAAGGCACCGTGTGTGGGTGTTTTTTGAGCAGTATGTGCAGTGGCGTGTCGGTTTGGAACTGGTCAATGTTACCTCCAGGCACCAGCTTGCGGTTTTTGAGAAGCAGCACTTTCTGGCCACAATCAATGAGTTTTGGAATCAAGACCACCGCCATGTCTCTCACGGCCTGCAGCTCCAGTTGTGACAACAGTACATGCAGCGGCGTTTCATGTTTACTATCTTGCGCAACCAGTGTTTTTGTCTTGTGGCGGTTGTTTGCCTTGGCAGCCAAAGCTGCAAACAGGCGCATGCATATAGCTTCTTTTATATTATAGAAGCAGAAATGCAGTGGCACACTCCCGGATTTGTCACACATTGTCAGAACATCTTGGTTCGAGTCTATCAAGTGTGGCACGATGGCCCAGGCACGCTGGCAACGCAACAACGCCAGCAGCGGCGTCTGTGCATGTGAATTGAGACTCGTCAACACACTGTCCTCGAATTCGATGCTGTTGGGCATCAGAGCCCGCAAATCGTTGCACGTCACGTCCGGATATTGCAGCAAAAAATGCAACGGGCTCTGTGCACTTGAATTCTGCAGGGATATGGCTGCGGGGAAACGCTGCACCACACTGCGAATGATCTGTTGCATTTTCCCGCTCCCCTGCGCGTGTGTCATGCCATGGCGTATGCACGAGAAAATCAAAGGGTCGTGGCGCGCATCATACGGCCCAAGATCAAGTGTGCTCACAGAGTGCAGGCTACCGTGCAGCACCATCGAGTTCACCATAGGTACAGCATTGTTAAACTCGCGACACACGCCGTGTTGCTTCCGCGCGTTGCCATGACTCTGCAACGCCGACGCTATGTTCCACATGCCTGCATACTGCAAGTTGTTCAGTTTGCGGCCGATTTTTTCTACCAGCTCCTGCGACAACATCGAAAGCAGCTCGCGTTTTTCCACGCGCACAACCGGCACGATGCCGCGTGCCTCTACGTTGTGCTCCAATGTTGTGTTGCCAGAGCCAACGGCATGCTTCTGCGAGCGCAAAACTCTTGGCATTCAAGAATTAGCACCGGATAGCACAGCGGTGCACCCACCTTGTTCTTATATAGCAAACCGCCAAAACGGGCCTAGTTTTTTCGTAGGTTGTGTTTTTTGCACCTGCCAAAATAGACCAAATCCCGGCAGATGCTCGCAGATGCATGGTATATAGGTGCCATTGGTGGCCGATTTGACCATAACTCCATGCCGCCGCAACACGATTTCCAGCAGCTATCGCATGAGAATATGAACATGATTCTGGCGCATGTCAACAACGGCAGTGCCAGATCTCATGCACCAGGAAATACGTTTCAGCGTTTGTGTGACCGTGGTATTCGTATTGCGTGTGTGGTCGGCAAATACAAAATCAGCACTGGAAACAATCGAGAAAACAGATAATACATATTTTTTTACTGAATTGCGTGTGCCAGTCTACACCCATGCATTCTAATGCACAGTTTGTATGGAATTTGTAATGTGTTGCAAGAAACTAGTTCTTGTCTTTGTAGACTATATAAATAAAAGAGACAGTAGACATGCATTCGCAGAGCATATTTACCCATATTGACACAGTTGTATAAAAAGCTTGTGGGATATTGTATCTTCGCAGAGCCCGTATGCGGGACAGCAAAGTGTACAGTGTTTCCAATGCAATAATAATTTTTGCTTTCTTGCTCATTACCACGCCAGGGCTCGACTGTGTTTGCAACGCTGGCTCTGCATTTACAACGCGAGTACAATGTACAGGGTCATGTGCATGTCCAGTCGTGTCAGGGCATAAATCAGGCGAAATATTAAGCCAAACGGTATCCGAATACTCTGGCTCTTTAAGCTGCACATGGACCATTTCGTCAGATGATGCTATATCAGTCTAATTTTCTCGATTTGCGGTACAAAGCAGGTTTGATTATGTATACATAGATTCTTGCACATCATCAAACTGTCTTACATTCACCAATTTGGCAAAATTGACTGGTTTTGACGTACCGCCAAATTATGTATCATCAACACCGTATCTACGGATAAGATTGATAACAGATCCGTGGGAGCATTATGCAGGTTTCGCAATTCAATGGAGTGTTGCTGGTAGTCAAACTAATGATAATCCACGCGCGCTGTGTGCCACAGGAAAATACAAAATTGACTCTGGCAACGGCATTTGTACAAATTGCATGTCAAACCAATATTCTGTGCAAGTCGGTGCTACAACGAATACATGCCAGAACTGTCCAGAAAATACTATTCCGAGGTCTGACAGTGCCTTATGTATTTGCAAGGCCGGATGGACTGTACCAAATGAAGGCGGTCCATACGTCCAGTGTGCTGTTGGAAAATACAAGGTCGAAGCAGGAAACAGTGCCTGTGTGCACTGTATTGCTGGCAAGTACTCAAGTGGTACAGGCGTCCAATTCGAGAATAAGTGTTTGGAATGTGGAGTTGGCAAATCCACACAAGGATTGGATGCACAAACGACGTGTGTTGATTGCATAGTTGATAAGTATGCAGTTATGTTCGCGAGCGCCGAGTGCGCGCCCTGTATTCCAGGCACATATAATAAGAATGTAGGGAGTATGAGATGTGTTGCATGTGTGGCAAATACATATTCTCCTATATGGGAAGCGACTTTATTTTCAGATTGCCAAAATTGTCCAATCGGCACATCCTCGCCAGCTGGAAGCACTGAGCAAACACACTGCATATGTAGCGCTGGGTGGACAAGGTCAACAGGATCGTGTGTGCAATGTGTTGATGGCAAATACAAGAATGTAATGGGCGATGCGGCCTGTGTACATTGCCTTGCTGGTACATACTCCGCTAATCTTGGAGCTCATAGTTGTCAGGTGTGTGCTGCTGGGAAATCCACAAACGGACTGGACGCGCGCTCATTACCCACGGACTGTATCGATTGTTCTGCTGGCACACATACAAATGATTTGACGGGCAGACCGGAATGCTCGCAGTGTGTTGCCGGGAAATACTCGAGTTCGGCCGGGACAGCTGTGTGTACGGATTGTATTGCTGGCAAGTACTCAATTACAGTAGGTGATACATCAGATGTATGCCAGGAGTGTCCACTGAATACCGATTCTGCCAAGGGCAGTGATAGTGAAACAGGATGTATATGTAAACCTGGATACCGAAAAGACAACGATGGTAGTTGTAGTGCGTGTTGTATTGATTGTATTGCCAGCAACCACCCAATCAGCACCAGGAGCCATTGAGAACATAAATAATAAGTGTTTTTTTTACTGTTGTCAAGAAATAAATCTTCATGTTGCATGGCAGAAACGTTTTGCAACAAAATGTGTAGCCAATGCGCACCGTTCGATTCCGTCTCGTCAGTCGTCGTGATTCTCATCGGGTTCCAAATGGTCCGTCGGAAAGTCGACAGGCCATCCACCGCCCAAGTTGGGATCATGCTCTGGTCGTTCTACACCTCTGCCGGTCCGTCCTAGAGACCAATCGCCTAGTAACTTTTGATTTCTCAAGAGTTCAAGACCTCTTGCCGTAATGGTGTTGTGGGGGTGAGTATAGTACGCATTAGAACCCAGCGCCAACGGGAGGGCGTCTGCCGCTCGATTTGCAAGATACGCCGACTTCGATGCTAGGAAATCGTCATGCATGGATTCGGAGTTCCAGAAAAAATGATACAGATCACAAAAGCTGCTTTCGAATGAACGAGCCATGATAAAGTCGTTGCCAGGTATAAACCCGAGCAGGAAGTCTGCCTCGTGCAAGATCCGTACAATGCCCTCCTCGTACAGACGTCTTTCACTCGCAATAAAGTCAGTTCGGCAGAAAATGTGCAGCCACCTTAAAATACCAAAGGCCTGACGAAGCACCCGTAGTGAGAACCGGTGTGCCTTGATAGTTTCAATGACGCTGGTGAGTATTATGTCGAAATGGTGCAGAATTTTACAGTATCTACAGTCGAACATTTGCTGTAGAGTAAAACACGCAGCTTCTTGGATCACGGCGTCTTGCAAGTACCGGTGCATGCCCAAAGTGAGATTTGCAACGTCCATGGTCCGATACAGCGAGGGAATCGCTGCTAAAAATTGGCATGCAGGCGAAATTGCAAACATGGTGTCCGCGCTGTAATCACATTGTAGCTGCCGGAATTCCCGATTAACAGCGCGAAGATTCAGAATACGAAGCTCGTGGTAGATTGCAGTGTCAGAGACATCCGACGGTGTGACGACCTTTCCGATTTTTTCCAACAACGGAATGTCAAGATCTGTCAATGACATGAAGCCAATCTACACAAGTGTATGCCATGAAGTGATGCAATGGTCTTATATAGAAAATTTGGCTGTGATGCTCACCACCGTCAAATATGCAGTTTCTGGAAACGTCATAAAATATACTTTGCAAGAGTCAAACGCTTTCACATGGGTGTGTGTGTAATGTCGAAAATAGTAACACACATGTGGAAAATGTAGTGACGGAAATAGCAACATATTATCCCTGCAAATCTCTATAAAACGTGCGTCTGAACGCCAGAAATCGCCTCATTATCACAACAATGGCAACTGAACAAGGGCAAAAAATGATAGCTGCTGAAGCACTGGAGCACCGTCTGTCGCTAGAGCTCAAGCAGGCGCGCGATGCAGTATGCACCACTATGTACGCTCCGCTCGACAAGCAGTTTGCTGCTCAAGATGCCTTGTGCCGAGCTATGCTGATGTTCGAGCAGACCAAAAAAGAACGCATCATCGAGCAAATGCAAGCCGATGTCGAGCGCAC
>Ga0105050_10005402_pt1 | contig 16421 bp, 15 predicted proteins | sample FRY01_FD_78088 | JGI IMG/M metagenome (GOLD analysis project Ga0105050, IMG submission 78088) | Freshwater microbial communities from Lake Fryxell liftoff mats and glacier meltwater in Antarctica - FRY-01 | ecosystem: Environmental > Aquatic > Freshwater > Ice > Glacier meltwater ... | reverse complement strand
TTAAATCTTGATGAAAAGAAAATTAAAAACATCATCAAAATTTCAAAAGAACCTATTTCTCTTGAAACACCGGTTGGTGACAGTGAAGATGCTTTTATCAAGGATTTCATCGAAAACGATAAAGAGTTTTCACCTGCTGACTCAGTGGCAAACGCAGACCTTAAAAAACGAGTGCGTGAGATTCTAAAAACACTTACCCCTCGTGAAGAAAAAGTTCTTAAAATGCGTTTTGGTATCGATGTGGCATCTGAACACACCCTTGAAGAAGTCGGAAAAGATTTCTCGGTTACGCGTGAACGTATTCGCCAAATTGAGGTGAAAGCATTGCGTAAACTACGGCATCCTTCAAGAAGTAAGAAGCTACAATCGTTTTTTGAAAAAGAATTTGATAGTCTTCCTGGAGAGGCTGTTGAATAGTGATTTTACTCTAAAGGATATAATATAATGGACTCATTGCCCCCGGGTATGTGGCTTAAGTTGCTCTGCGTCTGCGCTTCGTTGCTTTCATGTGCGTTGTTTTCTTTCATGGAAACAGCGATTACTGCTTTAAGACTTTTTAATCTTAAAGAACTGGCAGCAAAGACAGGCGGGCGTTACGACAAGCTCTTTGCTGTCCTTGAAAAAGAACCACAACGTGTTTTAATTGCTATTTTGATTGCAAGTTGCTTATCAAACGTTGTGGCTGCAGATCTTATTACTGACGCGGTAGAGCAATCGTTTTATCACTTTGGTATTCCTACTGGATGGAACTTTTTTGCAGGAGTGTTTTGTGCGACAGTAGCAATTCTTGTCTTTGGAGATATTATCCCAAAAAATGCTGCTCAGACAAAAGCTGATACTTTGTTGCCTTCACTTCTGTGGCTTACAAGTATCACTTTCCACATCATGGCACCGCTTGTGTCGTTGCTTTCTCGCATTTCTCAGTTTTTCTTAAAGCTTATCCGCTCAGAACAAACTAATTCAGAAGCGATGGTTTCAGAACGAGAAATCCAGTTTCTTATTGAATATGTTAATAAAAATGGCCTGATAGACCGAGACAAGTCAAAGATGCTTCATAGTATTTTTGATTTAGCTGATACTACAATTCGTGAAATCATGGTACCTATCATGGATGTTATCATGCTTAATGTGAATACCTCTATGGAAGAGACCCTTAAGCTCTTTTCAGAATCACACTACTCACGTCTTCCTGTCTATGAAGATACCATGGACAACATTATCGGGATGGTCCATCAAAAGGATCTTTTCCTTTTGCTTACAAAAAATGAACGACGTCCACTCAAGGAACTTGTTCGGCCAATATTATTCGTACCAGAAAGCATGCGTGCAAATCAGCTGTTAGGGCAATTTAAAATGCAGCGACAACATATTGCAATGGTGCTTAATGAGTACGGTAGCATTGAAGGACTTGTTACCCTTGAAGATACTCTTGAAGAAATTGTAGGTGACATTAACGACGAACACGAAGCAATTTCAGAACGGATACTTCCTCTTGAACAAGGCGGATGGCTTGTGTATGGTGGAGTTGATCTTGAAGCTTTAGGCGAAGTTATCGGCATTACCTTTGAATCAAAAGAATCTATAACTCTTGGTGGATTTGTCATAGAAAAACTACAACATCTTCCCAAAAAAGGTGAGGAACTTACCTACAAAAATCATGTTTTCCAGGTGCAGAAAGCAACTCAAAAACGAGTTGTACAGGTGCTTGTTTTTAAACAGGAGGCATCTTCCTAACAAGTGCTTTCTTTACATTTCTTACCCTCTTTGACCACATTGTAGTATAGAAAATTTTACGGTGGCAAAGAGGGATTTTTTATAATTCAATAAAAAAAGGAATTGTATGAAGCATTGCAACTATTACTTACTCATTCTTTTGTGTTTTGTTTCTCTCAATATATATTCAGCAAAAAAGGATAATGACGCCCCGATTGTACTGCAGAATTTTGGAGCCATGTTAGGAAGTTTTCTATACATGCTTCAGGACCCAGAAAACCCTGATCATGCACTTCCCTGCGTAAGAGAAATGGTTCAAGGAATGGTAAACATTGCACAAGTTGCCTTTAGGAGGAGCGATGGGGAACTACTGGAAAAACAACTCATCCGTTTTTTTAGTTCCCAAGCCGGACAAAATTATCTTCATGAATGGGAACAGATAATTTCTGACTATAACCAGGCACAAAGCATCTAAAATCTTAGAAAGTCCCTCTCTGCCAACTTAAAAAACACACTCATCTTCAAAACCTTTTATAAACGCCTCTTGACCCAGAAAGTAAAAAAACAGTAAGGTTAAGTCCGTAACTACAGATTCATAAAAAAGGAATCCTAATGGAATTGCCAGAGAAAGCTTTGTACGCTCCTCAAGAAATACTTCCTAAAAATCGCTGTACAGCCGGACCAAAAAATTTTTCTATCCAGTCTTTTTCTTCATATCTTCTTCTTTTTTTTCGCTCGGTCTCTTTTTTTAAACACAGCGCTTTTTTTATGACATGCCTGTCTCTGGCCAAGACCTCTGGGCTGTAGAAATAATACCGTAACAATTTTTCATTTTACTAATCCCATAACCCTTTTTATGTAAGGATTTTTTTATGTTCATTTTAAGAAATAAAACATTTATCTATGCGTTCATATTTTTTTTTACAGCAATCAACGCCCACCCTCTCGCCACAAAGGATCCCACAAAATGGCCTCTATTATACAACCATTAATCTGTTTTATAGGATTAAAATATACGTTTTTCCTATTCCTTCTTTTCTTTAAAGTGGTAACAGATCGTTGACCTTAATCATTTGACTGCGCTCAGAACCGTTTGATACAAAGCTAATAGGAACACCCGAAAGCACTTCTATTTTTTTCACAAACGTACGCGCAGCTTCAGGCAAATCACTAATCGACTTAGCGTTACGTGTTGATGTTTTCCATCCAGGAATAGTAATATAACGAGGCTCAATCTTTCTTGCATCATTAAGACAGGCAGGAAGGTAATCATAATTTTTACCATTGATTACATAATCGTAACAAATCTTTATCTCATCTAACGAATCAAGTTCATCCAACTTACTTATCACCAATGAATCAACCCCATTAATGAGTATTGCTTGGCGAATAAGAACAAGGTCAACCCATCCATAACGCATGTCAGAGATTTCTTCACAATAACCGCTATGTGCTTTTTTAAGACGTTTTAAAACTGCCTCATCCTTAATTTCTGCTGGTAACGGTCCCGACCCTATAAGAGTGTTATAGGACTGCACAATTCCAAGAGTATGACCAATATACCGTGGACCAACTCCCGCACCTGTGCAAATGCCTGCAGCAGTTGTACTTGAAGATGCCACGTATGGATAACTACCCATCGAAAGATCAAGGAAAACTCCTTGCGATCCTTCTAGGATCACCCCTTTTCCTTGAAGAATGAGCTTGTTAATCTCAAGCTCCATTTCGTGCTTTACATAAGGACGTAATCGACGAGCGTAATCAGTACAGAGCTTGTGTATCTCGTCAAACTGATACGGCTTTACTTCAAATACTTTTGTCAGAAGCTCATTTGCAAAATTGATGCTGTCACGTAATGTTACTTTAAGCCGTTCGGGATCAAGTAAATCCGCCACACGAATGCCAATGCGCAATCGCTTATCAGCTGCGGCAGAGCCAACCCCTTTACGAGACCCTTCATCAGCACCGCCTCTGTAGTATTTTAAAATAAGATCATCAAGATCTCTGTGGTATGGCATAATAAGGTGTGCCCGAGAAGAAACCCACAAACGACCCTCTACTTTTATATTTTTTGATTTTAGAAGATCCACTTCAGAAAAAAATAGTTCAGGATCAATTTCCATACCTGCTGCTAAATGGCATTGTGTATTTTTTCTAATAATTCCAGAAGGTAAAAGAACCAAATTAAATCCGTCACCACTTCTGCGCAGCACACGGTGCCCCTTGGCACTTCCGCCTTGTCCACGAACAACAATATCGGCCGTTTCTGCAAGATGATCAACTACCTTGCCAACACCCGCTCCACTCCAGCCCATGGGAATAACAATAACACTTCGCGGCGTTACAGAAATACAGGGCACAATAAATACACACAAAGACAGTAATAAACCTATTTTCTTCATTATCTCTCCCTTACAAGCACCCAAGGTTTTTCGTGGTCATTCTGCCCCAAAAGAAGCAAAGTGTAAATAAAAAATACAAGCGCCTTAGAACATGACGCTTGTCTTTTTTAAAAACTGCATATAGAGCAACAAAAATTGTGCTCTGACACTTACATAACTATTTTATGCACCTTGCTCGTGTTCAAACACTTTTTTCATAATGCTTAATGAGCCGATGAGCGCACTTGATTCGTAGGGAACCAAAATCATCTTACCGTTTTTATCTTTAGTGATTTCAGGAAGCGTTTTGATGTATTCACGCGCAATCAAATAAGGCAGTGGGTCTCTTCCTGGCACAGATTTTTGGAGCATTTCAATCGCTTCAGCTTCCGCGCGAGTAACTTGCAAACGCGCATTAGCTTGACCTTCAGCTTCAATAACTTGTGATTCGGCAATTCCACGCGCCTTTAAAATTCTTGATTCACGTTCGCCTTCTGCTTGCATAATAGAGGCACATTTTTGACCTTCAGCTTCAATCATAACCGCACGACGATCTCGTTCTGCGCGCATTTGCTTTTCCATAGCAATACGAATATCTTGCGGCGGATTTACTTCCTGAAGTTCTACACGGTTAATCTTTACGCCCCATTTATCGGTCGCTTCATCAAGGATCAATTGAAGACGATCATTAATTGCATCACGAGAGATAAGCGACTCATCAAGGTCCATAGAACCAATCACATTACGCAAGGTAGTTTGTGTAATCTTTTCAATCGCTTCAGGCAAATTTGCAACTTCATACACAGCAGCGCGTGGATCGGTAATTTGATAATACAGAAGTGCGTTGATTTCCATAGTAACGTTATCTTTAGTAATCACGTTTTGCTTTGGAAAATCATACACCGCCTCGCGCAAATCAATACGACGAATCAAACGGATATAACGACTGTATTTGCCATATTCATTTTGCCGAACAAAGGTCCACAAGCAGGAATATGGCGCATCAAGAAAAGGCGCTACAAAATGAAGCCCCGGAGTTAAAATTCTATGAAACTTACCCAGCCGCTCAATAACGACTACTTCGCTCTGATGCACTAAATACACTGCCTTAAGAAGAAATATGACTACAAAAAGAAAAGCGATACCAAACAAAATTAATGAAATCATAATAATCCCTTTCCTACTAAAAAATCTTTAAAGGGCTCTTTAAAGCTTTAAACACAGCTTTTGGACAGTAAGTTTTGTACCTATCACATTTTTAATGACAACTACATCGCCTACAACAAGAGGTTCTTCATTCACACAACGTGCAAACCAAGTTTCTCCGCCTACTCTTACACAGACAACCCCGATTCCATGCAGTTTAATCACACTCACTTTTTTGCCAATAAGACCATCAACATTACTGTGCGCTTGATACTGTAAAAACACTATCTCCTTGCCTTTGGGCATAAAAATACGCCCCAGCAAATGCACGACTACAAGCATCCCCACAGAAGTAAGTAAAAATATCCATGCCTGAGCCATGAACGTAAAATCTGGAAGCAACCCCGCCACACCAGCAGTAACTAATGCTCCCAACGCGAATGAAAATGAATAAAAAAGACCTGGCGCACTCATTTCAAAAATAAGACAGAAAAGAGCGACCAACAACCAGAACTGAACAATTAGGGAAAGCGCCATCATAAGACGCCTCTTTTCACAGCAGAAAAAAAGAAATATATAAACGAATCATTGCTATAGTAACAAAAAAAGGCCCATTTTACAATGAGCCCTTAGGGAGTGAGTATTATTTGAAAAGTTTATTAATCTTTAATTTTTTAAATGAGTGCACTTTAACTTTTCTTGGTGCTTTTGGTGCAGTAATTCTTGAACTTTTGCGTCGTTAGTTTGCAGCATTTCTTCTGTCACGGTAGCTTTTTGACATAATAGTATATGCACTATTTCTTCATATCCTTTAACTACTGCCCAATTAAGCGCCGTATTACCTACATCGTCAGCCATATCAACCTGTGCACCAGCGATAAGAAGTGCTCCTACTATGAGTAAATTCCCCAACTCTGCAGCACAATGCAATGCCGTCATTCCAAATAAACCCTGAATATTTACCTGCGCACCAGCCTCAAGAAGAATTTCTACAAGATCAAGATCATTATTTTTTACTGCCATATACAAAGCTGTTTCACCATCATTGTCCCGCATATTGATATTTGCTTTTGCCTTAATAAGGATACGAACAATCTTTTGATAGCCTTTTTGAGCCGCCATGTGAATTGGTTTTTTACCACTCATGTTATACGCGTTCACATTCGCTTTTTCTTTAAGCAGTACTTCAACCACATCAGCATGCCCTTGATATGCAGCTTTATGCAAAGCAGTATTCCCAAAATCATCTGCAAAATTTACATCCGTTTGCGCATCAAGAAGCGCTTTAACGACTTCTGCATGACCATTTTCTGCCGCTAACAATAGAGAATCTCCATAATAAGAATACTTAAGTTTCGAGCCCGAATGTGCAATTATAAGTAATTTAACCGCCTTTAAATGTCCTTGCTGCGCAGCCAACTGCAAGGCTGTTTTACGGTGCTTGCCCTTTATACTTAGATCCAACATCTTTTTCAACTTCATAAATGTTCTTATTTTCTTATGGTCCCCATCTATAGCAGCTTTTTGCAGCTGGGTCATACCTTTTACATACAAATCGCTCTCTGGAAATTCTTCTTCAGATGAAGTAGTTGAGTCCTGACTTAAAAAACTACTACTGCTCAATTTCTTTTTAAGGGTATTATACATGCGGGTTAAAGTACTTTCTGACCGTGTAAGCACAGGTTGTTCAGCACAACTACTTAAAGGCGTCGCACATAAAAGCACCACAAGGATTGCTCCACTGTAACTTTGCATGGCTAAAAAATCTTTTTTCTTAAACATATAACCCCCATTTATTTTTTATCTATACAAAAGAACACTTTCACACAACTGTTCATCTTGGTAAAAGTGGGATAAGCATACTCGTTACGCCATTTTCAACCTTGACTATTTGCCACGTTAGATTACGACGTAACGCTGTATGTTATAATTTAGTTACTAGCATTCATTCCATTATGAATAACTTCTAATACGCTCCAAATGGCTGCATCATTTTCAAGCTGCCATACCATAGCACCGCCTAGATTCTTTTCTGCAATATGTTTTGCCTTAAGACGTAATGACTCTTCGTCATCGTAACTAATAAATTCTTTCTTAGATGCATTATAAAGATAAGGAACCTGACTTACTTCGTCATAACCTTTTACAAATGACGGATCTTTAAGCAGTGTACTTTTGATATGTTGCCACGAATAAGAGCCCGCTTCCACTGTTCCCGCCCCAGCGCCTGTAGATACTCCAAATAATGGGTCAACTGGATCTACTCCAGCAAAAGAACGAGCATACAACGGCATACCCATAACAATTTTGTAAGCAGGCACACCAGCTGTTAAATATGCTTGAATGGTATCGCTTACAGACCACTGACTTGGTCCATTCTCAAGCTTTGCTCTCTTATTTTTCTCATTGACAATCAAGGGAGCATTATGACCTGTCTTATTATCCCACGGCCCAAAGTAGTCATAACACATCACATTTATGAAATCGACGTACTGATGAATTTCTGAAAGCTCGATATCGTTATATCTGACTGGTGACGTTGCTATCGTAAGCAACAGCTTTTTTGTAGTCGCTTCTTGTCTAAGAGCTTTTAGCAAAAGAGTAAAGTTAACTTTATCTTCTGGACGACCATTGTGGTCTTTGTCAGAAAAACAAGGAAACTCCCAATCAATATCAATTCAGTCAAAATGGTATTTTTGCGCAAAATCAGTCATTATTTTTGCAAATAAATCACGACGTTCGGAATTTACTGCAATTGCAGTAAATTCCTTTGAAAGAGTCCACCCACCAATAGAAATTAAAACTTTTAATGCAGAATTCTTGTTTTTAAGATCAATAGCGTTTCGGTAATTATTCCCGCCACTAGCATCAGTATCTGCCCACGAATCAAAAACAATTTCTTTACAAAGCTCGTCTAAATTATACTGCTTTTCTCCAGAAATAATTTTATCAAGCGTTACTACAGAAACAGGTTTGGCAAATGCATAATTAAGATGGGTGAGGTGGTTCACCTTTATATCTTGAGGTGAAAACTTGGGGCGTAAGTCTTTTCCATAAAACAACCAATTTGGATAATATCCCACCAATCTTTTTTCTGTAACACAGGAAACTTTAAATATAAGTCCCACTAAAATACTTAAAAATACTATTCCTTTTTTCACCTTTAATCCTCCATTTTTGGCCAGAGCTTTTTTGAACAAAAGCGTAATAAAATAACCTCTTTATAAAGAATACCCAATCAACCACTAAGAAGACAACAAAAATATTGTAAATTACCTACTGGAGCTTATTATAAGCTTGTTATAATTTTTAAAAAATTAGCGTAAAATGTGCTCCTTAATTGTTCAAAACACTTAAATTTGCTAAAATGAACCTTCTGGTACTCTTAATAAGGAGCCTTATGGAAACAAAGCCACGCGTAACTGTTTTTGTCCACGGAACCTACCATTTACGCAGCATTATTCCCTCATTTCTGGGGCCTCTTTCTCGCTTTGCACTCCACAAAGAGGGGCTTTATCACTCCAGCACTATGGGCAACGAGTTTTGTTACTCACAATTTCTTACTACCTTAACATACGAAAATCCTATCCTACTGCCCTATGAACACGCGTATATTTTTGCCTGGAATGGGCACTTAAAGGTACAATCTCGTAAAGAAGCCGCTGCAACTCTTCAGGCGGCATTACTAGATATTAAAAAACAGTATCCTGAATGGGACCTTACAATTATTGCCCACAGCCACGGAGGCAACGTTGCATTGCATCTTGCAGAACTTTCTGATGGGTCTTTGTATACAATCGATAGGCTCATCTTGATGGGAACTCCCGTACAGCACGCCACAAAGAGCTTAATTGAAAGTCGCCTCTTTAAAGAAGTTATTGTTCTCTATTCTCGTACAGACCTTTTTCAGATTGGTGATCCGCAAGGACTACCAGAAAATTTTACCGCCCTTTTTTACAGACCAAAAAGCACCGCCGAAAAAGAAAAAATTCCTTTCTTTTCAGAACGCATATTTTCTAACCCACGCGTAAAGCATGTCCAGATCACTTGCAATAGCCGACCGATTGCACATATCGAATTTTTATTTAAAAGCTTTTTGCGCACACTCACACCGCTTTTGAAAATAGTCGAAAGCCACGACTTTAGCCAAAAAGAGCTCCTCTTTGATACAAGGTGCGTACCCCACTAACATCAAAGATCACTTCTTTCTAAAGTCCTCTCTTAATAAACCTTAACAAGGGACCCTGTTGCAGGAAAATCGAACTAATGCAGACTAGAATCACCACTCAATAATGCTATTTGGTGCAGGTTAACCTAAAAACAAGCTCAAAGGGGAATATTATGAAAAAATTAGGAATATTTTTACTTTCACTATTTCTTACAGGAAGCACATTTTCATCTGAAAAAGTTGAATGGGAAAATATAATAGCCTTTGAAAAATATACAAGTCCTGTTTATTCAGTAGCATTTAGTTCTGATAGCACTCAAATACCTTCAGGATCAAGTTATGGAGCAATAAAGCTATGGGATGTTGTAATAGGAAAATTAATCCATACATTTAATGGAGATACTGATGCATCTAGGCTTTCATCAGCTGGATTTAGTTCTGATGGTACAAAAGTAGTCTTAGGATTCGAGAACGGAACAATAAAACTATGGGCATTAACTAAATAAATCCGCAAAACCGTACCAATTTTATCAAACCAAGAAAATAAATCATACAATTTAAGGGCAGTTGGCTAAGTTCAGTTGCCCTTTTTTACTTCTTGCATAATTGCCTGTGCATCAATTCCTGCCCATTCCCGTAATTCTTCAGGAGACCCTGAACGAGGAAGTTCTTTAACCGCTAGCACCGTTATATGCACCCCATAGTTTGCAAGCGCCACAACCACTGCCTGGCCAAGACCGCCTTCAAGATAATGGTCTTCAACAGTAATAACTCTATTTGCTGATGCACGCGCAATGAGCACAAGAGTTTGCGTGTCCAATGGCTTTATGCAGTACAGATCAATAACAGAAATAAAGATATTTTCTTTTTGCAAAAGCTCTGCGGCCTTAAGTGCCTCATGCACTGTAACCCCTGCCGCAACAACAACGGCTCGAGACGAATCGTTTTGCTTTAAAACCTTACAACCACCAATCTCAAATTTTTCTTGTGGCTTATAAAGCGTTTTTGTCTTTTCTCTGGTTGTTCGTAAATAACTTATACCTTTGTGATACCCCGCCATAAGCTGTACTAGCTTAAAAGTACTGACTGCATCGCAAGGATACAAAATAATAGAACCTGGCAATGTCCGCATCATGGCAATATCTTCAAGAGCCATTTGAGACGGCCCATCTTGGCCAATAGAAACTCCGCAATGAGAACCTACAAGTCGCAAAGAGCTTTTACCAATAGCAGCCATACGAATCTGATCAAACGCGCGACTAAAAAATGCACCAAAAGTAGAAACGAAGGGAATCATACCTCGCGCTGCAAACCCTACCGCCATACCGATCATATTTTGCTCTGCAATAAAACATTGGAAAAACTTATTGGGATGCTGCTCGGCAAACAAATGTGCTCCTGTCGAGTTATTCACTTCTGCATCAAGACACACCACACTTGGGCATGCACTGCCCGCTACAGTAACTGCTTGGCCGTACGCTTGCCGCGTTGCAACGTCATTGTCAAAAACAGGAAGCGGCAGAAGAAAATCGGTACATGCATACGATGCGTCAGTAAAACTTGGAAGCTTCGATTGCACGCGTGGACCTGAATAATTGGCAGCAGATGAAAACCTCTTTTTGAGAGAACTTAAAACTTCATGTACCACTTCAGGTTTAAAAATTTTTCCATGCAGTCCATTCCTGTCTTGGGCTACATCGACGCCATACCCTTTGAATGTTTTTGCAAGAATAACTGTTGGTTTTTTGGTATGAGTCTGTGCCTTTTTAAATGCATCACCAAGGTCTTGGATATCGTGACCGTCTACCTCAAGAACGTGCCATCCAAACGCATGAAATTTTTGAAACAAAGAATGAGTTACGTGTCCATCAACCGTTTGCCCTGTTTGGCCCAATCGGTTAACGTCCACAATGGCAATTAATCGATGAGTTTTGTAATACGAAGCAAGTTGTACCGCTTCCCACACTGAACCTTCGGTGCACTCGCTGTCTCCCAAAAGAACGTAGGTATAATAATCCTGTTGCCGAGTGTGCGCCGCAAGCGCCATGCCAAGTCCAATAGAAAGCCCACAACCAAGCGAACCAGTGGCCGCTTCTGTGTAATAAAAGCGCTTTGTTGGATGGCCTTCTAGAACCGAATCAAATTCTCTGAGTGTCAAAAGTTGCTCGTCAGAAATCACTCCCAGCTGCTTAAAAACCGCGTACAAAAGTGGTGCTGCATGGCCCTTTGAAAGAATAAAACGATCATTATTTACTTGCTGTGGATTTTTGGGGTTATACCGCATAACTTCAAAAAAGAGAACTGCGAGAATATCAGCAGCAGAAAGACACGATGTTGGATGTCCAGAACCTGCCGCCGTTGTTGCCCTTATAGAATCTATTCGCAAACAATAGGCGCTGTACTCTAATACTGCGAGGTTCATTAAAGGTCCTTCCCTGATTCTTTTGCCGTGTGACGTCTAAGTGCCCGCCTAGTCTTTCCAGACCATAATTTTTCTGTGTATCGTGCACCTTGCGTTGCTAAGGCGCCCAGAACATGGATCATTTCATCACACAGGTTCCACATACTTTTACACTCACAAACATCATCGCCGAAACAATTGATATCATTACACCCTGCGGTAACATTAATAATGGTGCTGGCAGGAGCTACAACGATGGATCCTTGACCAGCATTTTCTGAAAAATCTTGTGGTACCGTTTGAGTGCTTGATGCAGCAGTTTTCCCAGGTATACACGGATTATAGGCGGGCGGAAGATACTGAGAATATTCTGAACTCGATCCTTCAGGCAAAGAGCATGCTCCGCAACCTTTATTCATTGCCAAAAGAGGAACTCCGACATTTACAAGACTTATCATTATTAAAAATTGCTTCTTCATTTATACTCTCCAAGCTAAAAAAATTACTACGGGTCGTAGTTTAATCCAGCAGCGCAAGATCCGCAACAACTACACTTTAAAGTCAACTTTAAGTTTTTATGAAAAACCTTATACTAAAAGCCTTATGCGAAGATATTTACAAAATATTTCACAGAGCTTTGTTAATTTTTTAACAGTCCAACTTTTTATATCGCTTGCCACGGTTCCCATCTTAATGATGTGGGGAATTCCCCTTTCGATTATGACTCCGGCAGGCAATCTTGTTTTTAATCCTTTTTTAAGTGTTTTTTTACTGTGTTCGTCCCTCATTTTCTTTACAGAATTACTTTGCATTCCAAACCAATGGCTTATTTGGGCTCTTGAGAAACTCACCACTTTCTGGTCGTACTGTCTTTCGCTTTCTTGTAAATCGTGGCTCTTTGGATTTTATCAACCACTTATAGGAATAATTTTATGCGTGGTTATTGGAGCTGTGCTTTTGACCCATCACCACAAATGGGGACAAGCACTTTATAATGCCTGCGTTCTTTTGACACTTTCTGTTTTACTTCTTTGTATTGGTTTTTTTAGACCATTAAATACTAAATTTACGGTTTCTTGCGGACGGAAAAAAATGTCGGTGGAAGTAAAAAATGGGCACGTTACAGTTAACGACAATGGAGCTCTTGCTTGCAAAAGAAATCCTGAAGACTGGATGCTATACACGTTTGTTCCTGAAATTATCAAAAGGACAGGAAGAACAACGATTGACACAATCATTGTAAAAACTCCCCACCAAAACACCTTTGAAGCTCTCATTGCACTTAATCAACGGGTACAACTAGGCACCATAACGATGCCCTATTTCGATACCCCCGCTTCCAAGATTTTTTGGAGAAAATTCTTTGCCTTGCGCACCAGCGCCGCTCATGAAAAAACAATTATAAAAAGATCACCTACTATCCAAATTTCATAGCAAAAATTCTTTTTCTTTTGATACCATGCTCTCACCGCACCCTATCTGGAAAAAGGAACCTGCTATGACAAAGTATATTTTTTTACTCATTACCGCTGCGTGCCCCTTTTACAGCCTCGCTTTTGAGCACTCGTTTTCTTATCTTCTTAACACCCGAAAAAAATCTAAAAACTGGCACGCACAAACCAACCACTTGCCTACCTCAAAGCTGCAAGAACAATTTCTGTCGCTTTTAAGAAAGTGTTCCGTCGCCTGGCAAAAACCAATTACTGACCAAGAAGAGATAGCCCAGATGCTACAATGCCTTACACTTTTAAAACACTTTTTGCCCCACGAAAAATTTTCAGAATATCAACTCCAGGATGTACTGGACGCGACTATTGACAGCGCACAAATCTTAAGTATTCCTGAAGAGTGCCATCCCTTTGCTGTTCAGCCTTTTCTTGATACCGATTACTTTCTTAAAATCCTTACAAAAAACTCCAGGACAGTCACCCCAGAAAATCTCCTTAAAAAACATCTTAAAACACAAACTATCTTAGCCATCAATGACCCGTTTAAAGCGCTTATTTACTGGCTTTATCTAACCATTACTGCCACAACTCATCCGAAACCTCTACGACAAAAAGACAGACTTTTAAATCACCTAATTTCTGTTATTAAAAAAGATCAAAACTCCCACGGATACCTTTGTGCTTACCAAGTTTTCTATGCAACACACTATGGGCAATCTTCATTGAGCAAAAACTCACGCATTAAAGAAGAACTCATGCACTATCTTAAAGACGTAAAACAAACCCCGTTAAGCCTTACCGCACACCTTTTTCTGGCACTCAAACTTATAGGCCAAGAAACAACGCCGCAGGGGCAAATTCTTGCGGCACGACTCTATAATGCTGAGCCCAAAAACCCTTTTGAATTATATCTACTCACCGCTGCATGCACATAATAAAAAAGGCAGCCGAAGCTGCCTTTATCTATTTTACTGGAAAAAGTTTACCATTCAAGTGAACCACCTGTACGATATTCAGTCACACGCGATTCAAAAAAGTTCTTTTCTTTGCTTAAATCGGTTGCCTGTGACATCCAAGGGAATGGATTTTCTTTGTTGTATACTTTTGGCAAATCAATACGTTGTAAACGTCTGTCAGCTATGTATTCAACATAATGAACAAACTGTTCTGAACTGATCCCCAAAAGACCACGTGGACATGCATCTTGTGCATAACGAGTTTCAAGAATAACCGCTTGTTTAATCAATTCAACAAGTTCATCCTGAAATTCTTGTGTCCATACAGCAGGATTTTCTTTTTTAATTTGATTGATAAGATCGCACCCAAAAGCTAAATGAATACTTTCGTCACGCATAATATATTCAAATTGTTCGCCAATGCCGCTCATCTTGTTTTGACGCTTTAAAGCAAGCATCATTGCAAAACCTGCGTAGAAGAAAATACCTTCCATAATTACGTAGTAGCCAATTAAATCATGCAAAAAAATACGTAATGTTTTTAAGTCTTTTACTTCAAAGCGAGGATCAAAAATGGATTCGGTGAGCGAAATAACAAAGCGATCTTTGTCGTGAATCGAAGGGATAGTCAGATACATATTATAAATATATTCAGGATCCAGTCCCAAAGTATCACAACAATAAATAAAGGTATCTGTGTGTACTGCTTCTTCATATGCTTGACGAAGCAAAAACTGACGACATTCAGGGTTAGTAACATGGCGATAAACAGCCAATACCAAGTTGTTAGCCGTTAATGATTCTGCTGTAGCAAAAAAGCCAAGATTCCAATAAATAAGTCGCCGTTCGTCTTCTGTTAAAAACTTTGGATCTTTCCATTGTTCAACATCTTTTTGCATCGAAACTTCTTCAGGGGTCCAGTTATTAGCAACTCCATCAACATAATGCTGGCGCGCCCACATATAACGCATCGGCAATATTTTATTAGGATCTGTCTTTGTATTATTAATAATACCACTGGTATTTATCTTAGTATCTTCCATAATCAATCCTTTACAGAGTTACTGACACGACTCACACCCTGGATCTATAAGACTGCAGATTTTAGCAGCAGTTTCTCCAGACGATTCATTTTCTACTGGTTTATATTCACGTTTTTGAGTAAAGCCAAACTTTTCTGCATCAAGTGTAGATTTTTCGTTCTGGCTTGCTCCCAATGTACGCAGATAGTAAAAAGTCTTCATTCCCTTTACAAATCCGCGAAGATAAATATCAGAAAGTTTTTTACCTGATACACCCTTCATAAAAACGTTATGCGACTGGCTTTGATCCAGCCACTTACCCCGCTCCGCAGCAATATCAACCATCCATTCTGGATCAAGTTCAAATGATTCTTTGTATTTATATTTCAAATGTGCAGGGATGCTGGTGATGTGCTCAACGTTACCATCGTAATATTTAATCAGATCAAGCATCTCTCCATTCCATAAATTCAACTTTTTTAAATCATCAACAAGATACTTGTTAATAAGAGTAAACTCGCCACCCATATTTACTTTAACGTACAAGTTCTTATAAAGCGGTTCTATGCAGGGATAACAACCAGCAATGTTTGCAATAGTTGCCGTAGGAGCAATTGCCATGGTATTAGAATTACGCATACCGTATTTTTTAACGTGCTCTCGAACCGGTTGCCAATCCAAACGTTCTTTGCGAGAAACCTCTATAGGAATACCACGCTCTTTTTCAAGCAGGTTTAATGTATCGATAGGGAAAATGTTATTGCTCCACTTTGAGCCAGGATAAGTTGAATAAGCACCACGTTCTTGTGCCAACTGAGAAGATGACAAAATAGCATAGTACGACATCATTTCGGTAACGCTGTCAGAAAAATCAAGCGCTTCTTGTGATGCAAAACTTACTTCCATCTGAAACAAGGCATCTTGAAGTCCCATAAGTCCAAGACCAATAGGGCGGTGACGCATGTTTGAGTTTTTACCCTCAATGGTTGGATAGAAGTTTATGTCAATCACGTTATCAAGCATGCGAATTGCTGTTTTGACAGTCTTTGCAAGAAGTGGTTGATTAATTCCCTCTTTAGTAACCATTAAAGCAAGGTTAATTGAACCAAGATTACATACCGCAGTTTCATCTGCTGAAGTATTGAGGGTAATTTCTGTACATAAGTTTGAACTGTGAATAACGCCT
>Ga0105050_10005399_pt1 | contig 16430 bp, 9 predicted proteins | sample FRY01_FD_78088 | JGI IMG/M metagenome (GOLD analysis project Ga0105050, IMG submission 78088) | Freshwater microbial communities from Lake Fryxell liftoff mats and glacier meltwater in Antarctica - FRY-01 | ecosystem: Environmental > Aquatic > Freshwater > Ice > Glacier meltwater ... | reverse complement strand
GTCCTGGCCTAACTCACTGTCCTGGCCTAACTCACTGTCCTGGCCTAACTCACTGTCCTGGCCTAACTCACTGTCCTGGCCTAACTCACTGTCCTGGCCTAACTCACTGTCCTGGCTGAACTTACTGTTCTGGCCGAACTTACTGTGACGTCTCTGGATCCTGTACCTCAGGCCCTTCACGACCTGGGGCCCCTGCGGAGCCAAATTCACCCGCGGAGCGAAATTCACCCGCGGAGCGAAATTCACCCGCGGAGCCAAATTCACCTGCGGAGCCAAATTCACCTGCGGAGCCAAATTCACCTGCGGAGCCAAATTCACCTGCGGAGTCAAATTCACCTGCGGAGTCCACCGTTTCAAACGCAGCACCGAAAGTGGCGGCAAAAGCCGAGGCACTACCTAGGGCTGCGGTTGTGAAAATCAGCGGATACAGACGTTCATGATACCATAGCTTGGCGAAGTAAAAACCGATTGGCCAGGACATTCCTAACTGTTTTTGCTCAACTCGGAGGCATAAAAACTGGCAACCTTGTCGCACTCGTGCAGCGATCGCCAGCAAATCAGCGGGTACGGGCCCGTTTCCGACTTGGGCAGCGGTGGTTTTGTCGGCTTTTGTCGGAGGCAAATCTTCGGGTCGATTCGCGTTTGCCCGGGCACCATTTTTGCCGGCTGCAGCCTGCTTAGGCGTTACCTTCGCCAGATATGTCCCGTAGGTTGCGATTGATTCCACGGCCAAAGCAGATTCTTCGATTGAACTGGAAAAATCTTCAAATTCCGGCCAAACCTGCTTCTGGTACGCGTAAACACTGTCGCCGCCGCCCCAACCTCCGTCGGGGTTTTGGTTACTGCACAGCCACTCAACCCCAAGTTTGACTTGGTGTTGCGATTGAACCAAAAGTTGCTTGCATTTACTGGAAATGGGTGCACCAGCGTCGATCTTAGTCTGCAAAAAGCGACCCACCGCGATCAAGCCTAAGACCACTTTGGCGGTACCGTAGACTGGATTTTCATCGTCTTTCAAATCTTGGTTCCCAAACCAGAGTGGAAGCCAACTTCCGTCACTTCGTTGGTAACGTCCCACATAGCGAATCGCCTTGCCCAAGCTACGGTCGATCCGACGTTGTAATTCAATTCCCAGGTGGTCATACCAAGCCACCATCGCACGAAGTGCATGGGCGGTCAGGTCAACACCGCTTCGATCGAACGGCAGTTTCCCCCAGCCTCGGCAAAACGTGGGCCAGCCCCCATCACGATTTTGCAGATCCAATAGCCAGACGATTCCGGCCGCTGCTTTACGATCGATTTCGGTCGACGATGGTTGCAGTCGTTTTTCAGATGCCAACCGCCTGGCAAGCGTTAATGCTAAAAGCGCGCCTGGAGTGTCGTCGGCATCGGGCACACTTCCGGTCAAAGGGGTCCAACCCCAGCCACCGGGTGCTGCTCCCGTGAATGGATGCGGTTGATCATATTGGCACGCCATCAACCAGTCCCAAAGTTCCTGGTCCAACGATTGGATCGCTGTTTTGCTTTGCTCGCTGGGTGCGGCGTCAATTGCGTTAATGGAAAGTGTCGTCACCCAAGTCGCCAGATTGGTATCAATGGGCCAGCTGCCGTTGGGCAAGACGTTCTGAACTAAAAAGCGAATGGCGTTCTGGGTTACCGGATGATCTGCTCGGTTGGTGGCCGCAAGACTCATTGAAACGAAACTGGTCAGAGGTGCCGCTTCCAAATAGCCACCACTCGCCGGCTGCATTCGTAGCAGCACATTCATGGTCGGTTGCACCGCCGCCTGTCGTAACCAACGTAGCGGGTAGATCGGCGGTTGATTAAAGAATTTGGCCTGCCCTATCGCCACCAGTGCCGGCACCGCATAGCTAACCACCGGCATTTGCACGAAACGATAAAAACGCTGAGGCACCCAAGCGGCTTCAAACGGTAACGCAGAGACTTCTTTCCAGTCGACGATTCCAGCCAATGCCGCATTGGTCAAAATGGGAATGACGAACGTCTTATCAGTCCCGTAGCGTTTGCGAAGCGCTGGGATTCCGCCCCAAGCGGCGATGATCGACTTCGCTTTCTGAATCGCAGCATCGATTCGTCGCAAAGTTTCTGGCGTTACTTGCAATTCGCCAGTTGGATTTTGACCTTCGGAATCGGACGCCTTCTTTGGGGAAACCCCGGTGGCTGCAGGACCGCTGTCTGCCACCGGTGTCGGGGCGTTGGGGTCTTGGCAAGATTGGCCGTCATCTTCGCAAGATGGCAGGCCGCTGACCAAATGCAAAGCAGCCCAACCCAGGTAAGTTGTGGCGATATTCGAATAGCTTTTATCGGTGTCACCCCAGCCGCCATCTTCGTTTTGAACCGAAAGAAGAAAGTTGGCACCTTGCAGAATCAACGATCGAATTTCAAGCCTTGAGAAGCTTGACCCGGCGGGAAAGTTCTTAAAGTACAGCGTCAACGCGCTTACCGCCGTCGCTGTCGATAATGCGCTGGTGGACAATTCCCCAACCCAATGACCTTGCGGGCCACGCTGTTCCAAAAGCTGCTGGGTACATTGTTGGTGCGAGGCAACAATTCGATCGATCAAAACATTGGACTCCCGTTGGATCTGGCTAACCGATTCATTTTTTCAGGCCATGATTGGGTTCATGTCCGTTGACACGGGTGAACACCGTTCAACGGATGCCAGTATGCCGTTCAACCGCGGTTAGGGTTTAGGACGGACACTCTTGACGTGTGATTGCGAACTTGGCATCCCAAGATATTAACGTTCGGGACTGACAAACGTTACCGTGACAGCGGTTCCACCGGTAGGCCTATTACAGATTTGTATTTCCCCGTCATGCCATTGCACAACCGATTTGCAGATACTTAATCCCAGCCCGTTTCCGCGCCGGTCGGTCCGTTGCCGTGAGGGTTCTATTTGGTAAAATCGTTCGAAGACTCGACACAATAGTTCTTTGGGGATGCCTGAACCCGAGTCCAACACACTGAGAGCGATTTGGTTGTGGCTTTGGGTTAGCACAATGTCAACCGCTCCGCCGCGAGGTGTAAATTTTAGCGAATTATCCAACAGGTTGTTAACCACCTGATGCAGTTTTAAACTGTCGCCCGCGATGACGATATTCGCTTGCAAGTTGGTCTTTAAGGAAATGCCTTCTTCTTCGGCAATGCCGCGAAAAAAATCCACGCTCTGTTGCACCACTTCGGACAAACAAACCGGCGACTTCTGCCTGTCCACGCCGGAGATGTCTGTTTCAGCCAGTTGCAGCAATTGGTTGACTAGGTGGCGTAGATGTTCACATTGTTCGCTTACGGTTTCCAATTCTTCGCGGTACTCTTGATTGGTTCTTTCTTTGTCCAAAGTTACTTCGACACTGGTTTGAATCGCCGTCAGGGGCGAACGTAATTCGTGAGCAGCGTTAGCAATGAATTCACGATGTATTCGCAAATAGTTTGAAATTTGATCCACAAAGGAATTGATTTCCGTCGAGATTTGATCCAATTCGTCGCCCGTACCTCGAATGGCCAATCGAGTTTTCAGATTTTCAGGATCTAAAGACCGAGTCGTTTCGATAATCTCACGAACCGGTTGGGTCGCATTTCTTGCCAGGACAAAGCCGCCGATTGGCGCTACGAAAATTAGAACCGCTCCGATCGCGAAAACAATTGGAGAGGTTCCAAACATCGTTTTCAATAAAGCTAAGCGGTGTACCAAATGTGATTTGGAAATCAATTTGGTCGGATGGATGTACCGTATGCTCGACCCAAAGAAAGTCGGAAGACCTCTGGAAGAAAAACTTGTCTTCACCGTTGGTTTGCCTGTTGGTTTGACCGTTAGTTTGCCTGCTGGACAGTGCTTTGGCGTCGGGGAATGCTGTGCTGGTCCAAATCGCCTGGCCGTTTGCGTCTTGCAAACGAGCGAACCAACCGTGGCGTTGGTGTCCAGCGATCTTCCGTTGAAATTCGGCCTTGATGGCTTCGGTGTCAGGCGATAATTCGATGACGGCCATTTCCAGTTCCGTCGCTTCTTCTCGCAGCAAGACTTTGGTTTCTGTTTCCAAAGTCCATCGCATGCCTTCACGCACCGCCAGCAAGGCAAGCAAAGAAGCCAGCAACAAAACTACCGTGTTCCAGACCGTCAGTCGAAAACGCAGGGTATGAGTGATCGGTTTGGCCATCGGCGAGTGGTTGTGCACGTAAAGTGAATGGGAAAGCAGCAACGACGGAGCAACCGTTTTTGGACGGCCCAAAGATTATGCCTGCCATCGCCGTCATGCATTTGCAATAAAGCATTGTAAATGCAACGCATCTTTTGGAACATTGTAGCAGCAGGCACGCTGCGGCCAGCCGTCCGCCAAGAAAAAACGTGTCTGTTTTGGTCGCCTTCCCTTGGTTGATCCAGACAAGTCCTTATCGATGGGCTTTCGCTGCTGGGTTGCAACGCAAACGGGCGATGGGTTGGAGTTAACGCTGGACTTGTGGGGACTGGGGCTCTTGGAAAATGGGACTTGTGGAAAATGGGACTTGTGGAAAATGAGACTTGTGGAAAATGAGAGTTTGCGAAGCTGCGACGATTGGATATCGGTTCTAGTTTGAACTTTGGGTGTTGGAATTGACTTTGTGGATCGAATAACCTCGCCCACGAACCGTTTCGATACACGAATGGCCGGTGTCTTTGTCCAGCTTTCGTCTGAGGCGGGCGATATGAACTTCAATTACGTTGGTGGGACCATCCCATTCAAAGCCCCAAACGTGTTCGCACAGCATTTTTCTGGTCACCACTTGCCCGGCGTGTCGCAACAAGAGTTCCATGATCGAGAATTCGGTTGGCGTGAGTTCAATTTCTTTGTCACCCAAGAGAACTCGATGGATCGAGAGATCTAATTCCACGTTCCCCGACTTCAGAGTTGCCGAAGGTCGCGTGGTGGTGCGGCGGCAAACGGCCTCGATTCGAGCTCGTAGTTCCACAAAAGCAAACGGTTTGACCAGGTAATCGTCGGCACCCAGTTGCAGCCCTTCCACTCGATCGTCGATCGACCCTTTGGCGGTAAGGACTACTACGGGCGTCTGGATGCCTAATTGCCTGAGGGTTCGCAGGACTTCAAGTCCCGACAGTCCGGGCAACATCAGGTCCAATACGATCACGTCGGCTTGCTGATTCTGTGCGTGTTCCAGACCCACGGTGCCGGACATTGCCCATTGAACGAAGAAGCCCGCTTCTTCGAAGCCTTGCACCAGAGACTTTCCGATCGTTCGATCATCTTCAATGACCAAAACCGCCATTTTCTTTAAGTTCGCATCACTTGCCTGAGATTGTGTAGGCATTGGGTGAACCTGTTCTTGCGTGTTTGAAATGGGGCATTGCCAACGTGGGGAGTTTGCCAATTTTTTGGGTATTACGGACTTTCAATTGTACGCATTTGCTTGCCAGTTGACGCAACCAAAATTGCCCCAAGGGCTTACCTTACGACATTGTAAGCAAACAAACCTATTCTCTTAATGTCAATGGTCGATCTAAGATTGAAGTGTCGGGCAGAAGTAATGTCACACTTGAATTCACTGTTCTTGGGTAGATCGAAAGTCACCATGAAAAGCATTTCGGATACCGTTGAAGGTTTGGTTTCTGATAGTTCGGGCGTTGGAACTAGCCAATCTGGATTTATTGACGCAAAGCAAATCGATCATGCGGTGAAACACGCGGCCCATTTATTGCCCTCGCAGGGCCCAATTACGGCATTTGTTCACCACAACACGTTGCATGCGCTGGAGGACCTAAAATTTGGCGAGGCGGTCAAAAAAGGGGCGAAACTATTTGGGTGTCACCCGTATCTGACTGAAGCCCAGTATCGCGAGAAACTTTCGGTCGGACGGATTCGGTCGGAAGACCTTGAAGCGGTGTTGTTTGACCATCTTGGCGCCCATGCCGATGTCTTGCTAGGCGTCTTGGGCACTCGTTTGACACTTCAGAAGACCATCTTAGAGTATCCACTTCATGATGGTCCCGAGGTAGATTTGCGTTGGGTGATTGCCGATTCGAATGCCTTATTCACGTTTCGCGCTGACACTCCAGAGTCGTGCCGCAAGAAGTTTATCTCGGAAACTCGCCAGTGGGTCATGCGGGATTTTCCAAAGGACGCTCAGCAAAGTGGCCAACAAACAGACAAGGCTCAGCGTTTATCTTCCGAAATACAGACGGCTGTTCAGCAAACCATGACGCTGTTTCCAGGGCGGATAGAATCTTGGAGCGATCGGACATGGGAAGCGTTTGGCTTGCATTTGCAATGGCGAATCTGTGAAGTAGGTGTTTCGTTTTGCAGTGGAAAGCCAGTCCAAGACTGGGTTCCCTATCGTCGTGTGCGCGACCTGCTTCTGCAACTCACCGGTGAAGACAGTGACGAACTGGTGCATCCTTTGTTGATCCAGTTCTCTGCCATGTTTTTAGACCAGGGCTTTAGCCATTGGGAGTTGCCCAATCGTGATTTGGGTTTCTTCGAATCCTTTTTGGAGATGTTTGCTCAGAAGTCGTTCCTAGGCGATCCCTGGAGACGCGGACTGTCGCAACACTTGATGCGATTGCGAGGTCAAAACGTGACAGCGATGGAGTGCATCCAGCAATCGTTGCAGTCTTTCGGAGTATCTGCCGATGAAGTCGATTCATTTGTCGAACAAAAGTTGCTGGCCTTGCGCGGCTTTGCCGGCATGATCTGGCAGTTGGAGGATCAGGGTAATCGCGTATTAAAGCCAATGCCCAAAGGAAGTTTGCTTGGTTTCTTGGCGGTGCGTTTGTTGTTGGAACAATATGCCGTCAGTTTCTTGGCCAAACGCGAATTAAATTATGCGGAGAAGCTTGCGGGTTTACGTTCGTTTTGTCTGCTTGAAATCGGTCGCACCGAAAAACCCAGTTCATTCGCAGAACGTAATGCGTTTCGAGTGTTTGAGATTTCGCAAATCTTGGGGTGGAGCCCCAAGTTGATGGGACGTTTGTCACAAGGTCAGTGGCAAGTTCTAGTTAAGGAAATCAATGCCTTTTGCGGGGTTCAACGGCGACAAATTTATCACTTGGCGTTTGAACGGAAGTACCGTGGGCAGGCCCTGGATGCGATCGCTTTGCACAGCAAGCGATTAAACCAGTTACGGGCAAAGTCCGAAAGCAGTGTCGCTTCGGAGAAGAATTTGAAGGGATTAGCCGGCAGTAAAAAACAAGATGGGCAGTCGGAGGCGGTTGCTGGTAAGTCCACGTCGACTTTCCAAATTATCTGTTGCATTGACGATCGCGAAGAATCGTTCCGTCGATACTTGGAAGAAATTGATCCCAGTTGTGAGACCTATGGGGCTGCTGGCTTCTTCGCGGTTGTGATGTATTTTCGTGGCGCTTCGGATGCTTTCTACTCTCCGCTTTGTCCGGCTGTTGTTACCCCAACGCACTATGTTCGGGAAACCGCAGGCACGCCGTTCCAAAAAACTGCGACTCGGCGAAGTCGCCAGCGACGTGCGATTGGTACGGTGACCCAGAAAGTTCATGTGGGCAGTCGAACGTTTGCAGGTGGCTGGTTTGGAACGGTTGCGTTGGGAACTTTGGCGACATTTCCATTGGTCGCCCGAGTGTTGTTTCCGCGTGCGACTGCGAAACTTCGCGACTACTTTGGTGGTTTCGTCAGCCCGCCCGAAGTTACTCAAGTTGAATACGAACGCACCGTAGATCCACCGTCGGATGCGGAAGATCATTTAGGTTATTCCGTTTCTGAAATGGCCGGCATCGTTCAGCGTCTGCTAGAAGATATTAGTTTGACCAAGCGACTCTCGCGGTTAGTCATTCTATGCGGCCATGGTAGTTCCAGTTTGAACAACCCTCATGAATCCGCGTACAACTGTGGTGCGTGCGCCGGTGGGCGTGGCGGTCCGAACGCCCGAGTGTTTTCAAGAATGGCAAACGATCCCAGGGTGCGACGCGAATTAGCAACACGAGGGATTGTGATTCCTGATGACACCGTATTTGTTGGCGGTTATCACAACACCTGCGACGATAATGTCACATTCTACGAACTGGAATTGTTGCCCACCACTCATCGCAAAGATTTTCAGCATGCGTGGGATGTGATTCACCAGGCTCGTTGCGAAAACGCCTTGGAACGTTGTCGTCGATTCAATTCCGCTTCGCTGACAATGACGCCGGTGGAGGCGTTGCAGCATGTCGAAGCCCGCAGTGAAGACTTGTCACAGGCTAGACCAGAATACAATCATGCGACCAATGCATTGTGTTTTGTGGGTCGGCGTCAATGGTCACGCGGATTGTACTTGGATCGTCGATCCTTCTTGCAAACTTATGATCCCACCAAAGATGATGAAGTTGGAACCATTCTGAATCGAATTCTTCAGGCCGTGATCCCGGTTTGTGCCGGTATCAACTTGGAGTACTACTTTTCGTGCGTGGACCATGTTGGTTACGGGGCTGGTAATAAGTTGCCACACAATATTGTGTCATTGTTGGGCGTAATGGACGGTGCGGCCAGCGATCTGCGACCGGGTCTGTATCGACAAATGACCGAAATTCACGAACCCATGCGCATCCTGTTTGTGATCGAAACCAAGCCGGAAATCATGCAACGAGTGATCGATCAAAATCCAGGGATCGCACTGTTGGTCAAGGGGCAATGGGTGCAGTTGGCTGTATTTAATCAGGAAGAAGCGACCGTCAAGTTGTACCAGGATGGCGAATTTTTGCCCTACGAACTTCAGTCAGACTACTTGGACGTTGCGTCTTCATCGTCTGATTGGTATCGCGGTTGGCGAGACCATTTGAAGTTTGCCAGTATCGGGAAGAACTTTGCAGATTTTGAAAAGTATGCAGGCAACACTCGCGACCGAAGGGACTTTTAGTTACCGATGACCGAAGAACTATTTTTTCACATTTGTGGTGTGGTTGTGGTGGCTAGTCCATTGCTATTGATTGCCATACTTGGAATTCCCCCGTTGATTGGACGTCCGCTTAGCGAAGGCACCATAAATCGCTTTACCTATGCGGCCGTAAATTTTGGCTTGCTGGCTGCGTCACTAATTTTAATTGGAATGCTGGTCACGGGTAGGCGCCATGTGCCAATTGAACTGGGGCATTGGATTGAGTTGGAAGAGTTGCATTTTCACTTTCACTTGAAATTTGTATTTGACCGGTTAAGTGTCCCGTTTGTGATTTTGACGTTTCTACTGTGCGGAACCATTGGGGCGTTCACCAGTCGATACTTGCATCGCGAATCGGGTTACTCTCGATTCTACATTGCCTACGCACTGTTCATGTTTGGCATGATCGCGGCAACGTTGGCAGGTACGATCGAAGTCCTGTTTTTTGGTTGGGAATTGGTCGGGTTGTCTTCGGCCTTGTTGATCGCGTTTTTTCACGAACGCCGAAGTCCCGTCCAAAACGGTTTGCGGGCTTGGTGCATTTATCGTATTGCAGATGCAGCGTTTTTGATTGCTGCGATTTGGATGCACCACTTGGCTGGTGAAGGAGATTTTGACGTCCTGATGGGGCGTGGAGCGTGGCCCGATGGTAAAGCGACGATTGCGATTGCCCAGGCGATTCCGGTGGGTTTGCTGCTGATTATTGCCGCCGCGGGTAAGTCGGCGTTGGTTCCGTTTTCGGGTTGGTTGCCGCGAGCGATGGAGGGTCCAACAAGTTCAAGTGCGATTTTCTACGGAGCGTTGTCGGTTCATTTGGGTGCATTTTTACTGCTGAGAATTAGTCCGCTGTTGGAACTTAGCTTGTGGTTGTCTGGCACGGTTGTTGTGCTGGGGTTGGCCACTGCATTGTTTGCGTCGTTTGCTGGACGAGTGCAAGCGGATGTGAAAACCGCTTTGGCATTCGCTTCCTTGACTCAGGTCGGCATCATCGTGGCTGAAATCGGTTTAGGATTTCGATACATCGCCCTGATTCACATCTTGGGACACGCCGCGGTTCGGACACTGCAATTGTTACGAGCCCCAACGTTGTTGCATGATTACAAGGTGCTGGAAGATGCGATCGGTGGACATATGCACGAATCTCCTTCGGCAATTAGTCGAGTCATTCCCGAGCGATGGAAGCGAAGGTGGTACTTGTTCTTTCTGGAGCGAGGTTACCTGGATTCGATTTTAGATCAGGTGTTTGTGCGACCGTTCGTAGTAAGTTTTAAGGCATTTGACCGTTGGGAACGTCGCTTCACCGATTTTCTTTCGGGCGATAAACTGGAAGAAACAGAAGAAGTTCAAACTCGCAGTGAAGTCGTTGAGGAACTGAAATACTAACATGACAGAACTACAATTACCTTGGCTTGAAATGGCCTTAGTTTTACCGCTGCTAGGAGCATTGTTGGCTGCTTTTTCACGAAGTGCCGACAAGACTCGTTTGATCGCGATCGTTTCCTCTGGTCTGTCGCTACTGTTTTCGCTGGGCGCTTGGCAAGATTTTAGTTCGATGTCTGTCTTTGAGGCACACGATCATTGGGACATCATCACTTCTTGGCTGGGGCCAGACGCCCTTGTGATTGACGAATTGAATGCCCCGTTGTTGCCGCTGGTTTCGCTGATGTTCTTTTTGACATCCTTATCCACCCTGAAGACAAAGGTGAAACGATTCCCATTCGCGTTAAATTTGGTGCTTGAATTTCTGGTGTTGGCTACCTTAGCTTGTCGCCAGCCTTGGGGAATCATTCTACTCATTGCGTTGCAATGTATCCCGGTCTATTTGGAATTGGTGCAGCGTGGCAAATCGACCCGAATTTTTGTGATTCATATGGGACTGTCGACTGTGATGTTGGCGGCCGGTTGGGCGATGATCGATGCCGAAGGTGTGCGAGAAAGTCATTCGGCGTTTGCCATTGGCTTGATCACCGTGGCAGTCTTGATTCGCAGTGGATGCGTTCCGGTTCACTGTTGGCTCACCGACCTGTTTGAGAAAGCCACCCTGGGAACGGCGATGTTGTATGTAACGCCAATGATTGGTGCGTACGCAGCGGTGCGAATGGTCTTGCCGGTAGCACCCGATTGGGCCTTGCGAGTGATCGCCTTGGTTTCGCTGTTTACTTCGGTTTACGCGGCGGGTATGGCGTTGGTTCAGACTGAAACGCGGCGATTTTTTTGCTACCTACTTTTAAGCAACATGTCACTGGTCCTGGTCGGTTTGGAAATTGTCAGTGCGATTGGACTGACGGGTGCTCTTTGTGCTTGGCTTAGCGTGGGTCTAACGCTGACAGGTTTTGGTTTGACATTGCGGGCTATTGAATCGCGGCAAGGGCGATTGTCACTACGCGATTTCCACGGACTGTATAACTCGATGCCGCTTCTGGGAACATTCTTCCTGATAACCGGCTTGGCCAGTGTTGGCTTTCCTGGAACTGTGGGATTTGTGGGTATCGAATTGTTAGTTGAAGGTGCGACCAATGTTTATCCAGCGGTAGGCATCTTTGTTGTGATTGCCACGGCGCTTAATGGCATTGCCGTAATGCACACCTATTTTCGACTGTTTACAGGAACCGAGCACACGTCGACCTTTTCCTTGGGTGCGCGATTGCCTGAACGAATTTCAGTTCTGATCTTAACCGTATTGATCATCGGTGGTGGATTGATTCCGCAACCGGGTGTCGCGTCTCGTTACCATGCTGCCAAAGAAATAATGCTGCGACGTCGCGGTGTGCAGGCGGATCATGATGGTGTCCCAGTCCATGCGTCGTTACCTGAAACAAACGATAAAGCATCCTTGAATTCAATTGAAAAGCGAAAAGAAAATGAATGAAAAGGTTGATGCGTCGAAGTCCCAGAGGATGGAAACGCTAGAAAAGCCCATCGGCAATCTGCAGGGCGCGATCAAGTACTTTCGGTACGATTTCCTCTCGGGTTTGTTGGTTTTTCTAATTGCGTTGCCCTTGTGTTTGGGGATTTCCCTGGCCAGCGGTTTCCCGGCGATTGCGGGAGTGTTCACTGCTATCGTGGGTGCCGTGCTGACGACATTCATTAGCAACTCTGAATTGACAATTAAGGGGCCGGCCGCGGGAATGATCGTGATTGTTGCCGGTTGTATCGCAGCATTCGGAGGTGACGGCGCCCAAGGTGCTGGCGGTTTCACAGAAGTTGATATGTCAGCCTATCGAATGGCATTAGCCGTGGGTGTGGTTGCCGCTGTGTTGCAAATCGTTTTAGGCTTGTTACGAGGCGGTGTTTTGGGCGACTTTTTTCCTTTGTCAGCGGTGCACGGTATGCTGGCGGCTATCGGTGTCATCATTATGGTCAAGCAATTGCCAGTCGCTTTAGGCGTTCAAGCTAAGGGTGAGCCACTGGAAATGCTCCGAGAAATTCCCAATTACTTCTGGGAAATGAATCCGGCGATTGCTTCGATTGGGGGCGTAGGTCTGATCATCATGTTCTTGTGGCCTGTGGTGCAAAAACGCCTGCCGGCCTTGAAGGCGCTGCCTGCGGCATTGATCGTTCTGATAGTCACGATTCCTATGGGCGCCTATTTTGATTTGATGCAAAAACATGTCTACACTTTCAATGGGCATCAATACACTATCGGTGAATCGTACCTTGTGAATATGCCTGATCGAATCTTTGGAATGTTCGCGAACATTACGACCCCCGATTTTGCGGGTGCGTTTAACGCAGACCAGCGAAGTACTGCAATTTACTGGGTGGGTATGTTCTTCGCGATTGGAACCTTGGAATCTTTACTAAGTGCCAAAGCCGTTGATGTGATCGATCCTTGGAAGCGTAAAACGAATCTAAATCGAGATACTCTCGCGGTTGGATGTGGCAACTTGGTGGCCTCTTGTATTGGTGGCTTGCCCATGATTTCGGAAATTGTGCGCAGCAAGGCGAACATCGACAACGGAGCCAGGACTCGCTTTGCTAATCTATGGCACGGTATTTTCCTTCTGGCCTGCGTTGCATTGATCCCAACTTGGTTGCATCGAATTCCATTAGCGGCATTGGCTTCGATGTTGATCTTCACCGGTTTTCGCCTGACTCATCCAAATGAATTTGTTCACACCTATCGGATTGGTCGAGAGCAATTGGTTATCTTTTTGGCAACGTTGATTGGCGTTCTGGCAACCGATTTGTTGGTGGGTATCTTCATTGGAATTGGCGTTAAATTGGCGATTCATCTCATCAACGGAGTCCCATTGACTTCGCTGTTCAGGCCTTACCTGGATGTCAGTATGAAAGACGAAACGACTGCCATCGTTTACGCTCATAAATCATCCGTATTCAGCAACTGGATCTTGTTTCGCCAAAAGTTGGTTCAGGTGGGATTGAACGAAAAGCATAATGTTATCTTGGATATGTCCGATACGAAGTTCATCGATCATAGCGTTATGGAAAAATTGCATGAGTTGCAAGTCGATTTCACGAATGCTCACTTGCGCTTAGAAGTTGTTGGTTTGGATGACCATGACAACCTTTCTGATCACGAATTCGCGGCCCGCAAGAAACGCAAGCAAAAGTAGGGTATGTGATCGTTGTCCTGACCGGGTTCTTGAAACAGGACGATTGCGAAGAGATCGTTGATAGAACTGCAGCTGGTCAGACATGGGTCGGCTTGGCGATCGCATTGACGTTTTATACTTCACCCTGAGAGAGGGTGTCAGCGATATGCCAGAGGTCGTAGCACGTCAAAGTGCGACGCCTCTGGTTTTTTCGTGATAGGATGCCTGGACCCTGCACAGGGCTGTGTCAAAAGAATGAATTCGTGGTTTTGTCGCGAAATCGAGTTCCGCGACGAAAGCCTAGCAGGGCTTCCACTTTCCAATCGACTTAATGACTCTCATGTAGGTCACGTAATATTCAACATGGGTTTGCGGAATAATCTGAGCGCACTCTGAGCGCACTCTGAGCGCACTCTGAGAGCGACGTCTTTGCCGCCATGGAGTAATTGCCGCATTTTCTGTCGGCAATCCGCTGATCTTTCAGAGGGTCAAACAAGCATCGGCGACTCTGGATCACCAACCCCGCCGAATTAGATCAAATGACCTCTGACTGTCTTGCCTGCTTGAGGATTATTAGGCGTAAAAGGCAGAATGTCTTGGCAGGACTTTGCTGCCAGGCGGTTATTTTCCCTTTTACTTTCCATCGGCGGTTTCCAAGCGTAGAGAATTGTCTAGAATCTGAACCGCACCAATGTGGATAGCAGATTTGTGCCTGATCCAGCGGCAATCCCCGCTGCAATCAGGTGTCGTAACGGGTGTCGTCGTAATATCCAGCGAAGTCTGAAACGACATAAGTCATTGTTTTCAAAAGCTTTGCGCTCGTAGCTCAGTGGATAGAGCAACGGTTTCCTAAACCGTAGGTCGGAGGTTCGATCCCTCTCGGGCGTATTTTTCTTTCATCCAGCCCTGATGTGGCGGTTTTTAGGGAACGCTTCTTGTTCCTGTCTTTTGTGTGATTCGCCTAAATCGAGGGTGATGAAATTTTGCGTTGGATGTCGGTTGGTTGTTTTTCTGGCTTGGCGCAGTCGATTCTAAGGCTCAATAGAACAGCAGGGCTGTGGTTGAGGCTGCGACCCAGGTTGCGACCAAAATGGCGAGGCTTAAGCCGCTGATTTTCGAGAGCCGCGGATTACAAAACCAAGCGTGGGGTAGGAATTGAGTAGAATCCCGTGTCTTCCCATGCGAGTGATTGTCGCAAGTAGGATCGCAATTCCTGTCAGCCATGCGATCGCTGCGACCAATGAGAATTTTGCCTGAACGTTTCGCGGATCGAGATTTGGATCGGATTCTTCCTGCATTCTTCCAATTGCCCAGTTACTAATTTGTCGCAACAAGCGTTAATTAACGGGCTGGGCAGACGCGGATTCCTTTGGTTACGGGTCTGACAGGGTTGGCCATTTGGTAGTGACAAGAATCTTCTAGCTGAACAAGCATCCGCGTGGGTGCAGGAAATATCCGGACGGATTCGACTGCTTTTCTGTCCATGAATCTCTAGCAAGCCACCGGTTGCCAATCATGTTTTTCAAGGATGTGGTTGTAAAAAAAGGAACTACCCTCAATTGTGACGGTAGTTCCTTATTTTCTAAGTGGGCAGGTAATCGTTAGTTTAGGCAACCAAATCGACCAGGCCATACTTCAGCAATGTCATTTGCAAGCGACTGGTTTGGGCATCGTCTAATGGGGTCATTGGCAGTCGCAAGTCACCATTATCACGGCCTAATAATCTCATTGCGGTCTTGATCGGGATCGGGTTGGTGGCCAGCGAAAGTAGATCCCGACACAGCATGAACAGTTTTCGGTGCATCTTCTGAGCGGTCGCCCAATCGTCAGCATTGACAGCGTTTACCAATTTCAATAAGTCGCCTGGCACAATATTGGCGACAACACTGATGACGCCTTCGCCACCGACACTCATCAGCGGCAACGTCATACTGTCATCACCGCTTAAAACGGTCAGGTTGGTCTCGAGCAGAATTTGACTGGCTTGGTCCATCAGCCCTGTGGCTTCCTTGACCATCGTGATATTTTCCAGTTCGGCCAATCTGGCGATCGTTTCCGGTTCGATATTCTTTCCGGTACGACCTGGAATGTTATAGACACACTGCTGGACCCCGCACTGTTCAGCAATTGCCTTGTAATGCTGGAAAAATCCTTCTTGGGTTGGCTTATTATAATAAGGGGCCACCAACAAGGCCGCGTCGGCTCCTTCGTTTGCCGCCCATTTGGACAGTCGAATCGCTTCGGAGGTACTGTTGGACCCGGTACCCGCCATCACCAAGCAACGGCCCGCAACGTGCTGTACTGTTTCGCTGATCACTCGTTCATGTTCGTCGTGACTTAGCGTTGGGCATTCACCCGTGGTTCCCACGGGAACAATGCATTGAACGCCGGCATCGATTTGAAAATCGATTTGTTGTTTCAATGTTTCCAGGTCCAAACTGCCGTCGCGGAATGGAGTAGTAATGGCGACGCCCACACCAGCGAATTTCGAGCCTTTACGAGTCATTGGAAAACCTTTCTGAAACCTGTTTATGCAATAAACCTTGCCCCGAACCGTAAATGGTTGGGCCTTAAGGTGACCGATCGTTCGATCAACCCTTGAAGTTTTATTCCAAAACCAACGTTTGGGCAATGGAGTGACCAAGGGACACATCCGGTTGAACATGTCACCAAAACGGGCAAATACGTTTTAGAAATGAATTGCCTTGGCCAAATGTCTGCCAGGATCGCGGTTTACAAAATACGGAAAATCTTGCACATAAGTCGACTTGTCCGATTTCCGGACGCACCAAACGCGACTTCATCCAATGCGGCCGCTTGTGTGAATTCTGAGGGAGCGAGTCGGGTGTCGGATCGTCCTGCGGCGAAGACTAGCCATAAAAGCCCCTTGCGTCACTGTCTCTTGCGTCACTGTCTCTTGCGTCACTGTCTCTTGCGTCACTGTCTCTTGCGTCACTGTCTCTTGCGTCACTGTCTCTT
>Ga0105050_10005391_pt1 | contig 16445 bp, 15 predicted proteins | sample FRY01_FD_78088 | JGI IMG/M metagenome (GOLD analysis project Ga0105050, IMG submission 78088) | Freshwater microbial communities from Lake Fryxell liftoff mats and glacier meltwater in Antarctica - FRY-01 | ecosystem: Environmental > Aquatic > Freshwater > Ice > Glacier meltwater ... | reverse complement strand
GCACCCAAGGAATAAGTTACAGAATAAGTGGTTGTGGTTGTTGGGTTGACAGAAATTGATTGGGATGTTGCTCCAGTTGACCAAAGGTAAGTTCCACCTACAATTGAAGGAGTTGCACTAATTGAATTTGTTGCACCAGAGCAAATAATGATGTCTGAAACAGACAAGGTTGGAGCAGGAGTTACTGTAATTGAGCTATTTGCTGTTCCGGGTACGCAAGATCCTAATGAATAAGTTACGGAATAAGATGTTGTGGTTGTTGGATTGACGGAAATCGATTGAGATGTTGCACCAGTTGACCAGGCATACGTTCCTCCGATTGTAGTTGGGGTTGCGGTTAATGTTGCTGTTTGACCTTGACATATTGTTAGGTTATTTACTGAAACAGAAGGTGATGGAGAAACAACAACTGACATCGTAAAAGGAACTGAACATTGACCAGGAGAGGGTGTAAAAGTATAAGTTGATGACCCTAAGATTGTGGTATTAATAGTTGTTGGGTTCCAAGAACCGTTTATTCCATTTGTAGATGTGGTCTGTAAAGCTCCTCCACTAAATCCTTGACAAAAAGGACCTAATTGAGTAAATGTTGGAAGGTTTCCAGCTGTTACAGTAATGCATTGATTATTGGTGTAGTTGCAACCAAAATTATCTGTAACAGAATAGGTGTAACAATTTGAGCCAATTGTTGTCGGTGAAACGGTAGCAGTAGTTATCCCTGTAGAAGTTAGGGTAGGATTTGAAGACCATCCTTGACTTACTATTGTTGGTGTAAATGAACCAGAAGCAGGAGCTAATGCTGGATTAAAATTAATATCCCAATTAAAAATATAACCATTGTCAAGAGCCAAATTATCAGTCACTTGAATTGTCCATGCACCATTTAATGGACAACCAATCAAATTGGTAAAAGGTTGTTGAGGAGCATAATTCCCTGCATTTATAGATGCACCAGATGGACTTCCACAGGCTGAAGTTCCGCCATTCACCATCAATGTTGTTGCAGTTGGTGTAAAACAATAATTTCTACCCGTACCAGGACTCGTTGCAGGGTCATCTAAAGGACAACCTAAATAAGTACCACCTCCACCAGGATATGCTTTCAAGATTGACGATTGACCGTTCGGACAAATAATTCTAATTTGTAAATCTCCTAAAAAGGAATGCTCCATATTCAAACAAATGTTTTGAATATCATTAACAGATTGAACAGTTTGTGAATTATTAAAGCAATTTACATTTATTCCAGTGCTGTAAGAAGCACCAGAACCATCTGGTAAATAAGTAGTTCCACTAACTGGCGGTGTACAATTTTGATTGAATGGAATTGGTGTAACTGATGCGCTTAGTGAGGCAGTTCCGCCTTGGCAGATTGTGGTAGGTGAAGCTGAAGTAGTTATGGTTGGATTTGTTGCTACTTGAACAATTCTATTGATTTGATTGGTGTTAGTACAACCTGAGGGATCGGTTATATTTAAGTTAACAACGTATCCACCTGAACTTGGGTAGGTATAATTAGCTGTTTGACCTGAAACTGAAGTTGCGTTTCCCATAGACCATGAATAATTTGAACCTGTTCCAGATGATGAAAAGGTGCCGCTTCCAGAAAAACTTACATTTTGACCTTGGCAAACTCTTATTATCCCATCTGATTGAGGGGCAGGATTGGAAGTGATAAAATTTGAAGTAATGGCTTGACAAGGAAGAATACAACTTATAGCTGCGACCCAACCAGTAGAAGTAACGGAACCATCGGTGGTAAACCTAAACGTTAAACAACCGCTAGTATTACTAAGGCTCGCAGTAATAATCCCAGGACTTGCAGAACCAGTAAATGTACCTAAAGACGGAGCAGCAGTGCTATTTCCATCATAAATTGTCAAATTATCGAAGTTGTTTTCAATATTAAAAACTGAAAAATTTACTCTTAACCTTGCACCTGGAGTTGATGGGCAAATCGTATAGTTGATTGATAGATTATTACTATAGTTTCCAGTTCCCCCATTATCATAGAACGTTCCCGAACATGCTGAAATGGAACCGTTTGAGATATTGAAATTTTGAGATTGAGCGTAACCCAAAGAAAACAAGAATAAAATAACTAAAAGACTAAATTTATTCATCATTTAAGTTCATTAGGTATGAAAGCGATTCAATGTAAATTATTTTATCAATCCCATTTAATTTAAAGACCTGTATATCTTTAGAGGGAAAAAATTGGTAAAGTAGTGGGTTAAAATTCATATTTTCATATTCCTCAATAAATTGTTGAATTGAAATAGTTCCGCCAGATTTAGCACTCAAATTAATTGAAGTTAATGGAATTAATTCGTTGTATTTTCCTGGGCTTACGTTTTCTATTTTAAATCCCCTTTCAATATACGCTTTTAACAAGTCGATTAATTGTTTATTTTGAATAAATTCTTGTTCGTACCATTCAACACCATAAAAAGAAATAATCTTCTCTGTTGTTGAGGTTTGAGCGTTTATCATTGAAAAATTCGCGTGGAAAAAGACAATAAGAAATAATTTTTTTAAATGCATTACATAGACACAATTAATATTTGCGAGACTAAATTAACATAAATTTAATAAATCAAACAAAAAAGCCCGAGTTATTTTAACTCGGGCTTAGTGTATTTTAGACGTTTAGCTCTTAGAACTTAAATGTTTCCATGAATTTTGTTGTGAAATTGCCCGATTTAAAATCTTCATTTTCCATTAATTTTTGATGGAAAGGAATAGTTGTTTTGACACCTTCAATGATGTATTCATCCAAAGCACGCTTCATTTTTAAAATTGCCTCCTCACGCGTTTGTGCAACAACGATTAATTTTGAAATCAATGAATCGTAATTTGGTGGAATTGTGTAACCAGAATATACGTGTGCATCAATGCGTACTCCATGTCCACCAGGACAATGATAATCAGTTATTTTACCCGGACAAGGTCTGAAGTCCATAAAAGGATCTTCAGCGTTTATTCTGCATTGCATTGCATGCATTAAGGGATAATAATTTTTTCCTGAAATTTTATAACCAGCAGCTATTTTAATTTGCTCTTTAATTAAGTCGAAATTAATTACTTCTTCTGTAATTGTGTGTTCAACCTGAATTCTTGTATTCATTTCCATGAAGTAGAAATCACGATTTTTGTCCACTAAAAATTCAACAGTACCAACACCCTCGTAACGAACTGCTTTGGCTGCTTTTATTGCTGCTGCACCCATTTTATCTCTCAATTTGTCTGTCATAAAAGGAGAAGGAGTTTCTTCTACTAGTTTTTGATGACGACGTTGAATCGAACAATCTCGTTCCGACAAATGGCAAACATTTCCAAATTGGTCACCAGCGATTTGAATTTCAATATGGCGTGGTTCTTCAATGTATTTTTCCATGTAAATACCATCGTTTCCAAAGGCTGCACTTGCTTCTTGTCGAGCTGAATCCCAAGCAGCTTGCATGTCTTCTTCTTTCCAAACAATACGCATACCTTTTCCGCCACCGCCAGCTGTTGCTTTAAGTATAACTGGGTATTTAATATCTTGTGCTATTTTTACTCCTTCAGCCACATTTTTCAATAAGCCTTTAGAGCCGGGAATACAAGGTACTCCTGCCTTAATCATTGTTGATTTAGCTGTAGCTTTATCCCCCATTCCAGCAATTTGCTCTGGTAATGCTCCGATAAATTTAATGCCTTGTTCTTGACAAACTTTTGAAAATTTTTCGTTCTCAGACAAAAAACCGTAACCAGGATGGATAGCGTCTGCATTGGTGATTTCGGCAGCAGCAATGATATTTGGAATCGATAAATAAGATTTTGAACTTATCGGCGGGCCTATACATACCGCTTCATCAGCAAAACGTACAGGCAAACTATCTTTATCAGCGGTTGAGTAAACAGCAACTGTTTTAATCCCCATTTCTTTACATGTACGGATAACGCGTAAAGCAATTTCTCCACGATTCGCAATGAGTATTTTCTTAAACATAAGCTAAGATTTAAAGTGTGAACTTACTATGAAGATTAAGACGGGTCTACCAAAAATAAAGGTTGGTCGTAGTCAACAGGTGTCGCATTATCAACCAAAACTTTCACGATTTTACCAGAAATTTCTGCTTCAATTTCGTTGAATGTTTTCATTGCCTCAATTATACATAATTTACTACCAGCCTGAATCGTTGATCCAACACTTACAAAAGCATCTTTATCAGGCCCTGGAGTTCTGTAAAAAGTTCCAATCATTGGCGATTTAATTATAACATATTTTGAATCATCGCTTTCTACTGGCGCAACAGGTGCAACTGGACTTGCAACAATTGGAGCAATCGCAACAGGAGCTGCAGCCATAAATGGTTGAGCTGGTGCATGGACAATAATCGGTTGTTCACTATTATTTGTTGATCCTCCATTGATGGATATTTTAAATCCTTCGCTTTCAATTTTAACTTTACCAATTCCTGTTTTAGAAACAAGTTTAATTAGGTCTTTTATTTCTTCTAAATTCATGACATTTGGTTTAATTCTGATTTAAATATAACTATTTCTTAGGAATTATAAGCCCATTTTAAATAAACCGCACCCCAAGTAAATCCTCCTCCGAAAGCTGAAAGAATGATATTGTCACCTTTCTTCAGCTGTTTTTCGTAGTCCCACAAGCATAAAGGCAAAGTCCCTGCTGTTGTATTTCCGTATTTTTCAATATTTATCATTACTTTTTCACGCGGTAATCCCATTCGAGCTGCAGTAGCGTCAATAATTCGAAGATTTGCTTGATGTGGTACAAGCCAGTCAACATCTTCGCTTGTTAAATTATTTTTCTCCATGATTTCCGCTGAAACTTCTGCCATGTTCGTTACCGCGAATTTGAATACTTGTTTTCCTTCTTGCTTAACAAAATGCATCCTTTTTTCAACTGTTTCAATTGAAGGTGGATTGACACATCCACCAGCTGGCTGAACTAAAAATTCTCTACCCGAGCCATCGCTTCGCAAAATAAAATCTTGAAGTCCCATTCCTTCTTCATTTGGCTCAAGTAAAACAACTCCAGCTCCGTCACCAAAAATAACGCAAGTTGCACGATCTTGGTAATCCATAATGGAAGTCATTTTGTCAACTCCAACCACAAGCACTTTTTTATGTTTCCCTGTTTCTATAAATTGAGATGCTGTTGACAAGGCATAAATAAATCCAGAACAAGCAGCTTTCAAATCAAAACCCCACGCGTTTTTCATTCCAACCTTATCACACAATACATTTGCTGTACTTGGAAAAGGATAATCTGGTGTTACTGTTGCTAAAATTACTAATTCGATTTCGAGTGGGTCAATGTTTTTTTTGGCTAACAAACCTTTTACGGCTTCCGCAGCCATATCAGAAGAAGCGCCATTTTTCATGATTCTTCTTTCTTTAATTCCTGTTCTTGATATGATCCATTCATCGGTTGTATCGACCATTTTCGCTAAGTCGTCATTACTTAGAATATCTTCCGGAACAAATCCTTGAACTCCAGTGATTGCTGCAGTAATTTTACCCATATCTTTTAATTAAATGCTTCGTTAACTTTAGTTGCTAAACCTGAAACGGCTACTTCGTTTGCCAATAGAATCATGTTTTTTACTGCAATATCATTTGATATCCCGTGACCGATGATTACGTTGCCTTTAACTCCTAAAATTGGAGTTCCACCGTAATTTTCGTAATTAAATCGATCAAAATATTCGTCTTTAATTCCTCTTTGTTTCATTAAGTTGTAAATTCCCTCCGCTTCTTTCAGAACTATATTTCCTGTGAAACCATCACAAACGATTACATCAGCTTTCCCCGTAAAAAGATCTCTACCTTCAATGTTTCCAATAAAGTTGATTTCGTCCGATTCGGATAACATTTTATGTGCTGCAATTGTCAATAAGTTACCTTTAGAATCCTCTTCGCCTATATTCAAAAGTGCAATTCTTGGATTTTCAATTCCATGAACGTTTTTCGCATAAACAGATCCAAGTACAGCAAACTGATACAAAACATCTACCTTACAATCTGCGTTTGAACCCACGTCAAGTAAAATTGTTTTTTCTCCATTAATTGCAGGAAGTGAAGATGTTATGCAGGGGCGAATGATTCCGGGAATAGTGTTTAATTTGTACATTGACCCAACTAGCATGGCGCCAGTATTTCCTGTACTTGCAAAAACAGAAATTTCTTCTTTCGCTAACAAATCAAAACCTATAGCTATTGAACTGTTAGGTTTTTTGGGAATTGCTCTTGTTGGATGATCGTGAAAAGTAATCACGTCTGGAGCATGCACAATATCAAAAAAATCGTGAGAAACCCCGCGATTTTTAAGTCCGTCGCGAATCACCGACTCATCACCTATTAAAACAAGGCGAGAATCTTTTGGTAATTCATTTAATGCCAATAGTGCACCGTCCAGATTTACGTCTGGAGCAAAATCACCACCTGAAATATCTAAGCCTATCTTCATTCGAAAATGAGAAAATAGCTATTACTCAACTACAACTGCTTTTTCAGCAACAACTCTACCTTTATAGTATAGTTTTCCTTCATGCCAATGAGCATGGTGAAAAAGATGCGGTTGACCAGTTGTTGGGCATGTTGCAACATTGTGAGCAATCGCATTTATGTGAGTTCTACGCTTATCGCGTCTCGTTTTCGAAATCTTGCGTTTAGGATGTGCCATAATTCAACTTTTACTTAATTTAAATTCTTTAAAACTGACCACCTTGGGTCTATATCGTCTTTATTTATTTCTTCTTTTTTTGTTTGGTTGTGATACTTTTCAATCAACTTAACCATTTCTTCGTCACATTCGTCTTCATCGTGAACAGGTCGCGAAGGAATCGCCATAGTTATCATTTCGTAGATGGGTTGCGTAACATCTATTTGATAACTTTCATGTGGAATTACAATTAAGTTTTCATCTTCAGCTTCTTCGTTGCCAAATGTGAAATAAATCGTCAATTCCCCTTCAATTTCAACGTCCATTTTTTCGTTACATCTTACACAATCCATTTTGATTGTACCGAATAATTCAAAATCGGCAACCAGCATGGTATCTTTTTTCTCCAGCTCCATCCAAACCTTTAAATCTCCGTCTTCAATCAAGGAGAAAGGCATGGTCTCAAAAAACGACTTATCTATTTTAAATTCAAAGTCATGAATTCCAATTTTTAATCCAGCAAAAGGTACTTCAAATTGATTTTTCACGGCTAATTCTCAAAAGATAAAAAAACGGACAGCAAATGTAATTATTTTTTTTCAATTGATGGAAGTAGATTTGAAGGAATTTGTTTAAATAGGTTTAAAATTGAAGTAAACTTCGTCAACCAATCTCTATGCGCTGCTTAAAAATCACTAAAACTCAAAACATACTTTCCCTTAACAGCTTTTAAATGTTGCTCCAACATCGCATGTGCTAACTTTTTGTCTGTCACACTGTGATACTGTGCTAATTTCCCTTTCATAAATAAATCAAAGAAAGGCATTAATTTTTGGAAAATAGTTTCTGCTGGTCTTGATTCTGCTCTTGTCCCAATGAGCATAGCGGGTCGGTAAATGAAAGTTGAATTAAAGTTTATTTTTAATAATTCTTCTTCAATTTCTCCCTTAACGCGGTTATAGAAAATACCCGATTTTGAATTAGCACCCATTGCACTGATTAAATGGACTTCTTCAATTCCTGCCTCTTCTGCTATTTTTGCTGCATGAAGCGTGATTCCATAATCAATCGCACGATATTCCTCTAAATTAGGTGTTTTTTTGCGAGTTGTACCTAAACACAGAAAAAGCACAGAACCTTTAAATTGGTCGCGGTATTGCTCTAAATCTTTAAAGTCTAAAATTATTTGATGCAGTTTTTTATCAGAAAATGGTAATTTCTTTCTGACAAAAATAGTGACCTCCGAAATAGAGGCCTCTTTAAGCAACAATTGGACTAACTGACTTCCAATGAGACCACTTGCACCCAAAACGACCGCTCTTTTAATTGTACTCGACATGAAGTTTAAATTATGTTATTAACAAATGTAGTGGTATAAAGTCATTAACAGCAACTATTTTACAAATTCGCTTGTTATACATTTAATGTTTTTTTAAGTGTTTTTGATTACAATTTTCGGATTTAGTCAATATACAATAAATCATAAAAAATGTTATTACTAACTAAAGCGATAGTAATGCTATTGAAAACAAATGTATTTTTGAAAAATGAAAGATTTATTTTCTATAATAAATATAAACGTCAACGAAAAACTATTTATTAAAGACCCAACTAGTTCAGAACTAGGGATGAAGATAATTAGTATCGGTATTTTTTTGATAGATGAGGTTGGATTTGAAAACTTTACATTTAAGAAATTGGCGCTAAAAATTGAAACTACCGAAGCTTCTATCTATCGCTATTTCGAGAGTAAACATACATTTTTATTGTATCTAATTAATTGGTACTGGGTAATTATTGAATATCGTTTATTGATTGAAACAGCAAACATTGATGATGCAATTACGAAGTTGTATAAATCCATGCACGTTATAACGTCTGTTCCTAACCCTGAAAACGAACTTGTTTTTGAATGGGAATTGAGTTTAAAAAGATTGGTAATTAATGAATCGACAAAAGTTTATCGCACAAAAGAAGTGGATAGAGAAAATGAATTTGGAATTTACAGTGTATATAAATCAATAGTTTCAAGAATGGTTGATTTGATTCAAGAAATAAATCCAAGCTACCCTTTTCCTGCGATGCTTATTTCCTCTATAATTGAATGTAGCAATAATCAACGTTTTTTTAAAGATCACTTACCCCGATTAACCAATACTATAGCCAACCAAGATGCATTTGAAAATTTTGCATTAGACTTAATAAATAAAACATTACAACTAAATGGAACAAACTAATTCTTCTCCAATTAATCGTTTTTGGATGTTGCTTAAGCCAGACAGCGTCGAAATCAGAAACGTTTATATTTTTGCCGTGTTTAGTGGGGTTTTGTCGTTGACATTACCATTAGGAATTCAAGCAATTATTAATTTTATTCAAGTTGGTCAAGTAAGTACTTCTTGGATTGTATTAGTTTTCTTAGTAGTATTAGCTATCGCTTTTTCAGGAGTTCTAAATATTGCTCAAATGCGTATAACAGAAAATTTACAACAACGTATTTTTGTTAAGTCAGCATTTGATTTTGCAGATCGTGTTCCAAAAATTAAAATGGAAGAATTGATTAAACGGTATGCTCCTGAATTAACCAATCGTTTCTTTGATACATTAACCATTCAAAAAGGCCTATCAAAATTATTGATTGATTTTACCGCTGCGAGTTTACAAATTATTTTTGGTTTGCTTTTACTGTCTTTTTACCATAGTTTCTTTATCTTTTTTGGTTTATCCCTCGTGTTTTTATTGGCTTTACTTTTGAAACTAACCTCAAAGAAGGGTTTTGATTCAAGCTTAAACGAATCAAAATATAAGTACAAAATTGCGCATTGGATTGAAGAAGTTGCTCACGCAAGATTTAGTTTTAAAATGGCCGGAAATCCAGAATTATCTTTGTCTAAAACTGATGAGCATTTGCAAGGATATTTAGCTGCGAGAAATGTTCATTTTCGAGTTTTAGTACAACAATTCACTTTTTTAATTGGATTTAAAGTATTAATAGCGCTTTCTTTGTTAATAATTGGAGGTTTATTAGTGCTTAACCAAAGCATGAATATTGGTCAATTCGTTGCTGCAGAAATTATTATTTTGCTGGTACTTAATTCAGTTGAAAAACTGATTATGAGTTTGGAAGTGGTTTATGACGTGTTAACTGCTGTTGAGAAAATTGGACAAGTTACCGACATTGAATTGGAGAAATACAATGGTATAACAATTCCTAAAAGTGAAGCTGGTTTTGAAATTGTAATTGATAAAATTTCTTTTCAAACAGATTTATATAGAAATCCAATTTTGAAGGATATTTCGATGGAAATAGCATCAAATAAAAAAGTGTGTATAATTTCTGATTCAAGCGTTACTATTAACACGTTGTTTTGTTTAATAGGTGGGGTTTACCCAACGAATTCTGGAAGTATTTCTATTGAAGGTTTGCCTATGGGTAATTTAAATATTCAAGATTTACGCAACGAGATTGGGAATTTACTGTTGCAAGACCGACTATTTCACGGAAGTATTTTGGAAAACATTTCGTTGGGTAGAAAATATGTTTCTTTTGAGGAAGTACAAAAACTTTCAAAAATCTTCTGTTTGTCGGATGCTATTAATAACTTTTCAGAAGGATACAATACTATTTTAAATCCTGAAGCTCATTTTATCCCTAAAGACGTTACCAAAAAAATATTGTTAGTTCGTGCTTTTGTTGGTAATCCTAAACTTTTATTATTGGAAGAGCCGTCGGAATCTTTGAATCAACAGCAAACAGATCAATTATCAGATGCGTTTAAAGAGCAACAAAATGTCACTATTTTATTTTCCACAACAAACGATAAAATGTTGCAAATTGCGGATAAAATCATTGAATTTGAAAAAGGTAAAATAATTTTTGAAGGAACATACGAATCATATAAAGCAAAAAATTAAGTCATGTTAAATTTATCCCCTAACAATGAGAATTATTTACCTCACGAAGATTTTAGTTCATTAAAATCTGTAAAGAGAGAAAGATCATCGAAAAGAGTCATTCGGGTTTTCTATATTTTTTTCGTTTTAGCAATCATTCTTCTGTTTATTCCTTGGACACAGAATGTTAGCTCTAATGGAAAATTAATCACATTAAGACCTGAGCAACGACCACAAACGATAAATACAATTATCGCAGGAAGAATTGAAAAATGGTATGTGAAAGACGGAGATATTGTAGAAAAAGGCGACACCTTATTATTTATTTCTGAGGTTAAGGATGGTTATTTTGACCCTAAATTGGTTGAACGAACTAAAGACCAATTGCGTGTAAAGGAACAATCAGTGCGAACTTACAGCGATAAAGTTATTTCATTGGATAATCGAATAGACGCTTTAATCGAATCTGGAAAGTTAAAGTTACAACAAGCACAAATTAAACTAAAGCAAACAAAACTAAAATTGATTAGCGATAGTATTGATTATCAAGTAGCAAGAAACAATACTGAAATAGCAAAAGTTCAATTCGAGCGTTTTGAAAAATTAGAAGAAGAAGGATTGAAATCAAAGACAGAATTAGAAATTAGGAAAGTTTCTTTACAAAGAGCCCAAGGAAGTATGATTGGTGCACAGCAAAAACTCCTACAATCTCGCAATGATATTATTGATGCCAAGGTTGAATTAAGCTCAATCGAAGCAAAGTACCGCGATGAAATTTCTAAAGCCGAATCGGATAAGTTTTCAGCGATGGCAAGCATGTACGAAACGGAAGTTGACGTCACGAAATTGCAAACTCAATCTGCAAATTACTCTATAAGAAACGGGATGTATTTAATAACCGCTCCACAAGATGGTGTTGTAACGAAGGTGATTCAAAGCGGAATTGGAGAAACTGTAAAACAAGGAGAACAAATTTTAACGATTATGCCTAGAGTGTATGATTTAGCGGTTGAAATGTACATTCGTCCAATGGATTTACCTTTAATTCTAGCAGGTCAAAAAGTGAGAATGCAATTTGATGGTTGGCCTGCGATTGTGTTCTCAGGTTGGCCGAATACGAGTCATGGAACTTATGGAGGAGAAGTTTTTGCAGTAGATAATTTTGCACAAGAGGATGGAACTTTCCGTGTATTAATTTCGCCAGATACAAGCGATTATAATTGGCCAAAAGCATTACGTGTTGGAGGAGGAACAACTTCTATGATTCTTTTAAAAGATGTGCCCATTTGGTATGAATTATGGCGAATTATTAATGGTTTCCCTCCAGATTTCTATAAAAAATCAGATCTACCTGCTAATAAAAAGAAAAAATGAAGTCAGTAATTTCTATTTTATTTGCCTTTTATTGTTTAACTCTTTCAGGTCAAATAGTATTTAGCGAAGAAGGTTTTAGCGAATTGGTAAAACGTAATCATCCTCTTGCAAAACAAGCGAATCTACAACCTGAGATTGGCGAAAGTGTTCTGTTAAAAGCGAAAGGCGGTTTTGACCCAAAAATCTACAATCAAATAGATCAAAAGTATTTCAAAGGCTCGCAATATTACAGTATGATAAATTCAGGTCTGAAGCTCCCAACTTGGTACGGAATTGAGTTGAAATCAGGTTTAGAAAATAATAGAGGTACTAACCTGAGCTCACAAAATAACACTCCTAATGGTGGACTTTGGTATGGTGGAGTCGCTGTAAATTTAGGTCAGGGTCTGTTTATTGATCAACGAAGAGCAGAATTATTCAAGGCACGTATTTTCCTACAAAGCACCTTAGCAGAACAACAATTACAGTTAAATGAGTTATTTTATGAATCGGGATACACTTATTGGAATTGGTTTTTGGCGTATCATTCTAGTTTGATTTTACGAGAATCACTTGATTTAGCTCAAATTCGATTTAATGCAATTCAACGCACAGTAGATTTAGGCGATCGACCAGGAATTGATAGCGTAGAAGCTAGAATTCAAGTGCAAATACGTCAAGTTTTGTTACAGCAATTTGAAGCTGACTTACAAAATTCAAAATTGAAGTTAGCAACCTTTTTATGGACAGAAAATGAGGAACCTTTGGAATTGGAGGAGCAAACAATACCGCTTCAAAAAGATTCTATTGCTATTCAAGATCCAGCAGAATATCGTGCTATGTTGAATGATTCGGTACTTCAAGCCCATCCTTATCTTCAAATCGCTAACTTTAAAATTGAAACATTAGAGGTAGAGAAAAGATTGAAAAGGGAAAATCTAAAACCTCAATTGAATTTGCAGTATAACTTCCTTAATGAACCAGTAAATTACAATCCATTTGATGGAATGTCTATTAACAACTACAAATGGGGATTGACTTTTGAAATGCCCTTATTTTTACGAAAAGAACGGGGCGAATTGCAATTGGCTGACCTTAAACTACAATCTGCTGAATACCAATTTGATAACACTTTTGCAGCATTGAATTTTAAAATCAAAAGTTCTTTAGTGGATTTGGAAAATGTAAGTGCTCAGTTGGAAATTTACAGTAAAACAGTTTTAGATACTAAAACCCTTTTGGATGCTGAAAAACGTATGTTTGAAAATGGTGAAAGTTCCCTTTTTTTAATCAATGTTCGTGAGATGTCTTACATTCAAGCGCAATTGAAATATATTGAATTGATTACAAAAAATCAACAAGCAGCTATTGCACTAAAATTTGCTTTAGCAAGATTGATTTAATTAATTCAATATAAGGAGTTTTTTGTTTTTGCATTATTTCTCTGTTTTCAACTAGTTCATTTATGTGATTAGTATTTGTATCTAATCTTTAATTTCTAAATCAAAGAATTGAGTTAAACGATGGTTTCATTTCCCATATAGTTTCTTCAAATCATTAAATCGTTGGCTAAGATTTTCAATGTACTCTTTGATTATTACCCCAATCCAACTCTTTTCAAAAACAATCATCATTACTCCTTGTTAAAATTGTAAATTTGGAATCTAAAAATTAAAAAAATGAAAAAAATAGTTGTAGCTTCTTTTGCAATTTTAACGCTTTCGTTAAATGCACAAATCACTGTTCCTAAAGCAAGCCCTGCCGGGAAAATTGAACAAAGAGTTGGTTTAGCCGACTTGTCGATATCTTATAATCGTCCTGCAAAAAGAGACCGAGTTGTTTTTGGTGACGTTGTTCCTTATGGTGAAGTTTGGAGATTTGGAGCAAATGAAACGACCAATTTAACGACTAATCAGCACTTGATTTTTGGGAAGGATACGTTGAAGTTAGGGTCTTACGCCATTTATATAAAACCAACAAAAGAAAATTGGGATATTATTTTTTACAAGGAAACAACGAATTGGGGATTGCCAGAAGTATGGGATGAGACGAAAGTAGCTTTGAGAACCATTGCTCCTGTTATCGCTTTGAGTGATGTGGTTGAGAATTTAACGATAAACTTTGACAATATCCAAAACAGTGGTGCCACACTCCAAATTACTTGGGATAAGACAAAAGTTAATTTACCTTTTACTTTGAACACGAAAGATAAGGTAATGACAAGCATCAAAAAAACGATGGATGGCGCAACTGCAAACGACTACAATCAAGCAGCAAATTATTATTTCACGGAAAAAGTGGACATGAAGCAGGCCTTAGTTTGGTCAGCCAAAGCAGTAGAAATGCGTCCTGAAGCGTATTGGATGTCACGTCTTAAAGCTCAAATTCAAGCAGCTAATGGTGATTTCAAAGGCGCAATTGAAACAGCAAAACTTTCTATTCTTGCTGCTGAAAAAGATGGTGACCAAAACTATGTAAAAATGAACAAAGTTTCCATTGAAGAATGGAGCAAGAAAAAATAGAAAGGTTTGTTCCAAAAGTACAAGTACCATTTGATGATGCATGCCATCATTTTTATTTGGGGATTCACTGGGATTTTAGGTAAGTTGATTCATTTAGATGCCATTGTAATCGTTTGGTACAGGGTTCTTATTGCTCCTGTTTTTTTGGCGCTATTTTTTACTTTAACCAAAAGGTCTTTACAAATTGATAGTAAGCATCTTTGGAAAATAGGAATTACAGGAATAATTGTAGCTTGTCATTGGTTAACATTTTATTATTCTATTCAGCTTTCCACTGCATCTTTAGGGGTTTTGTGTCTTTCTACGACCACGTTACATGTCACTTGGTTAGAGCCGATTGTCTTGAAGCATAAATTTTCTTGGTTAGAATTTTCAATGAGTGGATTTGTAATTTTCGGTATTTATTTTATTTCTGGAGATTTCAATACGCAAGAAACTACCGCTATGTATTTTGGTCTAGTCTCAGCTTTGTGTGCCGCAGTTTTTTCGGTTTTTAATGCCAAAATATCGGAGGAAGTTCCTTCTGCCCAATTGACATTTTACGAATTAATTGTAAGTTTTGTTTTTGTTAGTTTGTTTTTGGTTTGGCAGGGCAAAATGGATAGCACACTATTAACAATGAGTTTGTCTGATTTAATTTGGTTGTTGTTTTTAGGTATCGTTTGTACTTCTTTTGCTTTTCTAGTAATGATTGAAATTGTAAAGAAGCTAGGTGCATTCACTGCGTCATTAAGTATAAATTTAGAACCTGTTTACACAATATTGTTAGCTATTGCTATTTTAAACGAACACGAATTATTGAACCTAAAGTTTTATATTGGGTCATTTATTATAATTTTGGTTGTCGTTTTAAATGCTGTTGTAAAGCATTATCAAAAGAAAAAAAGTGTAAATAATTTTAATTAAAATCTCAAAATGGAATATAATAATTTGGGAAAATCGGGTTTACAAATTAGTCGTTTGTCTTTAGGTTCATGGTTAACTTTTGGTAAACAAATTACTGATAGTGAAGCGGAAAGATTGATGGATATTGCCTATGAAAATGGCATCAATTTCTTTGATAATGCGGAGGTTTATGCGAATGGCGCAAGCGAACGTGTAATGGGTTCAATCTTGAAAAAGAAGAACTGGTCTAGAGATAGCTATATTGTCAGCAGTAAAGCTTTTTTTGGTAACGGCGGACAATTACCAACCCAAGTTGGTTTAAGTCGTAAACATCTTTTTGAAGCTTGTGATCAAGCTTTGGGACGTTTTCAGTTAGAATATTTAGATTTGTTTTTGTGTCATCGTCCAGATAAAAAAACACCCATTGAAGAAACCGTCTGGACAATGCATCAATTAATTTTGCAAGGAAAAATTTTATATTGGGGAACATCAGAATGGAGTGCACAAGAAATCATGGAAGCGCACATGTTTGCAAAACAAAATCATTTAATAGGGCCAATTGTTGAGCAACCAGAATACAATATGTTTACCAGACATAAAGTAGAAGTCGAATTTTCTCAAATTTATAATACAGTTGGATTAGGAACTACTGTTTGGTCACCTTTGGCAAGTGGTATTTTGAGCGGTAAATACAATGATGGTTTTCCAGAAAATACGCGTTTTGGAATCGAAGGTATGGAATGGTTGAGAGATAAAAACCTAACACAAGAACGACTTGTAATAATTAAAAAGTTAGCTGAGCTTGCTAAAAAATTAGGTATATCATTACCCGTGATGTGTATTGCTTGGATATTAAAGAATCCAAATGTAAGTACTATTATTCTTGGTGCGAGTAAGGAATATCAATTAGTTGAAAATCTAAAATCACTAGTAGCGCAAGAAATCCTAACAACTGACGTGATGCAAAGTATTGAAGTTATATTAGGAAATTAGTTTAAAATTGGAATACAATAAAAAAGGCGATTTTCATTTGAAAATCGCCTTTTTTATTGTATTCCAATTGTTTATTGTTTTGTGTATGTTGCTACACAATTTCCTGAGCCTCCGATTAATGG
>Ga0105050_10005390_pt1 | contig 16447 bp, 20 predicted proteins | sample FRY01_FD_78088 | JGI IMG/M metagenome (GOLD analysis project Ga0105050, IMG submission 78088) | Freshwater microbial communities from Lake Fryxell liftoff mats and glacier meltwater in Antarctica - FRY-01 | ecosystem: Environmental > Aquatic > Freshwater > Ice > Glacier meltwater ... | reverse complement strand
CCCGCAAGCCCAGATAATCGCGCACCCACGGCGCCACCAGCACCCGCATCAAAATCCGGCTGCCAACCCGGGAAATCCTGATCTCGGGCTCATCCAACAAGCGTCATGAATAAGACGGGCTAAGATAAGCATTGCTCCATGCTCACCTTTTACAGCGCAAAGCTAGCCTCTAGCTTAAGGATCAGGCGGCCACAGTTTTAGCGCGGCGACGTGCAGCAAAGCCAACAAAGCCAAAGCCAACAATCATCATAGCCCAAGTATCTGGTTCGGGAACGGCATTAAGACCGGCGACTTCAAAATTGAAGCTCTTCGATCCAGAAGCGCCGAAATTGGCGGATACATTATCAACAGCGCCAAGGAAATTGCCATTCCACCCCGAGCCCACGCCGGTGCTCAAGCCAATAATTGTCAAGGTGGGATTGACCGAAGCCCAATCCCCCAGGCTGTCAAAGCAGGTGCCGCCTGATGTGCAGGAAGGAACCCCAGCAGCGCGCGTTAGATTGTTATTATTCACCCAAAATCTACCATTCAGGTCAAATGTCGAGGTTTGCCACGCGTTCACTGGCGCTGTTCCCACGCCATTATATACTGGCTCGTAAATCAGATAGGTGGCGGCGCTAAACGAGGCACCATTGGCGTTGCCCATAATGAACCGAAAAATCGGCGCCTGATTCGCCGGATTGGTTGAACTCGAATCCCGATACCAATCATAAGAGCCGCCCAGCACGCTGGACAATTGCACAGGGGCCGAAAACCAATATTCCAAATCGGCTTTACCGGTGCCGCTAGGGCTGGCAAAAACCGCAGAGCCATTGCCGCTACGGGCCTGGTAATTGGTAATACCAACGCTCGCCCCGCCCCTCACATTGCGCTGAATCCATAGGTCTCTGTTGCTGGTTGCCACAGAGCCGGAGCCAATGCCGCCGCTGGCCGACGAAACTTTACCGGCTGTGCCTAAAGCGCCAGTAGGCAGGCCATTTGTAGCGCTGCCCAAAAACGGCGCTGGAAGATCGAGCAACGATGTGTCCAAAACCACGGCAGCATGCGCCGAACCCGCATAAAGAGCCGCACCCGCAGCAATAAAAGCCAATGTTTTCATCGGAGGCAACTCTCAGCTTACAGAGATATGATTCTGCAAATTATCACAACGGTGAATAGCTGTCTTCGTACCGGACCGTATTTTACATTCTCCCGCGCGCCAGCAATTTCAGATAGTCATTGCCCGGCGGCGGGGCTTGCGGCGTGCGGCTGTAGCGGCTCAAAAGATCGCGGAGAATGGTGGCCGGCGCGTTGGCGCTGGCCAGCGCACCCAGCAGGCCCAAAAGCGGCGCGGCATGGTCCGTTTGCATGTCCAGCCGCCCGGCCATTTGTTCGCGTTTGATCACCGAGCCAAGCCAATCTTCCATGCCGGAAAGCGCCATTTCAGCGCGGACAGACTCGCTTAGCGTTGCAGGCATATCGAGCAGCAAAACCCGGCGATTTTGAGGGTTAGACAGATAGTCAAGCCACGATAGACAGCCAGTCAAGAGTTGCGCCGGCTCAGGCGTTTCTGCACAGGCCGTGGCGATAGCCAGCATGGCTTCGCCGGTCATCTCGCGCGCCACCGCTTCCAGCAGCGCGGCTTTGTCGGAGAAATGGTGATAAAGTGTGCCCCGCTGGAGATTTGCGGTGCGCAGGATGTCGGCGGTGCCGGTCTCGGCATAGCCGCGTGCCATGAAGCCGGCGCGTGCGGCCGCAATCAGCTTTTGCCGGGTTTCAAGGGTGCGGTTGACTGTCAGACTCATATCTTGACAGACTGTCGGTCAAGTACAGACTATCAGTCAAGAAGAATTCTGCCCCGTAATCACAAAAAAACGCCCCGGAAATGACCCGGAGCGTCCCTTTAATCGCTGCATAATGCCCCGGTTTAGCGCCGGAAAAACCGTCTTTGATTCATCGGCATGGGGGCTGTTTTCTCACGGAAAACAATCCGCCCCTTGTCCAGATCATAAGGCGTCATTTCCACATGAACCCTATCCCCCACAATCGAGCGGATACGGTTTTTGCGCATCTTTCCAGCGGTATAAGCAATAATCTCATGCTCATTTTCAAGCTTCACCCGGAAGCGGCCATCCGGCAGGATTTCGGTGATCTCACCCTCGATCCTGATCATTTCCTCTTTAGGCATGCAGTTCAAAAGCCCTTGAATATCATGGCAAATTTCCAAACAAAATTGCAGAACAGCCCCATGCGCCCAAAACGCAAAAAAATCAAGTCAGGCAGATTTAACAATAAGACTTTTCAATACCCCCCTATATAGTGCAATCCGGTGGAAATCCAAGGGGACTTGACCATGAAAACACGCGCCGCAGTGGCTTTTGCCGCCAACCAACCACTTGAAATTGTTGAAGTCGATCTGGAAGGCCCGCGCGCCGGCGAGGTGCTGGTAGAGATCATCGCCACCGGCATCTGCCATACTGATGCCTATACGCTGGAAGGCAAGGATTCAGAAGGCATCTTCCCCTCCATTCTCGGCCATGAAGGCGCTGGAATCGTTCGAGAAGTTGGCCCCGGCGTTACCAGCCTCAAGCCTGGTGATCATGTTATTCCGCTGTACACACCGGAATGCCGGCAATGCAAAAGCTGCCTCTCCCAAAAAACCAATCTTTGCACACACATACGAGCCACGCAGGGCAAAGGCCTGATGCCAGATGGCACCAGCCGCTTCAGCTATAAGGGCCAGACAATCTACCATTATATGGGCTGCTCAACCTTCAGTAATTTCACAGTTTTACCCGAGATTGCTCTCGCCAAAGTCCGCGCCGACGCGCCGTTTGAGAAGATCTGTTACATCGGCTGCGGCGTCACCACCGGCGTAGGCGCGGCAATATGGACGGCTAAGATCAAACCCGGTGATAATGTTGCGGTTTTTGGCCTTGGCGGCATTGGGCTGAATGTGATTCAGGGCGCCAGAATGGCCGGCGCAGACAAGATTATCGGCATTGATATCAACCCCGCCAAGCACGAAATGGCGACGCGTTTTGGCATGACGCAGTTCATCAACCCCCTTGAAATTGGCTCAGAAAAAGTTGTTCAGGCGGTAATTGAGGCCACGGAGGGCGGCGCCGATTACAGCTTTGACTGCACCGGCAATACCGAGGTTATGCGGCAGGCCTTGGAATGTTGCCATCGCGGCTGGGGCGAGAGCATCATCATTGGCGTGGCCGAATCCGGCAAGGAAATCGCCACACGGCCCTTCCAGTTGGTAACCGGAAGGGTTTGGAAAGGCTCAGCTTTTGGCGGAGCGCGGGGGCGGACGGATGTGCCTAAAATGGTCGATTGGTATATGGACGGCAAGATTGAGATTGATCCGTTGATTACCCATGTCATGCCTTTGGAAGATATCAACAAAGCCTTTGATCTGATGCACGCCGGGACCAGTATTCGCTCGGTTGTGGTATTTTAAGTGTTTGAAACCCTTGCGTCTTCGGGCTGCCATGGCGGCCGGCAGTCTTTTCATATGCATCAATCGTACATCACCGGCACGCCGATGCGGTTCGGGCTGTTTGTGCCGCCTCATCCCGGTCCGCGCCCGGTTTTGTGGTGCTTGGCGGGGCTTACCTGCAATGAGGAAACGCTGGCGGTAAAAGCCGGGGCGCAGCGCTATGCTGCTGATAAGGGAATGATTTTGGTGACGCCGGATACGTCGCCTCGCGGCGGTGAGGTGGCTGATGAGGCGGCTTATGATCTGGGGCAGGGGGCGGGTTTTTGGCTCGACGCTACCGAAGCACCATGGGCGCCGCACTTTCGCATGGCGAGCTGGCTTCTTCAGGAATTACCGGAGGTTGCGGCGCAAGTGGCGCAGCTGGATTTGTCTCGTCAGGGGATTATGGGCCACTCTATGGGGGGGCACGGCGCGCTAACGCTAGCCTTAAAAAACCCCGGCCGGTTTCGGAGTGTGTCAGCACTGGCACCGATTGTGGCACCCAGTCAGGTGCCCTGGGGGCAGAAGGCGCTGCCGGCGTATCTTGGGGATGATGCTTCGGCCTGGGCTGCGCATGATGCGTGTGCGTTAATTGCAGGCGGCGCGCGGGTTCGGGATTTACTGGTGGATCAAGGGCTTGCAGACCAGTTTCTGGAAAGCCAATTGCAGCCGGAGCGGCTGGAAGCAGCGTGTGAGCGGGCTGGTATTGAGCTGCTGTTACGCCGCCATTCTGGTTATGATCATGGCTATTGGTTTATCCAGACTTTTATTGAAGACCATATAAATTGGCACGCTGAACGGCTCGCTTAGGGAATTGGCTCGGCTTTGGTGACAGCGGTGAGGCGGAAGCTGCCATCGAGCATTTCCGATTTGGGCAGATAAGCGCGGAATAACAACGCGAAACGGCCCTTGGGGGCAGGGAGCCAGTTTACTGACCGCTCGCCTTCGGGTTTGGTGGCCTGAATGAACAGCTCGACACTGCCATTGCGGTCTGCACGAAGGTGATCTGACCGATCACCGACGGCGAAGCGGTTATATTCATTAGGCACAAGCTCCAAACTGCCATTAGTGCCTATCTGGTACATAGTTACGGACCAGAAGCCGCCGACGGGGAGATTATAGGGAAGGCGCAGGCGGTAGGCGTTGGTGCCATCAAGCGGTTCGCCTTCGGCGTTTTCGCTGGTCTGTATCTCCATGGCCTCGACGCGGGGCAGGGCATCTGGGGCATTTTCGGACATTTGGGCGCGAAACAGATCATCGGCGGCGGTGTCGCCGATCATGAAGCGGGGATAGGCCCAGCCATTTACCTGATCGAAAGTGTCTGCAAGGCTGTCTTTCAATTCGCTTTCAAGAGTGGGCAGGGCGGCGGACCATGCGTCTTCGGCTTCGGCCAGACCTTTGAGGAGGCTGGCTTTTTGGCTGAGGGCGGAGGCTTCACCCTCCCCGGCGATGATGGTGTTGATGGTTTCCAGCCATGTGGCCGCGTCTGGATTTTGTTTGACGGGGCTGGGGGCGATCATGGTGGCGGGGTCTGCTTCCAGCGTGATTCCAGCCAAGGCTTCGGCGGCCAGGACTTCATCTTCCGGGCCTTTGCGCAGGATGCGCGCGACCAGGCGGCAGCTGTTGCAGGCGAGGCGTAGCGGGCTGGCGTCCTCGGGGAGCGGGCCTTGATAGGCTGAATTGATGAGGGCGAAGCGGCCGCCCTGACTGCCGGTTCTGGTGCCTAGCAAGGCCAGAATATTGGTTTCCATATTGGTGATGGCGATGGAATGATAGCGGCCCGCGAGCGTGGGGGGCAGGGTGAGGATGACCGGGCCGGCGGAGAGATCTAGCCAGGCGGCGGCGTGCAGAAGATCGGCGTTGGGGCGGGCGAGACCCAGGGGCCTTGGATCATTGGGGAGGGTTTGGTAGATTAGTGTGTTGAGGGCGGGAGCCTCGGCTCGGCGCTTGGCCATGGTGTATAGGGTTTGGCCGAAATGATAGGCGGGACGGAGTAGGGTTAGGGCGTCAGCGGGCTCTTCTGCGGAGACGGCTGTGTCTGTTGGTGCCTCAGAAATTTGGGCAGTTACGGGGGCGGCTAGGCTGAGGCTTGCGAGAAGGAGGGCGGCCAAGGTGGCTGGGTGGGGCATCATATGTCTCCGGGCGGCTGGGGGTGCCTGTGGGGATGTTAGTGCCGGTTTGGGCGGGTTACGTAAAGGCGGAAAGTATTTTTACCAAATAGGTGTTTTTTGATTGACAAGCGGCACGCTGTTTGATAGAAGGTTGGCACGCTTAAGAATTATGCCTTCCAGAGCAGGGGGCCAGAGCAGGGGCGAAAAAGCCGGGTCTTAAATTCGGTAGGTTTTTGGGGGTGTGGATGACAGTGGCGAAGACCAGCTGGTGCCGGCGTGACCGGGACCGGTTTTTGGCGTGTTTGGCGGCGAGCGGGGAACCGAAGCGGGCAGCGGAGACTGTGGGGCGGACGCTTGAAGCGGCGTTTTTGCTGCGGGAGACGGACCGGGACTTTGCGGAGAGTTGGGCGCGGGCGGTGGCGATTGCCTGGGAACTGGTGGAAGCGCGGGTTTTGGCGCGGTTGCTGGCACCTGAGGATGATCTGCCGGCGGCGGCGCGGATTTTGGACAGCAAGCTGGCGTTGGCTGTGTTGCAGCGTCGGAGCGTCAATGTGCCGGCTGCCGTTGGCGAGCCTGCGGAGATGAGAGATTCTGAAGCGGGGCATAATGATGATCTGGCACAATTGCGCCGGGAAATCAGGCAGCTGGCTGAAGAGTCGGGTGAGGATTTCGGGCATGGGGCGCCCGGTTTGTCTGAAAACCTTAAGGGGTGAGGGGGGACGTGGATGGCTCGACTGGAAGCGTCTCTTGCGGAACTATGGCGGTATTTGCCTCGGGCTGCGCGTAAGGCGTGGGTCGACCAATATGGTGCTAAGAAGGTGTTTGAGGCCCTGACGGGATTGGGGCGGCTGCGGTTTTCGCAGACACCGCCTGAGGGGGACTGGTCGATTTGGGCGATTTTGGCGGGACGGGGCTTTGGCAAGACGCGAGCCGGGGCGGAATGGATTTTGGAATTGGCGGCTGGGGACCCTAAGCGGTTTGCGCTGGTGGGTCCGAGCCTTGAAAGTGCGCGGGCGGTTATGGTGGAGGGCGAGTCCGGGCTTTTGGCTTTGGCACCGCCGTCTCTTGGACTCCGTTATGTATCAAGCTTGCACCAGTTGAACTGGCCGAATGGCTCTACGGCGAGGCTATATTCTGGCGGAGAACCGGATGGGTTACGCGGGGGGCAGTTTCATTATGGCTGGGGTGATGAGTTTGCACATTGGGAGCGGGCTGAAGATACGCTTACCAATTTGCGGCTGGCGACGCGGTTGGGGGTTCGGCCGCAGCTTTTGATGACGACGACGCCGCTGCCGCATGAGTGGCTGCGCGAGTTGCTCATCGAACCTGGCGTTGTGGTGACGCGGGGGCGGATGCGGGACAATCGGGCGAATTTGCCAGAAACATTTTTGAAGACGCTGGAGGCGCGCTTTGGCGGCAGCATGGTGGGCCGGCAGGAACTTGATGGCGAACTGGTGGAGAGCCTTGAAGGGGCACTTTGGACGCGCCCTTTGCTGGAGACACAGCGGCGGGCGGTGCGGCCTGAGCTGGTGCGGGTTGTGGTGGGTGTGGATCCGCCGGCGGGCGGGGCGCATGCGGTTTGTGGGATATTGGTTGTGGGGCTGGACGCGGCGGGCGCCGGCTGGGTTTTGGAGGATGCTTCTGTGGTGGGCGGCCGGCCTGAGGGCTGGGCGCGGGCTGTGGTGCGGGCGGCGGACCGGTGGCAGGCGGACCGGGTGGTGGCTGAGATTAACAATGGCGGCGACATGGTGACGGCGCAGTTGAAGGCGGTGGATTCTGAATTGCCGTTGGAGGCGGTGCGGGCGTCTCGGGGCAAAGTGGCGCGGGCTGAGCCGGTGGCCAGTCTTTATGGTGAGGGCCGGGTGTTCCATTCTGGTTCGTTTCCTGCGCTTGAGGACCAGCTTTGTGGGCTGTTGGCGAATGGGGTTTATGCGGGGCCGGGGTCTTCGCCCGACCGGGCGGATGCGCTGGTTTGGGCGCTGACGGCGCTCTTGTTGGGGCGGCGGAGTGCGGCGCCGCAGGTGCGGGGTATTTGAGGTTTTTCGGCGGTAGCCGGGCTAATTTATAAGGGAGAGACGCATGAATCTGGCGTTCTGGCGGACCAAGTCGCACGCGACTGTGAGGCCGCAGGCACCATCTGGGGCCCCATACTGGGCGCTGCCGTTTTCGCGGGATGGCGGGGGCGGGATGCAGCGGGGGTATGAGGCGCAGGTGCGGGCCGCTTATATGCAGAATCCGGTGGCGGCGCGGGCTATTCGGATGGTGAGCGAGGGTGCGGGCGGGGCGCCTTTGGTCTCTACGCCGGCGGGGCATCCGGCTTTGGCGCTTTTGCAGTCTTGCGGGTGCGGGGCTTCGGGGCCTGGGCTATTGGAGACTTTGGCGGCGCAGCTCTTGTTGCATGGCAATGCTTATGTGGAGGTGGCGACGGGGGCTGATGGGCTGCCGGCGGCGCTTTATGCGTTGCGGCCTGAGCGGGTGACGGTGGAGCTGGACAAGCGCGGCTGGCCATCGGCATATTTGTACCGTGCTGGTGAGGCGGTGACGCGGTATCCGGCGGAGACTCTTGGGGATGAGGCAGGCCTCTTACATATTCGCGGCTTTCATCCGCTGGATGATCATTATGGGCTGGGGTGTTTGGGGGCGGCTGAGGGGGCTGTGTCGGTGCATAATTCGGCGTCACGCTGGAATCAGGCGTTGCTTGATAATGCGGCGCGGCCTTCTGGGGCAGTTGTGTACCAGCCTGGAGATGGGTCTACGTTGAGTGCGGACCAGTTTGATCGGTTGAAGGCGGAGATTGAGAGCGGGTTTGCGGGATCAGCCAATGCCGGACGGCCGATGCTTCTGGAGGGTGGGCTCAGTTGGCAGGCATTGAGTTTGACGCCGGCGGAGATGGATTTTGCGCGGCTGCGGGATGCGGCGGCGCGGGAGATTGCGCTGGCTTTCGGGGTGCCCCCGTTGCTGCTGGGACTGGCGGGGGATGCGACTTATTCGAATTATAAAGAGGCCAATGTGGCGTTGTGGCGGCTGACGTTGTTGCCGCTTACGGGGCGCATTTTGCAGGCGCTTTCGGCGCATTTGCGGTTGTGGTGGCCTGATGTTGAGGTGCGGGTGGACCGCGATGCGGTGCCGGCGCTGGCTGCGGACCGGGAGCGGCTTTGGGCGCAAGTTTCTGGGGCCGGGTTTTTGAGCGATGCCGAGAAGCGGGGCATTTTGGGGCTGGAGCCATGACGGCGATGCTTGAGGGACTGGTGGTGCAGGCGGAAGCAGAGGGGGCGGCGCGGGTGACGTTACGGGCGATTATTGAGGAAGCGAGCGAGCTGGGCGCGCAGCGGGCGCTGGAGATGGTGGGGCTGCGCGATGCGACGGCGGGCTCTGACATTGTGCAGCTGCGGCAGCTGATTCAGGGGTGGCGGGATGCCAAAAAATCCGCGGTGAATGCGATGATCACCTGGGTGGTTCGAATGCTGGCGATGCTGCTGCTGCTCGGGCTGGCGTTCAAGCTGGGGCTTTTGGACCGGAGGGGCTGAGCGATGCGCGATGTGCGGTTGGCTGGTTATGCCAGTGTTTTTGGTGTGCCTGATAAGGGCGGCGATGTGGTTTTGGCAGGGGCTTTTGGCGATCTGGGCGAGAAGGTGCCTTTGCTGTGGCAGCATGATGTTCGCGAGCCCATTGGGTTTGTGGAGCAGATTTCTGAGGATGCGCGCGGGCTTAGGGTGGTGGCCCGGGTGGTGGCGAGTGGGCGCGGTGAGCAGGTGGCGCGGCTGCTTCAGGCCGGGGCTATTGACGGGCTGTCTTTTGGCTACCGGGTGAAGGCGGCTACCCGCGACCGGGTGCGGAATGTGCGGGCGCTGGAACAGCTTGAACTGATTGAGATTTCTTTGGTGACCTTCCCGATGCAGCCACTGGCTCGGGTTTTGGGGATTTCGGTAGTGGAAGAGGAGATGATTGATGGATTATGAGACCAAGGCGGCTCCGCTTGAGGCGGTGTTTGAGGCGGCTGTGCCTATTGATATGAGCGGTGATGTGGCGGCGTTGCGGGCGGATGTGGCTCGGCTTTCGGGCTTGGTTGCTGTTCGCGGTGGTGATCGTCCGGCATTGGAAGGTGCCAAGTCGGTTGCAGATGGCGATTGGCTGCGTAAGGGCGGCACGGGGGGCCCTGAGGTGAAGGCGGCTTCTATTGGGACGCCGGCCAAGGGCGGCTTTGCGGTGCCTGAGCAGATTGATGCGGTGATTGACCGGGTGCTTCGCGCGGTTTCGCCTATTCGGTCAATTGCGCAGGTGGTGGATATTGGCTCGGCGAACTATCGCAAGCTTATTACGACCACTGGCGTTGTTTCGGGCTGGGTGAGTGAGACGGCGGCGCGGGCTGAGACTGAGACGCCTGATTTTGCGGAAATTGCCCCGCCGATGGGTGAGCTTTATGCCAATCCGGCGGCGAGCCAGGCTATGCTTGATGATGCGATGTTTGATGTGGAAGCCTGGCTGGGTGATGAGATTGGCCGGGAGTTTGCGCGGGCTGAGGGCGTGGCCTTTGTGTCTGGCGACGGTGTGAACAAGCCGCGTGGGTTTTTGGCTGGGCCTAATGCCGCGACAGCTGATGCTGTGCGGGCGTTTGGGACGTTGCAGTTTGTGACATCTGGGGCGGCTGGCAATTTTGCGGCGACCAATCCGCAGGATCGGCTGGTTGATCTGGTTCACGCGCTTTCATCGCCGTATCGGCAGGGGGCTAGCTGGGTGATGAACTCGGCGACGTTGGCGCGGATTCGCAAGATGAAGGACAGCTCGGGCGGGTTTATTTGGCAGCCTGCTTTGGCGGCGGATCAGCCGGCGACGCTGCTGGGGTATCCGGTGGTTGAAGCTGATGCCATGCCGGATGTGGCGGCGGACAGCCTGGCGATTGCTTTTGGTAATTTCCGGGCCGGCTATCTGATTGCGCAGCGCCGGGAGACGATCGTGCTGCGTGATCCTTATAGCAACAAGCCGTTTGTGCATTTTTATGCCACCCGGCGTGTGGGCGGGGCGCTGATTGATAGCCGCGCGATCAAGCTGATGCGCTTTAGCGTCTGAGGCTGATTTCAGGCTGAGAGTGTGAGGGTGACTGGTCCCGCTGCGGCGTTTGTTGCGGCGGGACCCTTGTTTTGAAGGGGCTGGCGGATGGCTATTATTTCAGCGGCGGTGGAGAGCAATGGCTGGGTTTTGTCTGTGGTGGTTTCCGGCAGCGCCGGGGGCTTTGCGGATTATACCCTCGACGCCAACGGCGCACCGCGCGCCTTGGTGCGCTCCAGCCATGCCGGGTTTGAGCCTTCGGGCGGCGAGGCGGTGGCGGCAACACTGGCGCGGGCTATTCCGGCCACCATTCCGCTGCGGCTGCCGGTTGATTCTTTGGACCCGAATACGCCGGTTATTGATGAGCAGGCATCGGGCAGCGACCGTGTTGTGCGGATTGCCTTGGCCAATTTTGTTTATGTGACTGATACCAGCCTGACGCTTGATGTGCTGGCAGGCTGGCGGACGGGTGAGAGTGCGGCGACCGGCATTGCCGTCACCAACAATTCCACGGTGGCCGCGCCGATTCCGATCTTGCGCTGGATGGACCTGGGCTATCAAATCCAGACAGGCACCTTCCGGGTGGCGCTGCTGGTGACCTCGCATCACCCGAACGGCTTTGCGCCGGTGGCGGGGGTGAAGTTTACCGCGACTGATGGCACGACTGTGAAGACGGTGTGGACCACCACGCTGGCGACTGACACGCGCTACGGCGATGATCTGCGCTGCTATACGGTGGAGATTGACCCTGCCACCGCCACGGCTTTGACGGCGGGCCTGCTGCGGATTGATGCTGAGGTTTACCCATGGCTGGGCGCGATGCGCTCCACTGATCCTGCGGGCACAAAGTCTGTTACCAACCTGCGCAGCGAAGGGCGGCGGAGCGATGCGGCCAAGCCTCAGGTGCAGGCATATGACCCTGACGGCACTCGATATAGCGCGCGCTGGGTTTATGTGGATGCGGTCAATGGCACCACCACGGCCTCATCGGGGATGATTGCCACCACGCTGGCAGGGGCCAAGGCGATTGCGCCCGCTAGTCGGCCTGCGAACCTCAACACGGCGCTGCAAGCTTCGTTTCTGGCCAACCGGACATTGGCGGCGGCGAACGGCGGGAGCAGCTACGCGCGCTCGGCTGATGGCTTGCGGATTGTGCTGGCCCCCGGCGTTACGGTGGCGGGCGCTAATGCCGTTACATTTGGCGCGCAGGCGGGTGAGGTGCCTGTGATTATCATGGGCGATCCTGAGGACGCCGACCCCAAGGCAAACTGCATCTTGCGCTCTGGCACGGCAAATCCGGGCGGCGGTTATGCGGCGCGGTTGACCTTTCAAAACCTCACGATGGAAGTTGGCCAGGCCAATCTGGTAAATGCGGGCGGGCTGATCTTCGTGAACAATTGCGAAGTGCGGGCCAAGGCGGGTTTTGAGACCAATGTTTTTGGGATCACCGGCCTTTCGGTGGCATCGATCGACTATTCAATTGCTGCCGTGAATACGCGCTGGTGGAAGACGGGTTGTGCGATGGGCACATCGCAGCTTCGGTTTGGGCTTATTCGCAATTGCGAGTTCAGCCGCACGGCGCAAGGCGTGGCCATTGTGAAGTCCCGCTGGATTGGGCCTGATGATGAATTTGTGGGGCCGCTGCGGGCGGTGGGGATGTGGCCCTACACCACCGATCTGGGCGGCATGGAAGATAACATCCACGCCTATAATGATCTCAGGCGGCTTCGCACCGAGGCGGTTTTTCTCTATTACGCCACCGCCGCCACGGCGGGCACAACTTGGGCCAGCCTTCGCCGCTATGCGATGTTTGGCAATGTCTTTGAGACGTTTGACAATATAGGCACCACGGCGTTTTTCTCGATTGGTGAGGGCGCAGCGATCACCGCCAGCTACAATATCGTGGAGGGCAACACCTTTGCGGGCGAGCGGGTCAATGCCATTTATAACGATCCGCCGTCTGCCTTAGATACGTTCAACAATGAGCTTTTGGTCAACCGCTGGGCGAACAATGCTTTTGAGTGGAACGCGACAAAGCACGATGATTTTCTTTCGCCGAATGGCGTAATTTATCGGCCTTGGCTGACGGGCGGTTGGGCGGTTCAAAACGGCGTTATGCATGAGGGTAATTATGCCAGCGGGCGGCATCCGGCGGGCTCGCTATTTGGTCGCCGCTTTGCCGGGCTTCGCGCGCTTGAGGAAAGTTCCACTACCTCACCGGGCTATATTGATGACAAATCTCAATATGGCAGCGATGTGGGCGGCGGGGATTATACGCCTGACGCTGGTTCGCCGCTGTTGGGGCGGGTGCTGACCGGCAATACGGACCGGGACTTATTCGGCACCGAGCGCGGTGCTTTTGGCGCGGCGGGGGCGTTTGAGGCGCAGGCTATGGGGCTGGTGCTGGCACCGGTGCCGGGTGATCACTCGATGTCCAGTCCTGTTGTGGGGGTTTCTGTTTCGGTGGGGCTGGTGCCTGCCGGGGCGCGGCATGGGCATTTGGCGGGGACGCCAGGCCTTTTGGCGGGCGCGGCGCTTGCCCCAGAGAGCAGCCTCTTGACGAGTAGGGCCTCAACTACGGCGCTGCTTTTGAGCGTGGGCGTTGTGCCTGCGGCAGCAGCGCATGTGTTGTTTAGCACGGGACCTGAACTGGTGGCTGGGGGGCTTTCTTTGGTGCCGGAAGGTGCTGGTCATGGGTTTGGGGATGCGGGGACATTTTTGAGCGTGCCGGCGATTTCGTCGGCGGCGCGGCGGCTCTTGGTGGGGCCGGATTTGCGGACGGGTTTTGCACGAGTGGGATGATGGGAGAAAGATAATGGCTAAGTTTGCGAGTGATTTTGTTTTGGATGGCAGCCTGCAACTGGTGAGCGGGGCGAACCGGATGGTAGCGCTTGCCAGCCAGCCGGCGACTTATGCAGCGGCCAATAGCGGCGCGCTGGCGGAAGCGGCGATGGTGAGTGGTGACTTCTCGATTACCAACGGCACGGTGTCTGGCCGCAAGGTGGTGGTGGCTTCCAAGCTGGGGCTGACTGTGACGACGGCGGGTACGGCGACCCATGTGGCGCTGCTCGATGGGGTGAATTCCCGGCTGCTCTATGTGACGACCTGCCCAGCGCAGGTGCTGCCAAGCGGCGGGACGGTGAACATCGCCAGCTGGGATGTGGAGATTGGCGATCCGCTTTGAGCCGTGAGGCAGGGCCCTGCTGCTTTTGTGGCGGGGCCTGATTGTTACGCACAGCGGCTTGGAGGAGAGGGTGATGAGCATATTTGTGAAGGATCCGGGGGCATCGCTGGAATATGCGGTGGACTGGGCGGCGGGGTATCTGGGGGCTCAGACACTCTCGGGGTCGAGCTGGTCTGTGTTGCCTGAGGGCGGGCTGGTACTGGGGGCGGATCGTATCGACGGAGGGCGCGCGCTGGTGACGCTGAGCGGCGGGCAGGCGGGGTGTGTTTACCGTGTAACCAATACGGTGATATTTTCGGATGGTGGCCATGATGAACGGACGATTGTTGTGCGCGTGGAGGACAGGTGATGGCGATTGACCAGGGCGGGCTGGCGATCAGCCTGGCGGAATGCAAGGCCTATCTGCGGCTGGAGCGCGATGATGAGGATGCTGTGCTGGCAGGGCTTATCCGCACGGCGGCGGGGCTTTGCGAGGCGTTTATTGGCCAGTGGCTTATGCAGCGGGAGACTGAGCAGCGGCTGGCGGTGACGGGCGAGTGGCAATTGCTGGGCGTGTTGCCGGTGGTTTCAGTGATTTCTGTGACGGAGGGGGCGGTTTTGCTGCCTGCCGAGGCCTTTGAAGTGGATATTTCTGTGGCTGGTGAGGGCTGGGTGCGGCTGGTGGATACTGCGGGGCTGGTGATGCCGGTGGTGCGCTACCGGGCGGGTTTGGCGGCGAGCTGGAACGATGTGCCTGAGGCGCTTCGGCAGGGGATGGTGCGGCTGGTGGCGCATATGTTTTCGCACCGGGATGCAGCTGATGCGGGGCCGCCGCCGACGGCTGTGGTGGCGCTGTGGCGGCCGTGGCGGCGGATGCGGCTGGGTTGATGCTTGTTTTGGGAGGGCGCTGATGACGGGCGGGACGGAGCTGGCGGGGCACTTGCGGGAGCGGGTGACGCTGGAGGACTGGGTGAGCGCGCGCGATGAAGCGGGGGCTGATGCTGGGCAGTGGGCGCTGAGCGGGAGCTTTGCGGCGGCCGTGGAGGCGGAGCGGGGATCGCTTCGGGATCGGCAGGCTGATGGCGAGGCGTTGCGCTCGGTCTCTCGGTGGCGGGTGACGTTGCGCGCGCCGGTGGATGTGAGGCTGACGACGCGGCTTTGGTGGCGGGGGGAGCGGCTTACGGTTTTGGCTGTGGAGCGTGATCCTTTGTTGGCGGAAATGCTGGTGTTGCGGTGCCGGAGTGCAGGTTGATGGACGACGTGCCAGTGCTTTCGGGGGTGCTTTCGGGGGGGGGTTTTTTCGGGGGTGCTTGCCGGGTTGGCAGCGCGGGCTGAGGGATGGGGTGAGGCTGAGGTGGAGCGGCGGCTGGCGGGGCTGGCGGGGCGCGTGGCGGAAGCTTTTCCTGAGATTGAGGTGCGGCGCGACGGGGACAGGCTGGTTTTGCAGGCGGTGGGGCTTGCAAAGCGGGCGGGGCGGGTGTCGCGGGGCAGGCGCGGGGCGGCGCCTGACCCGCGCCTTGCGATGCTGGCGGCGTGGCTGGCGACAGAAGGGATTTGAGATGAGTGCGAGCCTGGCGATGCAGCGGTTGATGGTGGCCGCATTGGCGTCTGTGGACGGGGTGACGGGGGTGTTTGATGTGCCGCCGGTGGATGCTGCGGGGCCGTATTTGACGGTGGGGCCGGATTTGGTGAGCGATTGGAGCACCAAGACTGAGACCGGGCATGAACACCGGGTGCAGGTGCGGGTGTGGGATGAGGGGCCTGGCGTGGCGCGGTTGAAGCCGCTGATGGGCGCTGTTGAGGCTGCGCTTGCGGGGCTTTCGGGCGCGCGGGACGGGCATGTGCTGGTGTCTAGCCGGTTGGTGCGAGCGTTGGTGCTGGGTGAAGTTGGTGGGTGGAATGAAGGGCTGGTGGAGTTTCGGCTCCGCAGCCGGGCGGTTTGAACTGACAATCTGACTTTTGAAAGGACGGCGTATGGCGATGGAAAAGGGCAGTGCCTTTTTGCTTAAGGTTGGTGACGGCTTGGTGCCGCTTGGGTTTACGACGGTGGCGGGGCTGCGGACGACTCAGATGACGGTGAATACCGAGACGGTGGTGGTGACCAATCAGGGCTCTGGGGGCTGGCGCGAGCTGTTGTCTGGCGCGGGTGTACGCTCGGTTTCGTTGAGTGGGTCTGGGGTGTTTACCGGGTCTGCGGCGGAGGCGCGGGTGAAGGCTAATGCGCTATCTGGCGTGGTGGATGATTACCGGGTGGCGTTTGAGAGCGGTGAGACGGTGACGGGGCGGTTTTTGATTGCGCGGCTGGATTATGCGGGCGATTTCAATGGCGAGCGGACGTACACCATGGCGCTGGAAAGCTCTGGTCCGGTGGTGACTGCGTGACTTTTGCTAATCCGGAGCGGGGCGAAGTGGCGCTTGTGCTGGGCGAACGGACGCTGGTGTTGCGGCCGAGCTTTCAGGCGCTGGTGGCGGCTGAGGCTGAGCTGGGGCCACTGTTTCAGCTGGTGGAGCGGGCGGCGGCTGGGCTGCATATCTGCTCGGGCTATGATGACAGCTATCCGGCGCCGCCACCGGCGGTGACGCTCGACATCGACGAGACGGTCGACGTGGTCCACGGCGGCCAGCAGTTGTCGTTCTGGAACGGCCATTATGGGGAACGCTGCT
>Ga0105050_10005389_pt1 | contig 16449 bp, 11 predicted proteins | sample FRY01_FD_78088 | JGI IMG/M metagenome (GOLD analysis project Ga0105050, IMG submission 78088) | Freshwater microbial communities from Lake Fryxell liftoff mats and glacier meltwater in Antarctica - FRY-01 | ecosystem: Environmental > Aquatic > Freshwater > Ice > Glacier meltwater ... | reverse complement strand
CTGTTCCCCAAAATTTTGCACTACCAATTTCAAATTCGGCTTTTCCGAAAATTACTCTAGGGTTTTCGGGAGCAATTGCTTGAGCTTTGCCATACAAACCCATAACAGTTCCAGATAATTTTGAACCATTAGTCATTGGATCAAAAGAAATCCAAGCAGTATGAATCATCGCTTGTATAACTAAAAGTTCGGCATTATTGGGATTTTTTATCAATTCTACATCCAATGCGTTTTGTGCTTTAGTCAATAATAAACTAATTTGTTCCTTGTCTTTTGTCTCAAACGCAGTTGTCGTGTTTACCAAAGCCACATAATAATTGGGCAACCAGGATGTTTTTTCGGCGGCTGCAATTCTTTCGAACATTGCCGATGCTTCGGTGTTTTTTTCTTCGCCCCAAAGCTGGAACGCTTTTCCCATTCCTTGTTCAAATTGCCCTTGAGCTGTTGCTACTACAACGAATAATAATGCGATAGATGTGATAATTTTTTTCATTTTTTTGTTTTTAATTTGTTAGTTTAATTATTGAATTTAATTTCTATTTTGGCGTCTTTATTGAGAATAAACTTGGCTTCTGCATACTTTGGTGGGCCCATTAATCCTTTGGCGTTATTAGAGCAGGCAAACGCTTCTTTCGGAATTCCTATAAAATTCATATCTAGTTTACCATTTTTATTTTTATCGTGGTAAGCAGAAATGGCATACACTCCTTTTGGAATATTCAAAAAAGTAACTACAGCACTTTTCGATTTAATATCAGAAGAAATCCCTTGGTAAATTGATTTCAGAAATGTTCCCTCAGAATTAAATAAACCTACTTGTACAGTTCCAGTGTCATTCTTTAAATCCGAAATAGAAACTGTTAGGGTTACATTTTGAGCAGATAGTAAACTACTAATAAATAATACGGATGCAATGATAATTTTTGTCATAATTTCTAGTTTTTAATTGGTTATTAATTTCTTGTACAAATTTATGTTGGTTGTACTGATTTTGAAATTTACTTTTACTGAACTGTTGAATTTTGAGGATGAATTGTATTTGTACATACGTTGCAGTGCAACGTCTGTACAAATTACAAATTCTCCAATTGATTCAATTTTTTATCCTTGCTTATCGTCCAAAAGAAACCCACAAAGAAGAACCGATCCGCAGGAGGAATTATTGCCTGACTTTGATAAACTCCTGCTGAATTTGGTGTATTGGTGTAATTGTAACCAAACACATTTCTGATTCCCGCGATATTAGTCACCGAAAAGAAAAGTATTTTTTGTGGCGAAATTAAATAAGCCCAATTCACGCTCAAGTTATTGTAGGTTTTGGTTTTTTCGTTCATAAATGCCGTTTCATTCGGATTGTTGTAAGGTCTTCCAGAACTAAAAGTGTAAGTAGCTCCAATCTGTGAACGCCAATCAGAAATCCAATATTTGGTAACCAAATTCAAAGTGTGATCGGCAACAAAACTAGGTGTTGCTTGTTTTGGAAAATTGGCATAATCCCTCTGTGTGTCTATGAAGGAATAAGAAACCCAATATTCTAGATTTTTGAGGTTCTTGTTGTCTCGCCAAAAAAGTTCTAATCCTCTGGCATATCCTGTACCGCTATTATTATAATTGCTGTTGTATGCGGGTGAATTTGTATCAAACTTTACCAAATTATCATAGTTTTTATAATAGATTTCTGCTTTAAAAATCTGCTTGTCCTTATTAAATTCATAGCTCAAAATATAATGCTGTGCTTTTTCGGCTTGCAGTTGTGCAGTATATTTGAGATAATCACTTTTTGGAGCTTGCTCAAATGCTCCATAGGCCATTGAAAACTGCTGGTATTTAGACACTTTGTAGGCCAAAGCAAGTCTTGGATCAATGTAATTTTCATTTAGCATATAGTTTTTTGAATATCGAAATCCCACTTTTGTAATCAAATTACTGCTCAATAAAAAATCGGTTTCCGAAAAGGCTGCAAGAATATTCGAATTATACCCAATTTTGAAATTAGCAACCGATTCTGAAAAATTAGTGTAAAAATAATCGGCTCCAAAACTTGTTTTTATTTTCTCGGTTAGTGGTTTTGTCAATTTCAATTTTACATGATTGGCGTTTTCGCCCATATCATAAGTGTAAATATCAAAAATTCCAGTATTTCTAGTTTTTGCAAAACTCATTCCTGCAAAAATGTTCCAATTGTCGCCAAAGGTACCCTTGTAAGAAAGATTCGAATACAAATTATTGTTCTTGTTTAGGACACGGAATTTGTCTGGATAATTAATGTCATCTTGTTTCAAGTCGAAATTAGCTACAGTATACGAGACATAAAATTTCAGTAAACCACGATCTAATTTATGTCTATATACAGCCTCTCCGCCCAAAGATTCATAAGGTTTTATCCACTCCACAGTATCAGGCATTAACGATTGATACGGCTGCAAATTGGTGTAACTCGTATTCACGCTCAAGGAATTATTGTTCCATTTTTGTGTGCTTCCAAGTCCCAATCCAACGGTCATAATCGAAGCCTCTGTTTTTGCCAAATCGGGTTCATCGATGGTATTCATCACTAAAATACTCGAAAGTGCTTCGCCATATTCAGCCGAATAACCTCCTGTAGAAAAACTAGTCCCTTTGAAAAGCAAAGGCGAAAAAGTACTTCTTGTGGGTACATTATTTGTCGTTTGAAGATAGGGTTGAGCCACCCGAATCCCATCAATAAAAGTTTGAGTTTCATTAGCTTCTCCTCCACGTACAAAAAGTCTGCCGCTCTCGCCAACAACTTGTGTTCCAGGCAAAGTTTTAAATGCCGAAACAATGTCTCCTGGATTTCCTGCAGTAGTCAAAATATCTAAAGGTTTCAAAACAGAAACTCTTGATTTTCCACCCGATTCCAGCGTTCCTGCTGTAATTAAAACTTCGTTTAATTCGGTTGTACTGTGTTTCAATTGTATGGTTTGGCTTTCATTTTTTTCAATAGAAATTGCTATTTGTTTTGGCTCAAACGACAAAGCACTAACAACTAAATTTTGATTCCCAACGACAGTGGTTGTAAAGCTAAAATCTCCTGTATTGCTAGATGTTGCGCCATCATAAGTCCCATCAATATAAATATTAGCATTTGAAATAGGATTGTTTTTTTCGTCCACTATTTTACCTGAAATCATCGTTTGAGAAGATGATATTATGGAATAAAAGAAAAATACTATCAGTAAAAATGTCTTCATTGTTTGAGTTTTATCTGAAGCAAAGGTATTTCTACCATTAGAATATTAAAATTGTAGTTCACCGAACTGTAGAATTATAGGGATGAATTGTAAAACTGCTAGTTTTCTTTTATATTTACGACAAACTATTGCCTTTTTATGAAAACCGAAAAAGAAAAAATGATAGCTGGCGAACATTATTTGGCTGGAGATCCGATTTTAGTGAAAGAACGCCGAAAAGCTAAAAATTTACTCCACCGATTAAACGTGATTGAATATCGAATAACAAAAAAAGCACGTTTAATTATCGCAGAATTGATTCCACACGCAGGAAAAAATCTGTATATTGAACCACCCTTTCATTGCGATTATGGATCTAATATTATTTGTGGAGACAATGTTTATTTTAACGTAAATTGCGTCATTTTAGATTGCGCTCCAATAAAAATTGGTTCCAATGTATTTTTTGCCCCCAATGTTCAAATCTATACTGCCAACCATCCTCTACAAGCGGAATCAAGAAAAACACTCGAAAATGCCTTGCCAATTTCTATTGGAGATGATTGCTGGATTGGAGGAAATACGGTCATCTGTCCCGGAATTACTATCGGAAATGGTTGCGTGATTGGTGCTGGTTCAGTGGTTGCAAAAGACATTCCCGATAATTCATTGGCGGTTGGGAATCCGGCAAAAGTGATTCGGAAACTGAATATTTAGCTTGAGAACCGAGAATGTTTTCAAACCCAAAAAACAAATTTAACACCTAATTATTATAATCATTTTAAACAAACCTTTATGAAACATTTAAAAACATTTCTAGCATTGACTTTTATTTTTGTAGCCAACAGCATTTCGGCACAATCAACTTTTGAAAAATGGCCAGCCATAAAAGAATTTCACGAAATTATGTCACAAACTTTCCATCCTGCCGAAGAAGGTAATTTTGCTCCGATAAAAGCACGTTCCGAAGAAATGATGACAAAAGCCTCTCTTTTACTTAAAGCAGCTATTCCTAAAGAGTTCAAAACTGATGCCATATTGGCCTCAGCAGGAAGGTTAGAAACCCAAAGTACGGAATTGAACAAATTGGTAAAATCAGGATCAAACGATGAAGTTATTTTAAAATCAATTACTGAGTTACACGACACTTTTCACGAGATTGTAGGACTTTGTTCAGAAGAGAAATAATAACAAAAAGCCTAATCGATTGATTAGGCTTTTAAAATTTAAGCCATTTTTTAGAATCAAAAAAGGATATCACACTATTTTGCAAATCATACTTACTTAACTTTTGAAATTAAAAAAAAAATTAAAGAGTTTGTAGATTAACTAAATTAGACTTGACTTTCAATTATAGGGTCAAACTTTGCAACATTAAAAAATACTACTATTTATAAAAACAAAAATTTATGAAGCAAAAATTATCCTTCTGGACGGGAATAATTGGCGTAATACTATTTGGTTTTACAACAATAATCGCTGGTTTTCAATATTCAAATTACAGTTTTATTTCACAATTTATTAGCGAAATTTACGCCGTCGATGCTCCAAATGCGGATGTTATTCGTTACTATTTCTATCTGCCAAGTGGTATTTTATTTTTACTATTTACGTTGTTTTCTAACGCATCTCTTCCAAAGTCTAAACTAAGAACTATTGGATTTATATTGATTGGATTTGGATATGGCTTTGGAACAATACTATGCAGCATTTTTAACTGTGATATTGGATGTAATCCACAGTTTACAAACCCTAGTATATCACAAATCATTCATAATATGATGGGAATGATTACTTATTTTATAGTCCCACTTGCAATTTTAATGATTGCTATTGCTTCAAAAAAATGGGATAAAGCAGTAACATTTACTAAACTTAGTTTTGCTACTGCCTTTATTTCATTTATTTTCTTTATTGTTTTGTATACAAATTTAGATTCTTCGCTAAAAGGATTATTTCAAAGAATAATTGAAGGAAGTATTCTAATTTGGATTGTAGAATGTTCCATTTATGTCGATAAAAATATTATCAACAAATCTAAAATCTGAAATCTAAAATCTAAAATTAAATTTTACCTTTGACCTTTCAATAAAAACAAAGATTATGGTTTACAAATTCAGAGCGATTCTCGATGCCGAGGAAGATATTTTCAGAGATATTGCGATACTTTCAGAAAATACTTTAGAGGATTTACACAATGCAATCTTCAATTCTTTTGGATTTGACGGAATGGAAGTAGCTTCTTTCTATACTTGCGACGATACATGGAATCAGGAAGACGAAATTCCAATGTTTGATGCTGGCGATATTCCGGGCGAACAAAAAACGATGAGCGATTACTTGCTTTCGGATATTTTGGATAAAGAAAACAATAAAATCATATACGTTTATGATTTTATCAATATGTGGACTTTTCTAGTTGAATTAGCTGCAGTCGAAGAAGTTTCTGCCGGAAATACCTATCCGGAAACGCTTTTCTCACACGGTGAAATGCCAGAGGAAGCGATGGAAAAACATTTTATTGCCGATGATGATGAGGAAAGTTATAACGAATTTGAAGATGATCTTGACGAAGAAGACCTCGACATGTTCGAAGGAGACGATAGCTTTGAAGACTACGGATTTGAAGAAAACTGGAATTAATCCTCACCCCAACCCTCACAAAAGGAGAGGGAGAAAAACCAGAAAAAAAGAGTAAAGAAAAAAGACTGTACACAGAACTAAGAAATGAATTATTAAGAAGAGACTTCTCTCTTCTTTTTTCTTTATTCTATGTTCTAAAAAATTTAAAAAATGATCAATTTATTCAACGCGCACATCGAAACCTTGTCCATTCACAGAGTGGGAAATAAAAGCCGAAACGAAGCTCTATTCTTGTCCGAACAACCCTTTAATCTGAATGATGAAGTCGTGCCTTTAATGAAAGAATATTTCTTTAGACCCTTTCGCGAAAAAGAAGAAAACTATTTTCAATTTGCCCACGAAGTAGATTTGGAATACAACGATATGTTTAAATTTGCTACACAAATATTCGAAAATCCGAGTAGTATTCACGAAGTGTCAAAAAATATAACGACCCATTTATTCGAACAATCAAACCATCCACACATTAAAAACGGGGAAGTTTATGTGACGCATTTGACGAATGTGAATATCGACAACAATGTTGTGGACGCCATCGGGATATTCAAAAGCGAATTACAGTCAGATTTCTTGCAGTTTGAAGAAAAAGAATCCAATCTTAATATGATTTTGCAACATGGAATCAACCTTAGCAAACTGGACAAAGGCTGTATCATATTCAATTATAAAAAAGAAGAAGGTTACAAAATCCTAACTGTTGACAGCAACCGATATGATGCCCGTTATTGGTTAGAATATTTTCTTTCTGTTGATGCTTTTGAAGACGAGAATTTCATCACTAAAAAATACTTGAAATTCTGTCAAGGTTTTGCCAAAGACGTTGTTTTTCCTGCCGAAGACAAGAAAGAAGAAGTGATGTTTATGAATCGAAGTGTGAATTATTTTGCCAAAAACGACCAGTTTGAAGAAAGTAATTTCTTGAACGAAGTTTTGGACAATCCAGATTTAATTCCTGAATTCAAAAACTACAAAGTAGATAAAGGCGAAAAATACAGCATTGAAGACGTGACGACATTTCCAATTGCCAACGCAGCCGTTTCGGATGCTAGAAAATCAATCAAAAACGTAATTAATTTGGACACCCAAATTCAAATAAAAATGGATTTCATCAATCCGGAAAGTGCGGAAAAATATGTGGAAAAAGGTTGGGACGAAGAAAAACAGATGTATTATTATTTAGTTTATTTCAATAAAGAAGTGAAAAGCTAGTTTTATTATTTCAATTGAACAACCCAAAACTCAATCCTCAATTAGTAAAATAATTGAGGATTTTTTATGTTTTCCCATTAGGTGAAACGAAAATCGACTTGCTAAAGGATTTTTTAAATTAAATTTTGTAAGTATTTTATATTTGTTAAAGCAAAAAACAAGTACTTAATCGATTATATTTTACTTTTAATCGTCTTTGATGTATGTTTACTATCCCAAACCTAACATACTTATTATGAGCACTATCAAAATCAAGGAAATAAATTTTTCCACAAAAATTTTGTGTTCGTTATTCGGACATAAAATATTCAAAACCAGAAATGTGACAAACCACTTCAAGGAATATAAATGTTCCGTTTGTGGTTTAGAATTGACAAATGATCTTAAAGGTCATAAAACGTTTTTGACTCCCGAACTAAAAGAGATTAATGAAACATTAATTGTTCTTTACCAAAAGCGACATTTTTCCATTCGATAAAATAATCCTTTAAACCTCAAAAAGATGCTAATACTCCTACTCATAAAAAGTCTGCTTTTGTATAAACAAATGTTGATTAGAAGACGGATTGCCCGAATTTCTCGTATAAATATTCGCAATTATTAAACCAAGAACTGCCCTATTTTGGATTGCTGCTCACCGATTATCTAAGTAAATCTGTGTTTTTATAATTTCGGGTAATAAAATCAAAAGCGGAATAAAGGACATTTCCCATTGATTTTGCGCGCTTAAAGTTGATATCGTGAGTTAAGCGGTATAATTCTAGTTTTAGTTTATCCACATTTTCGTCGGGAGCAAGAAAATCGTTGCCCATAATTTGCAATAATTTCTTAACACGAGTTTCATTTGAATAAATTCGTTTGGCCAAAGCGGCTCGTTCTTCATTTTTATATTGTTCAATTGAACTGTTCTGTAGTTTATCCTTTACTAATTTTACCATCGGAAAATTTTCCTTAAAAAACTGGGGACGATACACCTTCAAATTGCCCTCATAGCATTGTTGGTCAAAATCGATGGGCCGAATTCTATAAACCACTTGGTCAAAATCGTGAATGGGAACAATTACATAATTATAAGCTCTCATATCTCCTAGAAGCCGGATCATACAGCGCTCATTAAACTTGACAAACTCCTTTGCTATTTGTGATTTTTCGGTTTCGGTACAATTTTCTAACAGCGTGTCCATAAAAACATCGCCAGGAATTCCCATAATATGTTCTTCTATCAAAGTGTCTTTATAGACCAAAAAATGTATTTTATCAGGCGAGAGAATATGCTCTAATTCTAATCCATAAACACGGGACGCATCGGCTTTTTTAACATAAAAATAAGTATAATTATCATTCAAGATGTTCCTGACTTTTACCCGAAAAGGTTTTGAATTCCCAAAAGTACAGTAGTCAATGGCATCGACACTCAAAAATTTTATGGTGTCGAGATTTCCATCTGAATGCAGGTAAGAATAGATTTTTTTTAAATTCAAATCAATATCATTTCTTTCGTATTCACTATAATATACACGAATCCACAAGGTATCAACATCATTTTTATCGAATACATTTATGGATCCTGAAAAACGCAATAAATCATCATAAAAAACAGAAACTTTGGATATGCGGTCAAATCGCTCCAAATAATCTAAAAAGGAATTATTTATGGGATAAGTAGGTTTTTTGTAAACCATTAACGGCTCTTTCATTCTTACTATGTTTGTGACAAATTTACATTAATATCATTTAGGAAGATAAAGTTGAAGCATAAAATAATCACCATTTTAAAACGAAAAAAAGAATTTAGGCGGTGCCAAAAAGTCCCAATTCAATAGTTTAGAAAAAAATTGGATTTATAGTATCTTTGTAATTCTATGAAATGTCTTCAAACACTATTAGTACTCGTTTTTATTTGCTGCAAAACAGTTACTGTATCTGCGCAAAATATTACTGTAGACGATTCTTACACTGCCCGACAACTTGTCGAAAATATTCTGGTAAACAGTTCGTGTGCCTCGGTTTCAAACTTTTTTATAAGCGGAGATACCGCTCCGGTTGGACAAAATAGTTATGGTTATTTTACTAATGCTAGTGGCAGTTTTCCCTTTACCGAAGGAATTCTTTTAAGTACTTGGAGTGCCAATAATTCAAAGGGTCCTTATTTTTTTTATAGAGGTGATGGAAATGATTCAGGATGGCCAGGAGATACTGATTTAAACCAAGCCATAGGAATTTCATCTACAAATGCGACTGTACTAGAATTCGATTTTACGCCCTTGACTAATTTCTTGAGTTTTGATTATATCTTTGCTTCCAATGAGTATAAAGACGAAAGTCCTTGTCAATATTCTGATGGGTTTGCTTTTTTGATTAAAGAAAAAGGCAGTGCTGCAGATTATCAAAACTTGGCAGTAATTCCCGATACTAGAACCCCTGTTTCATCCATAAACATTCGTCCCACTACTCCTTTAGGCAGTTGCTCGGCTGTAAATGAAAAATATTATAATGGAAATAACACTGTATCAAGTCCCATAAATTACGCTGGACAAACTGTAGTGATGAATGCGCAAACAAATGTTGTTGCAGGAATGACCTATCATATAAAATTAGTGATTGCCGATGATAAAAACCAGTATTACGATTCTGCAGTTTTTCTAAAAGCGGGAAGTTTTGCTCCAAAAATTGACTTGGGATCTGATCGATTGGCGGTGAGTAATCCGGTTTGTTTTGGCGAAAGCTTAACAATCGACACCAAATTACCAGCAACTTACAATTACACATGGTTCAAAAATAATGTAGCAATTATAGGAGAAACAAAACCTTCGTATAATGTTACTGATGCAGGAACTTACACTGTTGAAGTTATTTTTACGCCAGCAACTTGTAGTGCTATTGGGAAAATAAATATTGAATACGCGCCAGAAATTCTCTTATCAAATACGACGTTGACACAATGTGATGACAATGTTGATGGAATTACCGTTTTTGATTTGACCAAAGTCGACAACATTATCAAAAACAACAATGCGACTTTAAGTATAGTAGTTTACTACGAATCTTTAGCGAATGCTCAGGGGAAAATCAATCCCATTTTGAATCCAGCAAATTACACCAACAAACCTGCAATTCCGATACTTTTTGCAAGAGTTACCAATACTTTTAACTGTGCAAATTATGCTCAAGTTTCACTTATTACTGCAAACAACAGCATTGCAATGCAAAATCCGGTTGCCACCTGTGATGGTGACCTAGTTCAAGATGGTTTGTATCAATTTGATTTGAATGCGCAGCTAACTCCTCAAGTTTTGAATGGATTACCATCTGGAATGGTTGCAGAATATTATTTGAATCCTGTGGATGCCGTTTCTCAGAAAAATCCGCTACCCAATATTTTCAAGAATACAACCGCAAATCAACAGCTCATTTATGCCCGAATTATAAATGGAGCCGATTGTTATGGAATTGTTCCCATAACCCTAGTTGTAAATACGTTTGACCCGCCTAATTTTCAGGATGAAACGGCAGCTTTATGCATTGGTTCCTCTACAACTTTAATTGTGGATGCTGGTTTTTCGAGTTATTTATGGAATACTGGAGCCACAATGAATTCAATTAGCGTTGCAGCTTCAGGGAATTATTCAGTTATGGTTACCGATGCAAATGGTTGCACAAAAACAAAAAAATTCACAGTAACAGCGTCTGGAATTGCAACTATAACTGGAGCAACAGTAAATGATTTTGCAGGAAACGAAAATGCTGTTTTAATCGAATATACAGGAATTGGCAACTATGAATTTTCGCTTGATGGCTCGTATTTTCAAGACAATCCTTTGTTTACCGGAATTGGGCCAGGGAATTATTTGGCTTATGCACGAGACAAAAATGGTTGTGGCTTAACCGCTCCTTACACTATTTATGTTTTAGATTATCCCCGTTTTTTTACTCCAAATGACGATGGATACAATGACGATTGGAAAATCAAAAATCTTGATTTATTTCCAAAAGCCGTCATAACCATTTTTAACCGTTACGGAAAAATACTTAAAGAACTTAACGCAATCAACCCTAGCTGGAATGGCACTTACGTTGAAAATGATTTAATTGCTGACGATTATTGGTTTGAAGTGAATTTTGGCGATGGAAAAATAATAAAAGGCCACTTTTCTTTAAAAAGATAATCCTTTTTCATATTTTTATCCAATGAAAAAGATATTTGTTCTCTTCTTAGTTTTCTCATCCATAAGTTGTTTAGCTCAGTTTAGTAAAACGCATTATATTCCGCCAATAATAGCACAGAACAATTTGGCCGAAGATCAATATTTATACATTTCAACTCCGAGTCTATCTAACGTAAATTTTAAAATTATTGAAATTGGAGGGGCCATAATAACTGGGGTGGTAAGCAACTCTATTCCTTACGTTTATAGTGTTGGAGCAGGAAATGGAACTCAATTATTCACTTCAAAAAACAATATTGGAATTGTACAAAATAAAGGTTATATCATTGAAGCCGAAGATTTGGTTTATACAAGCGTAAGGTTAAATGCTTCTAGAAATAACAATGGCACCTTTAATCACGCTGGAGGCCTTGTATCTAAAGGAAATAGTGCACTTGGTAAAACGTTTCGGTTAGGTGCTATGCTTAATCCAAATGTAGATACTAGTTTATTAAATTTTGCTTCAATTTTAGCAACAGAAAATAATACAAGCGTTACCATTTCAAACATACCTCTTGGCACAATATTCACTAATGGGGCAGTTTTTACGGGTCCAATAGTAATAACACTAAACAAGAATGAAAGTTATGTTATGGCTTTTGAAAACTATGCTGGCAATAACTTTCCGTCCAACAGTTCCAAGATGATAGGTGCTTTGGTCGAAACCAACAAGCCAGTTGTTGTCAATTCTGGCTCTTTTGGTGGAAGTAATAATACTGGAAACGGGAGAGATGTTGGTTTTGATCAAATAGTTTCTTTTGAAAAAACTGGAAAAGAGTACATTTTTGTAAAAGGCAATGGAGCCAATGATTTGGAAAGGGTAATTCTTATTGCCCAAATACCAAATACTGTTGTTTATTTGAACGGAGTAACGACTCTATTTATCACTTTAATTAATCCCGGAGATTATATAGTTATTGACGGTAGCCAATTTATAACTGAAAATTTATATGTATCTACATCCGAAAATGTGTTTGCCTATCAAAGTATTGCAGGATCAGGTTCACCAGCAAATCAAAACTTATTTTTTGTTCCACCTTTAAATTGCGCAACTCCCAATGTTGTTGATAACATTCCTTATATTAATGAAATTGGCAATACTACAAATTACAGTGGAAGTTTAAACATTGTTACCGAAACGGGAGCTTTGGTTAAGGTTAATGGAGTAAATACGACAGCATTTGCTGTTGCTGTTATTGGCAATCCAGGTTTTGAGAGATATACTATCAATAATCTGTCGGGGAATGTTACTGTCAAATCTACTAAACAAGTTTATGTTTCATATTTCGGAAATAGTGGCGTTGCAACTTATGGAGGCTATTACTCTGGCTTTGATGTAAAACCCGAAGTTGTATCTGATAAACTATCGGTAACAAACTCCTCTTGTATTCCAAACGTAGTGTTAAAAATAAGTTCCTTATCCTCATACGACACCTTTCAATGGTATCAAAACGACATTGCTATTTCTGGGGCTACAAGCAACCTATTAACTCCAACAACCCCGGGTTATTACCAAGTTAGAGGTGGAATTTCGGGATGTCCAACTAATGGTTTCGTTTTTTCTGACAAAATTCCTGTTAGCGAATGTCCTATTGATATAGATAATGACAAAGTATGGGATAATATAGATTTAGATATTGATCAAGATGGAATCCTAAATTGCACTGAATCTTATGGAAATCAAAATATTGATGTTTCTAATTCAAATACTGGAAATATAACACTTAGCACTTACTCCAATTCGTTTGTAGGAATCACCTCAACTACAGGTATAGATTTGCCACTAGGAACATTTACAGGAAGTACAGACGGCAGTTTCATTACTGAAGTTCCAGCTGGAAAAGACAACAGTGTGACCTATGCAATGACTTTTGTAAAACCAATAAGTCTTGGATTTGAATATATTTCTACAGCTAATGCTTCCGACTTATTAAATTCCGAAGCCGAATATGTTATTAATTCCGCTTTCAATAAAACAATAACCGTTCTCAATCCAGATAATCAACTGCTAATTGATGTCAACTATGATGGAATATATGAAACTGGGGTAACTGAATATTCCTCTTTTGAAATTCGATTTCGATTGAATAGCACAACTCCTTTAGCTGCAGGAACAGGCACTTTTAAATTTTTAACATCTTCAGCAAATACAATCAGTTTCACACATAAAAATCTTTCTGAAACTGTTCCAAATAAATCAAGCTTTAAGCTTTTTGCCACTTGTATACCAAAAGATTCTGATGGCGATGGAATTCCTGACCAATTGGACTCTGACAGCGACAACGATGGAATTTTAGATATTATAGAAGCACAAGTCAATGCTAGTGTTGTTATCTCAAATACAGATGCCAATAATAACGGACTCGATAATGCATTTGAACCCGGATTTATTCCTGTTGATACAGATAATGATGGTGTTCCAGATTATCTTGATTTGGATAGCGACAATGACGGAATTCTGGATTCAGCAGAAACAGGAAATGACTTAGATGGTGATGGAATTAGAAATTACCGAGATTTAGATAGTGATAAAGATTTATGCAATGATGTTATCGAAGCTGGTTTTACAGATGCTGATGGCGATGGAAAATTTGGAAATTCACCAATAACTGTTGATTTAAATGGACTAGTTACTGGAGCTCCTTATACAAATCCAAATCCCAATTATTTAATTTCGGCACCCATTGTTATAACCACTCAACCCGCGGTTGCTCCAACTTGCGAATTACAAAATGCCTCAATAACTTTAATTGATAATGGTGGAAACACTTATCAATGGCAACTATCAACTGATGGAGTGAATTGGAATAATCTCTCAAATGATGTAATCTATTCTGGTGTTATTACAAATACTTTATTGATTACAAGTGTTACTAATTCAATGAACGGCTATAAATATCGTGTTCTTTTAAATAAAATTGGCAATTCTTGTGGATTAACTTCGGCTGAAACTACGTTGACCGTTTATGTTCTGCCAGTCGTCAATGATATAACAATAATCCAATGTGACGGCGATTTAGATGCTATAACATCCTTTAATTTAACGGTAAAAAATGACTTGATTTCAAGTGATTCTATAAATGAAACGTTCACTTACTATACTTCTTTGGCTGGAGCCAACACTGCCGATGCTGCACAATTAATCACGACTCCATCAGCTTTTACAAACACGACAGCTGGAACAATGCCGGTTTGGGCCAGAGTTACAAACACCAACGGCTGTTTTAGAATAGCACGATTGACGTTAAAAGTTTTGGCAACAAATATCCCTTCCACTTACAACATTCAAGTGCCTCCGGTTTGTGATGATTTATTGGATATTAATGGAAATAATAATGCCAACAACAATAAACGAGACGGAATTGCGACTTTTGATTTTAGCGCAACTAAAACAACAATACAAAATCTGTTACCAACTACCGCCGGAGTGGTTTACAACATCAATTATTATAGAAATCAAGCCGATGCTTTGGCAGAACTTAATGTGATTGCTGATATTTCGAATTATAGGAATATTGGCTATCCAAATACCCAAAATATCTGGGTTCGTGTAGATAATGATACTGACAACGCTTGTTATGGCCTTGGCCCGTTTGTAACTTTAACGGTTGAGAAATTACCATTTGCAAATCCAATTACAATTTCAAGACAATGTGACGATAATCAAGACGCTATTTTTAAATTCAACACTTCAATTTTAGAAAGTACATTATTAGGAAGCAATCAATCGTTTCCAGTTACAGTGACTTATTTTGATTCATTGAATAATCCATTGAAAGATGAAAACGGTGTTTTAATTACAAGTCCGTTTCCTGCAACCTTTACAACTAAATCCCAAACCATTAAGGCGGTTGTCACGAACAATACTACTTTAAAATGTTTTGACGAAACTACCATTCAATTTATTGTAGACGATTTGCCAGAAGCATTTGCTATTTCTGCTTCATTGACTTCAGTTTGTGATGATGAATTAGACCCTTTGTCCCAAGATGGTAAATTTGCATTTGACACTTCGACATTTCAATCTACAATTTTAAGTGTACAAACAGGTATGACAGTAAAATACTTTGATGGAATTGGAAATCCGCTTTCAAGTCCGTTGCCAAATCCATTTATTACAGGAACACAAAATATAAAAGTTGTTGTTGAAAACCCAATAAATGCGATTTGTGTAGCAACAATAACAATTCCTTTTATTGTAGATCCACTGCCAAATATCAATTTGAATAGTAGTGGAAATGAAGATAAATTAGTTTGCCAAAACGATACTACGTTTTTTGTTCAACTCGATGCGGGAATTCAAGACAGTTCACCAACAAGCAATTACACTTATATTTGGTCGAAAGATGGAACAGTTTTACCAGCTGAAACTGGTTATACATTAGATGTTAATGCCGAAGGATTATATACAGTCGAAGTTGTAAATAGTGTTGGCTGTAGCAGCATCCGAAAGATTCAAGTTACCGCATCGGATGTAGCGAAAATTGATAGTATTCTAATTGCTGATATGGCTGATATCAATACTGTTACAGTCAATGTTAGTGGCTTAGGTGATTATGAATATAGTTTAGACGAACCTTCTGGATATTTTCAAGATTCCAATTTTTTCAATAATGTACCCGCAGGAATTCACGATGTTTATATTAATGACAAAAATGGATGTAGACCAGTTACAAAAGCTACCATTGCCGTTGTTGGTTTTCCAAAATTCTTTACTCCAAACAATGATGGTTACAACGATTATTGGGGTGTGAAAGGTGTAAATGCCACATTCAACACCAATTCCATCATTTATATTTTTGATAGATACGGAAAACTTTTGAAACAATGGGTTCCATCGTCGAGCGAAGGCTGGGATGGCACTTTCAACGGAACTCCCTTGCCAGCGGATGATTATTGGTACACCATAAAACTAGAAGATGGAAGAGAAACCAAAGGACATTTTAGTTTAAAAAGATAAGTTATACCAATTTAATTTATATTATAGTCCAAAGTGTACTAGTATCATGTCGATATAGTATGACAATAGTCCAATTTTTATTGGATTATATTGAATACATAATCAGTATTAACAGGAATAAAATGGCTCACATAAAAAAGTTGGGGAGAAGTTATAAATTTGCCTAAAAAAAGCAAATGGATTTTAGTATATTTTCTTCTTTTCTGCCAGAGGGTCTTTTATCTCATTTTGATATTGTTGG
>Ga0105050_10005383_pt1 | contig 16461 bp, 19 predicted proteins | sample FRY01_FD_78088 | JGI IMG/M metagenome (GOLD analysis project Ga0105050, IMG submission 78088) | Freshwater microbial communities from Lake Fryxell liftoff mats and glacier meltwater in Antarctica - FRY-01 | ecosystem: Environmental > Aquatic > Freshwater > Ice > Glacier meltwater ... | reverse complement strand
GTGGGGCGACCAAATTGACCACTTTCAGTACTGCTTCTATGCGCGGATCAATGTCATACATTTTTTCTTTGAAACACTTGAGAAAGAAGTCCCGTATCGTCAGCTCAAGTTCATCGCGCGGAATGACTTGACGCGCTATCGCTATGGACATGCGTGGTACCACATTGATGTCGCCCTCCGTGGGCTTGTGGTGACCCAAAATGAGATCAAAGATAGTGCTCTTCCCTGCGCCATTTTGACCCATGAGGGTCATTTTCGCGCCTCGACGAACTGCGAAATTTGCACCAATAAGAATTGGTTTTGTGTGCGTGTATTCAAAAAATACATCGTTGAATTTTATGACGGCATCATTTTTTGACATAAAAAATAGAGTACGTTCAAAAGCTTCGAGATACGAGACGTCGAGGAGCGAAGACCCGAGACGTATTAAACATACGACGAGCGGTCTGAGTGACGACGACAACGAAGTAGGTCGGGTTTTTGGGCGTACTCTAAAGCGTACCTTATTTTACGGAAAATTGGTATACTCTATCTAACATGAGAAGAAAACTCCAGCCAGCCGTACAGGTAGCACCAGACTATCCGATGCGGATCAATAAATACCTTGCGCTCAAGAATTACGCGACTCGAAGAGGCGCTGATGAGCTTATCATGAGTGGTAAAGTTACCTTAAATGGCAAGATTGCTGTATTGGGAGACAAGGTCAAAGAAACAGACGCAGTTGTGGTAAAAGATAGCGGGAAGAAAAAGAAATATTTTTACTATGCGTACAACAAACCAGTCGGCATCATCACGCACTCACCAGAAGCACACGAGGAAGATATCCGTGCGCAGGTGGGCTCAGAACTCACTGACCGAGGAGTGTTCCCTGTCGGGCGACTGGACAAAGCGAGTCACGGGCTTATGATCCTCACGAGTGACGGTCGCATCACTGACAGACTTCTTAACCCCAAGTTTGACCACGAAAAGGAATACGAAGTGACGACGCGCGACCGTATCCGAGATAGTTTTCCGACCTATATGTCAAGGGGTGTGACTATTGAAGGCTACAAAACGCGACCGTGTATTGTGAAGAAACTGGAAGACAACCTCTTTCGCATTACTCTGAATGAAGGAAAGAAGCACCAGATCAGACGCATGGTGGCAGCTCTCTACAACCAAGTCTCTGATATTAAACGTACACGTATTCTCAGCATCAAACTCGGCCAACTGCCCGACGGCGCCTATCGCCCCATTGAAGGAAAGGAGCTTGAGGAATTGCTTAAGGAACTACGCCTCATTGATTGAATAAAATCCCTGAACACTAACGACTCAAAATATCTACCTACATATCTCCATGTAGGATATATAAAACATACAAAAAGGCTATATACTAATGCGTAATGGACAAGCGCATACTCCTACTTGCAGGTATAGTATTTTTTTTATGCGCAGGGATCTTTTCAGAGATTTCCCCCGACCTCTTCCAAGTGAGACCTCTTGAATACACCGTAGCGCATCTCCCCCAAGTACCAGCGATTTCTGTTCCTAACTTTGAAAAAGTTGTTTACGCAAGTGCTCCTGCCCTCACCGAAGATACGGAGAGTGTTAGCGCTCCTGTCTCACAGTATCTTGAAATAACTGAGGGATGTGGGCTCTACTTTGAAGGTGAGTGTGTCCACGTGCGCTCTGGCCCGAGTACGGCGTCGTCTTCTGTGCTGAAGGTGCGCACTGGTATTGTTTTAAAAATAGCAGAGACACTGGAGCATGAAGGTCGTCTCTGGCACAGAGTATATTTTGATGAATGGATACGCTACCCAGAACGTGTCAGCAAACAGTGGTATGTCGAAGATGATTTTGTCCGCGTGTTTTCAGACAGAGGTATAGAAGAACGTACACCCGGCGCGCCCATCGCAACATCCACGAAAAGAATTGAGATTGATCGTGGCGATCAAATGCTCTATGCATATGAAGGAGACGTGCTTTTTATGGAAGAGTCTATCTCGACAGGTCGTGAATTTACACCGACACCACGAGGAGCATTCACCATCTATAAAAAAACTCCCACACGCTACATGCAGGGTCCACTCCCTGGTATTAGTGACCAATATTATGATCTTCCTGGCGTGCCCTGGGTTTTGTATTTTACGAACCAAGGTGGCGCAATACATGGCGCATACTGGCATGATAATTTTGGAAAACAGTGGTCACATGGATGCGTAAACCTTCCCCTAGATACAGCACAGAAAATCTACTACTGGGCAGATATTGGCACAACAGTTTTGGTGCGCGACTGAGAGACGGAAATTCCCAAGGGGAATTTCCGTCTCTCGTCTAAAACCAGAATACTCTTTACTCGTACCGCAATTCTATCTTGTCACCATCCTTCATTTCATAATTTTCTAGTTCAGTATTTGGCTCACCATTCACGGTCATGGTCACTGTCTGTCCAAATTCACGAAAATCTTTACCCCATATTTCAAAGAACTCCCGAAGACGAGTATCGTCTTTAGTCACCTTGGCTGGGTACTCCAGATGGATTATGGGAACATCGTCGTGAGTATGCATCGGCTTGTGCCTACCCACAAGACCAATGTTTTGAGGTATTACAATTGGCTCACCCTTCACGAAGATCTTGAGTGTAGGATGGTAATGAAGACCATTCACGGAGACAATATTCGGATCCGTCAAAGCTGTATCGCTGGTCTGGCTTCTGGTCTGGTTTGCTTTCGCCCACCAAATTAACCCCACAGAGAGTACTATGGTGGCAACAATGATAATGGTTGTAGTATATTTTTTCATATAGTGCAGGTTATAGGTCTAGTAATTTTTCGTATCAAGAAATATGTTGCGTACAGAAGCACCAGTGTCCCGAGGATGCTTATTTCCTGACCGCCAAGAGGTAGTACCGTGAGAAGTCCAATACCACCAAACGATGAGAGAAGTGCGGTGAAGATGAGTGACCCGCACGCCGCGCATCCGACGCCAAACATGCCCAGGAATGCTCCTACGGAGCTTACAGCGACTCCCGCCCTGCTCAACTGTCTCTTCTGTCGTCTATACAGGTACACGATCAACACTATGTTTATCCCCACAAGAAAGGAAGTCATGACTGTTATTACGGCAGAGAGTGTTGTGAAGTTGGTAGTCAGTGAGCCCAACAGTCCGATTAGGATCCAAGATGCATCCAGCCAGCTAATAGCGTCATTTTCCCATACCACTACAAGCAATTGTAGGTTTGGAAAAAGGATAGCCAAGCCCAGAACTAACAATCCGATAAGAACTGCGGAAAGCACGTACCGATAATTCTTGAGCAACGTCATTGTGACTAAGAACTCTTAAGTGCTGTGTCAATGAGTTGTTTGATCGCCTCAAATGGCAAAGCTCCATTGATAGGAAATTTAGCCCCATCAGGAGCAATAAGAATACTCCACGGAGTACCTCGTCCTCCGGTGGCAATGGCATTTTGAACATCCTCCTCAATATGCTTGTCAAATTTTCCACTCGCAAGACACGTATTGAACTTAGCAACATCAAGACCAACATAGACCGCAATCTTCGGAAGCTCTTTTCGGTCAAGTCCATTATTTGAGGGGGTTATTTCATAGAGCCTATCTGCATACTCCCAGAATTTATCATTGCCACCGAGCTCATTGGCACATTCGAATGCCACTGCCTGCTCACGAGCCTTTATAGGATGTAATTGATCAAGTGGAAAATGACGATAGACCCAGGCAACCCGTCCATCTTTTCCGTATTCGTCCATCACTTGCTTCATAGTCAAGTGAATTCGTTTACAAAATGGACATTCAGTATCGCTGTATTCAACAATTTTTACTGGTGCATTGGGATTTCCACGAATATGGTCATCTTTAGAAACGGGTTTTATATTTTCAAGTTGTTTTGAAACATCTTCAGCGACTGGTGCCTTTTCTATGAGCGCTGCTTGCTGTGGAGGGATTGCGATCTTTGAATCAAAGAGTACTCCCCCCGTAATAAGTGATCCTGCAATGACAATCGCTATCGGTACAGCGAAAACCTGCAGAGGATGTGGTTTAGTGACTTGTGTAGGTTCCATTGATTGTTCGTTCATAAGACGTGTTTGTTTAGAAAATAAGGCTTTTAGTATTGGGTTCTAGTTCCGTCAGGGTTTGTTGTGCTGGGATTAGTAGCTTGGCATTCGCCAGCATATTTTACTGCGATTTTAGCGGCTCCTGCCACACAAGAATTCCCATATGTCTTTCCGTCCACACCACAGACTGGGTCGTATTGCATTGTACAGTACACCAACGGTTCTTCTGGCGGAGCGGGCTTACTTTTTATCACTTCTTCTACACTTCCAGCGCTCGGACACTTCGCAAACTCACACTTCGGACCTGTTCTCCCCACCGCACTTCCGTCAGGACATACCATTACCTCCTGCGTGCATACACTATTCTCTATTTTCCTAGACCTATCAACAGGGTCGCTCGTGGAAGCCTGCACTTCACCTATGGGGGCGGGTGCTGTTTGAGGAGTTCCAATATCTTGCACGATGACTCTCAAGGCACTGGATACGACCACTGTGGCATGGATTTTTGCTTGTGCATTCTCTACAGCAAGATTAATTCTATCACAATCGTCGTCTTTTGACGGAGTTTCAGATGTATTATCGCACTCTCCACCACTCTTGAGTGCACGCTCGCTCAACACCGCCAGATGCTTTCCCATCTTTTCGTCTACATTTTCAATCAGTTTCGCGATATTCGGATTTTCAGAATTTTCTGTGAGCTTAGCAAGTCGCGCCTTGAGCCTCTCTTGCGCCTTGGTGTAATTTTCAATGGCTTTTGCAATCGCCTTAGTATCGTCCGGATTTACTTTTTCTACCTCAATAATTTCAGCTGCTTTTTGATTGGTGATTTTTAATTCCAGTTCGGCTTTGGCTATAGCACCGAAAGTGAAGATGCGCGTAATTCCCCGCTTCCATTCTTTGAAAAAATACCATCGACTGGTCGGCAAAGTACCGACATCTGAGACGCCCAGATCAGCTGGAGCAATGATAGGACAATCCGGCGGGCAGTGATCTAATCCCACTTCGGTACCTGCAATAGGCTTTACCGTTTCCGCGTGCACTGGTAAAGCCGAACTAAAAACACCCCAGAAAACAAGCATTCCCAAAACACCTGCAAAAATTAGTTTATTCATACCGATAAGTATAGCACTTACTACCACCTACGCACGCAACTAAATAAAATTCTACTTGAGAAATATGAGGGGGTTGATTCGGATAATTTTGTCATCATTCTGTTTTGGAGTACCTCGATCATCAGTGTTGGAAGTGGTGATGTAAAGATACTTATCGGGACCCAAAGCCACAGCTCGGATGCGTCCGAATTCTTGTCGGAAGTGAGCCTTGAGAGAGACTTTGTTGCCCTCCAGAATTTTAGCTTCGTAGAGCGATTCTCCACGAAGACCTCCAAAGAAAATAGAACCATTCAAAAATGCTACTCCAGCCGGTGCCCAAGTTTCGTCTGGTCCCGATTGAGTGATGGGGCTGTCCATATCTACTCTTGTCTCATTTCCTTGAATCACCGGCCAGCCGTAGTTTTTACCTTTTTCAATAAGATTCAATTCATCTAATCCAGAAAGAACTCCAGACCGTCCGTGCTCCGTTGCCCAAAGTCTTCCTTTGTCATCCCAGGCAAGCCCTTGTGAATTTCTGTGGCCGTAAGACCATATCGCATTTCCGAATGGATTATCGGACGGAATTGACCCGTCATCTTTTAGGCGCAAAATTTTGCCGGCAAGAGATTTGATGTCTTGCGCGAGGTTCGGGTTCCCTGCATCTCCAGTAGTGATATACAGATACTGGTCAGTCTTGTCCGACGTAGCTCCATCAAGAGCAAGGGCGGGGCCGAAGGCTATTCTTCCTCCATCGTGGTATGCCGCGCCTGGAATGTTGCCGATAATAGTTTTCTTTTCAGAAAGGTACCCTCCAGCGAAACGGTAACGCTCAACTCTGTTTGTTAAACCACCTTCACTTTTTGTCGTGAAGTAAAGATAGACCCATTGATTCTCTGAAAATCGCGGATGGAGCGCTATTCCCAAAAGCCCACCTTCACCAACATGTTCCACTCCATCAATAGCATACATACGCCCTTCTTTGCCAATGCGTTTGAGTGTTCCCGATCGTTCGGTTACTAATAAGTCGCCATCAGGTAAAAAAGCTATTTCCCATGGTATTTTAAGATTTTCTGCAATAATTTCAATATCTTTCCCCACTGTTATTCCCTGCTGAAGCGAAGTTTCGGTGGGTTTGTAGAATTGACAAAAAATGTGCACGCGAAAGACATGCAAAAGAACTCCAGCAATTACTATTACTCCAAGTATCACCATAAGTATGTTAAAACAGGGGCAATTACGATTTATGATTTTCCCTAGGAACATACGTTAAGTATGCCATGTGGTATTTAAAAGCAATCGTTGACTGTCCCCCATTTCCACACTTCTATTGATACTGTACGTAAATTGGACGTGGATTAAGCTCGAGCACTTCCGCTGGAGTGAAGATGCCCGTACTTGGCGTCTTCAGGTCGTTTTTATAAAAGATTTTTATACCGGCAAACTGCACTGGTTCTGGCGTGATGACTGCTCTGTAGGTACCGCGCTTGAGATCTTTGGAACCCCAACCATCCATGACGATCACGACCTGTACCTCCGGGGTGGCTTGTATCTGCTCCGCGCCAGTCATCATTTTCTGCGTAAACCGATGCACGAGCAGAACTTTGGGCGGTAAGTTATTATCTCTCACGACCTTACTCATATACTCAATAGTGTAATTTATATCATCCGCGTTAAACGTCCCGATAATAGTGCCCGGCTTATTACCACTCTTCATAGAAAATTCTGGATCAAGGGCAAGGTGCACCTCTGGTCGCTCAAGAAACTTTTTAAACTTTGGCAACTCGACCGACAAAGTGCTGAGCCCCACCTGAATATCCAAAATGAGCATCCCTTTAATTTTTTGGGCCATGGCGTAGGCTTTTTCAATTTCCTTATCAGGCATCATTGCCCGGTACATACCATCAGCTCCTGCGTCAGCCTGCGCCACCATCGCGATGTATTCAATGGCGGGCATGACTGGAGTAGAGGGGTCAGCTGCCTCCCATTTAGCTTGGATGTCAGCCAGATGCTCGAGCACCGCTTCTGGCTCGAGCTCCCCCAAGATACCCATTTTCCGTGAGTAAAAGTTTCCGTAGTACGCCACAATTCGCTTAAACGGAAGGATTGCGCCAGGTAATGGATAGGGCTGAGCCTTTGGCCACAGTTTTCCGTTAATCGTAACGTTCGTGCTCGAGCTATACACGAGCGGCGACGGTGGCGTGGTCGTTGCATAACTCGTAACCACCGTACCGCTGGCATTAGTACTCGTGCTCAACACTAAAATCGGTACGGGTGGTGTATAGCGCGCCAGATGCAATAGGCGTGTATCATAATCAGCCGTATCGAGTTTCGGTGTTTCAGCCACATTTTCAGCAGAGATCTTTGCGACAGTACTAGTAGATGACCCCGCCCTACTTTGTTGTTCACGAGCATACCCATCACTCGTATAGGTCACCGTCCCTAGTGTCCTATTAGCCAAGACATACGAAAAACTAAGCACTAAAAGTAGTGCCAGAAAACCAATGACATATTTGATGCGGACTGCAGTCTTCACGGATGAATAGTACCACAAGAAAATAAGGAGTCCGATATTTTTTCTTTTCCTGCCGAGGCGTTGCCTCGGCAGGAGGCTTCCACGGAGACACAGGACCTGCAAAGTACGTTTCCTTCAAGGTCGAACCTTGAAGTTGTCATTTCTTTGCGACAAACACGAAGCATGGGAGGAAGTTGCGCCACTCGTAGGTCGTTATTGCATGTTTAAATACTTTTTCTAAAACTTTTTTAGCCATTGGATAATACTGATGAAAGACGATGCACGACCCACCTTTCTTGAGGTGAGCATACGCAAACGCGACGAGAACTTCCTGATCCTTCGGCTTTAGAAACGAAAACGGAATACTAGACAATATCAAATCTGCTTCTGGAATGTGATACTGCTTCCACTCCATCATCACCTGCTCCGCAGTCCCCTGTATCACACGGAGGCGTTTGTCGGGGATCTTTGAGAGCACAGTGACAAATGTTGCATTTGACTCAATGGCTATAAGGATACCGTCAGGAGCAAGGTGGTCGAGCACCGCACGCGTCATCGCGCCCTCACCAGGACCAAACTCCACCACAACTTTGAGATCCTTCCCCACATTTTTCAGCACTCTCTTTACGAGATATCGTGAACTGGGACTCCATGCCCCCACCTTATAATCACGAAACGCGACTTTCAAAAAATGAAATTGCTCAATAGTTTTTTTCATGTGTTTTGTATTGGTGAAATGGAAAAAACGTGGTTATCCACCATCTCTACAGGGAAATATACTGGTGTATTACGCGTCTATTTTTGCAGCGAGAATAAAATCATTTTGAGAGAGTCCACCGATTGCATGGGTAGAAAGTGTAAGCTCTACAAATTTATAGTCTTTCAGATATATATCAGGATGATGCCCTTCCGATTCGGCCAAAGCACCAACCTTGTTTACAAAAGCAAGAGCTTCTTTGAAGTTTTTGAAATCGTAACGCCTAAAGATGCTTTTAGCATCAAGAGAAATAGCCCAACCAGGAATTTGCTTGCGCATTATATCTGCCTCTGCCTTTGAAAAAGGAGTCCCACCGCCCTCGCAGGACATGCATTTTTGTTCAGTGAGTAGTGTGTGGGTGTCAGATGTAGCCCTCTCCGCGGTTTTTTTAAAGTCGTGGTGTTTCTCATCGGTGCAGTCGCAAGGCACAAGCTCGTGCGCGTGATTGGCGCAATCAGGCGCACCACACACACCGGGTACTTTTGACACACCCTTGCATCCACCGAGGCAGATGTAGTGTGTAGGAGTCTTGCTATCTGTAGATATATTTTCCATAGGCTTTTAGTATACCAGAGTATACCAAATATAATTGTGTACTATCCACCCTGTCTATATGGCCAATTGCCATCCGATTTACAACTTACAAGGAGAGTGGTCATGGATCCTAACATGGCTCCGGCGGTGGTTTTTTACAGCATCGTTGAAAAATTACTTTGGAACCTTTATGAAACTTTCGAATACAGCGAGTAATCAATAGCTGGAAACAATCTTACACTACCTGAAAGAACGTCAGAAATGGAAACCCATACTGCAATCGTTTCTAGGTGATCAGCAATAGAGATTTCCTCTTTTTCATACAAATTTTTACGAACCATGTCAACTGAATAGAGGAAAATAATCTCATGACCTGGTTTACCTAGATACGTGAATACATTTTCCTCCACCCCTAAAAACTTAATGTTTTCAAGCTCGGTCTCTAATTCTTCTTGTATCTCTCGCTTCAGTGCATCCGCAGCAAGTTCACAAACATGAACTCCGCCGCCAATGAGGCGGAAGAATTCCTCACCCTTCACATCGTCAAAACCTCTTGTAGCTAAAATCTTTCCTTCATGAGCAATGACACACATTGCTTTAACATGAATCGTCCCCGGCTCGCGTAATGCTTCCATGGTTACTAGTCTAACCTACTGTGGGTGGCTGTCTAGTACGACGTTACCTAGGGTTACCCTAGGCACTGTCCCAACTTCCCCCGTGTTCTTTTTCCGCAGAGGCGTTGCCACGACGAAAATTCTCATAAAATTATCCACCACCTTCTTCTTTCAAGATTTCTGGAAATGGTGCTTCAAATAAAACTTCGGGCAATTTCCCAACGGTCTGATTTTCAGTCAAATATGGATACTGAGCACGATAGGCAACCATAACATCGCCGAATACTGCATCAGACCAAGTTAGCCCTAGCTGTGATGCAGCACTCTTTATCTCTGCTTCTGCAGATGCTTCAATTTCTATATATGGGTCTAACCATGGCCATTCATCTAACACAATTTCGCACTCGTTTAGTTTCCAAGTCTCGCGTTTTGATTCTTGTAAAGAGACGACAGTCAGTCCAACTGAAGTAAGTACTGTAATCGTATCTTCAAAAGAAGGTACGGAGAAATTTTGCTTCGACTTCTCTATTCACACATTGAGTATAGCAAATTATGACTGAGCTAGGATTTGAACCGTCTCGGTCGCCCCTGCCTGGTCAGCTTTAGAAACTGGCGAAGATTCTCTTGTTGTCACTTTCAAGCCTCACTTTATTTCCATACGGCATGGGAATTTGCGGGTCAGTATGACCAAAGTTCATATTCTGCACGATAGGAATTTTGGTATTGTACTGCCGTACAGCTTTTAAAATAGTTTCTTGCTGTGCTTTGCGATAGATATCTTTCTCTTCAGAAGTATTCTGTTTATCAAACTCCCATGCCTTTGCCCTACCGATCAAGACACCTTGTACTTTTTCGAGTATTCCTCGCTCGCCCAGTGCTCGCATGACTCTGTATACATAGCCAGCGCTCGGCATCTCTTCTGAGGTCTCGAGCATCAAAACAATATCTTTAAACTGCTCAAGTGTGGGGATGGGCACGCCATGACGTAGCATCTCATCTACCGATTCAACACAACCGCCCCACAGCAAACCTTCCGTGCTATTTTCACCATTCCAAACAAATCCATCATTAGGCCAATGTGTGCGACGTGTTTCCAAAAGACTTGTATCCTCCCAACTCAAACTCTGATCATTATACGTCTCTGATGCAGTGAGTTCAAACTCACTCTCGTCGAATAATGCATGCTTAATATATTTGACGGTATACTCATCCATTTCACCTTGCATGGCAAATTGAGTAAAGAGTGATCCGCCATAAAATGAAGGGATGCCGTTTAAAAAAAGAAAATTACAGAAGTGTGAGTTATCGCTGTATCCAAAAAACGGCTTGGGATTATTAACAAAAGGCTCAGCAGGCAGATTTTTAACATACGTCACTTGATCGTCTCCGCCTATTGAGGTAATAACCGCTTTAATTTCTGGATCCTCAAAAGCTGCTATTAAGTCTGTCGCTCGTTCTTCTTTTGAAGCACCGAGTTTTGCTGTGGAGGGAAACGCTACGGGCTCTAATTCAAAAACTCCTCGCACGCGCTTAAGACCCAATTCGTACACATGGGGCCATTTGCCCGGAGCCGCAAAACTCGGTGAGAGAATGGCGACCTTGTCTCCTTTTGATAATTTGGAAATCTTTTGCATGGCGTTAATATATCAGTTTCAACAATTTACTACTTTATATAACAAGATCTACCATGGGTAACATCTTTCTGCCGAGGCGTTGCCTCGGCAGAATTTACTGATTATATACTAAAAAAAGTACCGACAAAAAAGGCAATGGTAGCAGCGCTTCCGCCCACAGCCGTCACCTCAAAGAGCGACGCGACCAAACCTGACCCCACTACCTTAAACTTAAGAAATCCCAAGGCAACCAGAGCGCAGGCTGTTCCTGCTATTGAGTACATAAAAAGAGTGTCGGCGTGAGCTTCACCTAAAAATATAAACGGTAGTAAAGGAATTGAACCAAAAACTAAAAAAGAGCTGAGCGTCGCGAGTCCGGTTAAGATTGGATTGTCTCCTCGTGGATCGGGCATTGCGAGCTCATGCTCCATCATAAAATCAACCCAAAATGTCTCATTTTTTGCATAGAGAAGTGCCAACGCTCTCGCATCGCTTTCACTGTATCCCTTATCTTCTAAAATAGTGACGGTCTCATCAAACTCAAATTGAAAGTTATCACGCACTTCTTTTTCTTCTGCCTTCCGAGCAATACCATACAAATCTTGATTTGACTTTACCGAAAGATAATTCCCGAGCCCCATAGACACACCATCAGCAAAGAGGTTTGCCAGCCCAAAGAGCAATACCACCAGAAAGGTTAATTGTGTGGCTGTATCTTGTGCCAGTGCCGCACCAGAGAATCCGGCTACCACTGCAAAGGTAGTAATAATGCCGTCTATTCCGCCGTAGATAACCTCCTTAAAATAATTTTGAAAGCGGGATTGATGAGCGTCACTTTTGTGCTTTTTGAATACCCCTATTCTTTCTTGATATGTCTGCATAGGAGTATGTTAGCACAGGTTTTTAGAAAATTAGTTACCTACTGCCATCCATAGTTGACCCTAAAGCAATGCTAAAACGAACCATCTTACTTAAGTGATCAATTATAAATCACGATTACATTCTCACTCTCAATTGGCTCTTCAAACATATCTATAGTCATTTGCACCAGCTCTCTACTCACAACCGATCGACTTAGATTATTTTGATTCTCCTCCCACCGCTTCCATACAGTTTCTGTAGGTGATTTGATGTAGATCACCTTAGAGACAGCGTCAAATGACTGCGCTACTTCGCGCAGTTTATCCCTACTGGCAAGCGTCTGATTTGTTGAATCATAAAGTACATTCTTCCCCTCTTTAAGTGCCACCCTCACTCGTTCGTAAGACTCCTCAAATATACCTTGCCACTTTTCTGTGTCTGGTAGTTTATTAGTATTCCAATCGAACCCATGAGTATGGAAAATATCGTCGATACCCACAAACACTATATTTGTTTGTGTGAGTAATTGATTCGCCACGTAGGATTTACCTGCATATGGGAAACCGCATAAAATAAATAATGTTTTATTGGATTCAGATATGATCTCTATTAAGTTTTTTAAATCTGGCATGACAACTTCATTATATAGAAAGATGTCCAGGGAATTCTGTGGTGGCACCAAATAAGTCTATTTTGCCGTTCCTAACAAATACACCCCCACCATCTTCACACACATACACTTTTATATTTTTTCTTTTTTTATAATCAGCCAAGCACTTCTGTTCTTCTACAGTATTAGAAAAATGCGGCCAAAACTCAAAATCTACAAAACCAAACCCTGCAGTGTTTTTCAGTAGTATATTGTTTTCATCTCCATATTCAGCTAAATCAATAGATTGCGTCATCATAATAGACCCTGCACTAGCTCCGACCATTAGGCCGTCGTTGTCTAAATGTTTTTTAAGAATTGAAAAAAGATTTCTCTTGTTTGCCGAATCCATAAAAGTGTACGTGTTGCCCCCTGATAAGTATATAGTTCCGTACTGTACTAATTCAAGTAATTGTTCATCGGAAAAGTTCTCCGAGAGGTCAAAGTAATCTACTTGGATTTTTTCATTTATTGCATGATAGTCCTCAATGGTAGAAAGGTAATACGGCCGATCACCAACCTGAGGCTCTGAGGAAATGTAAGCCACCCTATTCCCTCTTTTTTCTATTTCAGTCTTGAGCTCTTGAGCAAGACTCAAGTCAAGATTGTCAGTCATACTAAGTAAAAATATATTCATTACTTAAAGCATATCATCAATTTTCCGCCGAGGCGTTGCCTTGGCGGAGCTTCCGAAGGCTACTCAGCTTCCTGCATTCTCTTTCTACGCTCATCTAGTGTCTCCCCTTCATACATCCAATAGATAGTTCCTTGAACCTGATATGGGTAACCACGAAGTTTTTGAGCTGCTGATGAAACGCTTGTGAGCTCACCGCCTAACTCAATATTTCTCTTCCCACTTAATTTTACAACTTTCGCTTTAATATTTTCATCATCAATAAATGAAATCTCTGACCCAACGGGAATACTTACCATGCCAAAATTAAATGCCGATCGTTTTTCTCTTGCCTGGTTAAGTGCTTTTTGATCTTCCTCTGTTTCAATATAATCTTTCTTTGGTGTGACATTTTCAATTTCAGCAAGGCGCATTGCAGAAACAACTCTTTCTGGAGAAATTTCAAAAAATTCTCTGCTGGAGCGCACACGATGATCCAGAAAAGTATCGTGCAAAAGTTTTTCAACTTCTCTAGCACTTTTAACTCGAGCCGCGTAGAAACACTCAAAAGGCAGGGGCACACTCGTAGTGTCGAGTGAAGGAATTCTTTCTTCAAGCGAACCGTTAGTCAAGCCTATCTTGACGTAACCAGGCATCGCTTCATTTATTAATACATATACGATCTCATTCATAATTTAATTATACCGCATTCATTTGCTTTACTAAATGAGGCGTCTCGCGCGCGATAACCTAGTTCAAGTTTGCTGGGATACAGGGATTCGATTCTTACAGAATCTGTACAGGTTGTCAGTATTTTAGTCCAAGTATTCCTAAAATACTAGGCAACCTTTTCTCACCATGCATCCTTCCGCCTACGTACTAAAAAACTGGCATAAAGCCAGTGTTTTAGTACGTGCTGGGATACAGGGATTCGAACCCCAATTAAAGGCTTCAAAGGCCTCTGTCCTACCATTAGACGATATCCCAATGTCTACGAGTGTGACTCGTGTGTGCTCTATAGTGCCTGTTTTTTGGTTTTGAATCAAGGGAGAGTCCTCGCTTTGTCTTTACTCTGCAAAGTGGGCGTGGTCGTTCCAGGTGAGGATGCGCCAGATTTTTTCTTCTGGATGATGGTACGTTCCTTGATACGCACATACAGTGACACCGGTATTAGTAATACCAAAGTGCCGAGCGAAAGAGTTCCAACTTTTAGGTGTAAGTTCATCTCCTAAAACCATGGTTGCAAGCAGAAAGCGTAAAAAATGACCGTGCGTGACCACACACACCTCGTCAGCCTCGCGCGTAAGAAGAAATTGTAGTGCTTTGTTGGCGCGCGTCACAAGATCGTGGTAGTTTTCTTCATCTTCAAAATGCCAATCTGCTTCGTCAGCGTGTGCTTTCTGAAGTGCAAGAAAATCTAAAAACTCTTGAGAAAGCGCTGCACACCCTATGAGTGATGTAGGATTCTTTGCTTCACGAAAAAGAGTTGATTCTTCTATGGGAATCTTTGTTGCTTGCGAAATTGCTTCTGCGGTCATGCGTGCGCGAAGTGCGTCGCTTGAAAATAGCTCGGTAAAACCTAGGTTTCGAGCACGCTCGGCAATACGAAGCACTTGCTTTTCTCCCTCTAGAGAAAGTGGGTCGGTGAGCCCTTGCACTGTCCCTTCGGCGTTTGACACACTTTCTCCATGACGTACAAAATAAACACGTTTCATATTTTTTTATTTTTCAATGCCACAGACATCTATCACGGCAAGCTCCAAGGGAAGCTGGGGAATGTGTGTATGTCCCACCATCTCTACGGCATCCAGAAAACGCAGAAGCGTGCGGGAATTGATACGCGTCTTTGGGTCTTTTGAAATTGTGACAAGAAGTGCTTTATCTTCATTCGTATAGGTACCCACATACGCCCCTGCATCATTCGGCGCATTCCTGACAAGAATAATTGCCCGCATGCGCTCGAGAAGAAGTCTGGAAAATAATTTCATATCAATAGACGCCTCCCCTACCGTGCGCAATGCTTTGAGTGCTTTTTCTGGCGCACCTTCGTGAATACCGACAATGACATCCATAATGAGTGAGCCACGCGGTGCGCCCACAATACCTGCAACCTCATCGGCATTTGCCTTGGTGTCGGGAGAGGCGGCAATGACCTTTTGGGTAATACCGAGCGCATCACGAAAAGAGCCGTCTGCCGAAATAGCAATGAGATCAGCTCCGTCAGGGGAAAGTGTAAAGTTTTCTTTTTTTGCAACATCTAAAATGGTCTCTCGTAAAATGTCGCGAGTGGGTGCGCGGAAGCGGTACACCTGACAACGTGAGGTGATGGTCTCGAGTAATTTTTCTGCTTCTGTCGTCGCTAAAATAAAGATGACATGCGCGGGTGGCTCTTCAAGAGTCTTTAGAAGCGCATTAAAGGCTTCTTTTGTGAGCATATGGACTTCATCGATGATGTACACTTTTCTCTCGGACTCGTATGGAAGCGTCAGCACTGCCTCGCGGAGCATACGCACATCGTCGATACCACGATTTGAGGCTGCGTCTATTTCATAGGTATCAATCTCTGTGGTGCCAATAGCCCGTGCAAAAATCCGCGCCACACTCGTTTTCCCAGTACCGCGCGGGCCAGAAAAAAGAAGTGCATGCGGAATGTGTTTCTTGGCTATTGCGCCCAAAAGAGCCGTGACAACCTGCTCCTGACCACGGATTTCATCAAAATCTGCTGGTCTATACTTTCTATAGAGAGCGATGTGTTCGCGAGGAGAGCTGTTTTGCTGTGACATGTATAGGAATATAGCACATTTAGCACATACGAAAAATGCTCTCCGAGGAGAGCATTTTTCGTATGTGTTGAACTAAGCTTTTTTTGCCACCTTCTTTGGTGCAGACGTTGCTTTCTTTGCAACTGCTTTTACTGCACTCACCTGTTTTTTAGCCTCACCCTTCTTTTCAAGACTTTTCCAGTGAGACTTGAGCTCTTTAGTAAGTACTGCGACTTCCTCAAGACTCGCGGTCTTTGCTTTGCCGTACATCTTCAGAGACGTGTCAACGAGTTTGTCGTAATCCTCCTTCGACATATCTTTTGCGGTTTCAATACCCTCAAGGACTTCTGCTTTTGCCTTAAGCATCCAGCTCTTTACCTTCTTTCTATTTTTGTCCGCGTCTT
>Ga0105050_10005380_pt1 | contig 16467 bp, 18 predicted proteins | sample FRY01_FD_78088 | JGI IMG/M metagenome (GOLD analysis project Ga0105050, IMG submission 78088) | Freshwater microbial communities from Lake Fryxell liftoff mats and glacier meltwater in Antarctica - FRY-01 | ecosystem: Environmental > Aquatic > Freshwater > Ice > Glacier meltwater ... | reverse complement strand
GTGGGTAGGGCTGACGGATGAGGACATTAAAGAAATAATTGGGCCGTGGGGCGCTACGCCCATCAAGGGATACACAAGAAAGTTATTTGACCAGATAGAAGCCAAGTTGAAGGAGAAGAACAAGCCTAAAGATGGTTGGGAACCCTTGTACCTTACAAAATAAAAGGAGTACATGATGAGCGAGAAACTAAACGACCCTTTGCTTGAGAGCCTACGTGTGCCTGAGCGTACGTGGGTGGGGCTGACGCAGAAAGAATACGACGCTGTGCTTAGTAAGTGTAAAGGTTTACCCAGAGCCAGAGTAATGTTTGAAGTAGCCGAAAAACTTAAGGAGAAAAACACATGCTTTTACCGGATATAAAAGGCTACGCACAAGTAAAAGGTATCGGTTTGGTTGCGGTGCTGTCTGAAGACGTAGGCGGCATGACGTACGTTGCAAGATGGGTTAACACCACTTCGCTAACAGACCAAACAGAATACCTTGTTGATGAAGTACCAAAGGAGAACACGTGACAGATTTTAAACAAGCCACCACAGACAAGCTATGGTTCCGTGACCCAGAGATTGAGCCGCCACCCAAGGGCACTAGCCTGTTGTTATTAAATGCAGGTGGTGTGTGCGTTATTGGTACATGGGATAAAGATTGTCTTGGCTGGTGCCCTAAACCTCGTATACCATATACGATCAAATCAAAAATGTGGAAATACTAATATGACTCCTGAAGGTAAAGTAAAGGCCAAGGTAGTAAAGATTCTTAAAGAGTTGAGCGTGTACTACTTCTATCCCGTAACTGGTGGATTCGGACGCTCAGGTGTGCCCGATATTATTTGCTGCGTTAACGGGTACTTCTTTGGGATCGAATGCAAGGCCGGTAAGAATACACCCACACCCCTTCAGGAAGCAGAGATGCAAAAGATACGCAACGCTGGCGGGCACACGCTAGTTGTAAATGAACTCAACATAGAAGAGCTAAGGGAGAAGCTAACATGCCTGTAAAACAAGAAGTACAAGAAGTACAAGACCGTATTGTTGCACTATCTTTAGAGCATAGGCAGATGTTGGCCAACGCGCTAGATGTGTTATCGCAATGTTTCGGAGAAAAAGGGGGTAAGTCCTTACTTGTGTTTTCACCACCTACTTCTGACATGGCGCAGATATTTATTTTGAACTGCAACGAAGCCGATGCGTACGACCTGAGTAAGTTCGCGCAAGAACACATAGAGACAATGGTTACAGCCGGCATGCCCGATAAGGAGATGCTGAATTGAGCAAGCCCTATGAACGAATCCTTGTATTAGATTTTGAGTCGGCGTGGGGCAGGCAAGTTAAGCTAGGGTTCTCATGCCAGACGAACGAAGAGTACATACGCGACCCCCGCTTCAAGGCGTGGGGGTTATGCTGGAAGGACTACGGCACCGACGAGCCGTCAGTATGGGTACGGGGGCCGGACATTCAGGCGTGGGCAGATACGATTGATTGGCCTACCACCGCAGTCATAGCGCAGAACGCGCAGTTTGACGCCAGCATACTGGCTTGGCTCTACGGGTGTCAGATAGCGTTTGTGTTTGATACGTTGTCGATGGGTCGTGCCAAACGTGGCATTGAAGTGGGTAACAGTTTAAAGAAGATGGCTGAAGACTTCGGGCTTGATCCTAAAGGCGATGGGCTGGCATCCTCAGAGAACTACTTGAACGAGTTGCCTGCGCACGTTGAAGCGGAGTTGTCTGTGTACTGCCAGCACGATGTGTTCCTGTGCGAAGAGATTTTTAAACGGTTGGTCGTGGACTATCCGGCGTCTGAACTGCGCTTGATTGATATGACTTTGAAGATGTACATAAACCCCCGCCTACAGCTAGACGAGACTATGCTGTTTGAGGCAATCAATGAAGAAAGACAAGTACGTGAAGAACTTCTTACAAGGCTGGGTGTTGACGATAAGGCGTTGGCATCAAACGATAAGTTCGCAGCTATTCTGGCATCTATGGGGATTGAGCCACCTACAAAGAAAAGTAAGACGACAGGCAAGACAGCGTTTGCACTGGCGAAGAACGATGCCCTATTCCAAGCACTCCTTAACGGTTCGAGAGAAGACATTGTTATCCTCTGCCAAGCAAGACTCAAAGTTAAGTCCACAACAGAACGTACACGTGCACAACGATTTATTGACATCGCGTCACGGGGTACCCTACCCGTACCACTTGCATATTATGGAGCCAAGTCCGGACGATGGGCAGCCGCTAGAGGAAGCGCTATTAACATGCAGAACCTCAAGCGTGGATCGTTTCTTAGGAAGGCAATCATGGCCCCCGAAGGATACCAACTAGCCGTTGCCGACTTGTCGCAGATCGAGCCACGTGTACTAGCGTGGTTGTCGGACTACGAAGACATGCTGGACATCTTCAGGAGCGGGCAAGACCCATACGCTACGTTCGGGGCGCAGATGTTCAACATACCCGGTATGACCAAGGACAGCCACAAAGTACACAGGCAGTCGGCCAAGTCTGCGTTGCTGGGTGCAGGGTATGGGTTAGGCTGGGCATCGTTTGCTGCGCAGTTGTTGACGGGCTTTCTGGGTGCGCCTCCGTTGCAGTACGACCTAGCCTTTGCCAAGCAGTTAGGAGTAGCTAAGGAGTACGCGGTAGCCTTCTTAAAATGGAAAGACAATGAAGAAAAGATGTTAGAAATACCGCACATCTGTACAACAAAAGACCTGTTGTACCATTGCCTAGCTGCTAAGAAAATAATTGATATTTACAGGCAGACAGCATACCCAGTGGTAGGGTTCTGGAAAGTCTGTGACATTATGCTGCGCGAAGCGCTCTATGGCGGCAGGGAGATAACGTATAAGTGTTTGATATTCCGCAAGGAAGAAATAGAACTACCCAACGGAATGAAGTTGTTGTATCCTGACTTACGTATCGAGAAAGACGAGAAGGGTGGGAGCCAGTTTGTTTACGGGCCACACGCCACCAAGCTCTATGCTGGAAAAATAACAAACAATGTTACACAGGCATTGGCACGCATTGTTATGACTGATGGAATGCTACGCGTATCGAAAAGATACTCTGTGGTGGGCACAGTGCATGACGAGTTACTTGCACTAGTACCCGACGTTGAAGCCGCCGAAGGATATGATTGGTGTCTTCAGCAGATGACGGTCGTCCCGAAGTATATGGTAGGTATCCCACTGGCAGCAGATGGTGGTTTTAATCGACGTTATGGTTTAGCTAAAGAATAAAAGGAGAAGTGATGAGCAAAGTAAAACAACACATGCCGATACCTACCAAGATTCGTATCGGTAGTAAACGATATTCCATTGATGTAGTCGAATCTTTATTACAGCGCGGGTTGATGGGCAATATCCGCTACGAAGATCAGAAAATTCAGATTGGCAAGCAAAGCAACAAGACAGGCCGCATGTTCTCTAGTAGCGAAATCAACGAATCGTTCTGGCATGAACTTGTACACGCCATACTGTACGACATGGATGAACACAGGTTAAACCGTAACGAAGCATTTGTAACAGCGTTTTCACGACGCTTGTCTGATGCTATTGATTCCGCTAAATTCTAAGGAGAACATCATGGGCTACAAAAAAGAAATGACACACGAAGAGCATACGATACTAGGCACAGCGTTAAGCCAAGCAAAGGGCATACTGCAAAACGCGCACATCGCCGTGGCAAACAACATGGATACGGCAAATGATACAAAAAAGTATTTGATGAGCGCCAGAAATACCTTAGATATGGCGTGTGCAGAATTAGATATTTTGTATCACAGCGTAACAACCGATGAGCAGTTCGAGAAGCATGGACATGTTTACTACGGAGGTAAACCGCAATGAGTAAAGTTGTGTGGTCACACAGCGCACTGGAAGACTACGAGTCCTGCGCTCGTAAGTACGAGAAGGTGCGGGTACTAAAGCTACACAAGTTTGAAGAGACAGAAGCAACACGTTACGGCACGCAGCTTCACCTAGCCGCAGAAGAATACATACGAGATGACAAACCAATACCTGAGCAATTCAACTTCGTCAAAGCCACACTTGATGCGTTGAAGCAGAGGTCGGGTCGCAAGCTGTGTGAACATAAGATGGCGTTAACGATTGACTTGCAACCCTGTGGATGGGTCGGCCCTGAAGTATGGGTGCGAGGCATTGCAGACTTACTCATCATTGATGACGAGAACCTGACTGCATGGGTGGTGGACTACAAGACCGGCAACAACAAGTATCCAGACCGTGAGCAGTTAAAACTTATGGCGTTGATGGTCTTCGCACACTTCCCACACATTCGCAAAGTAAACGCTGCACTGTTGTTCGTAGTTAAGAACGACATGGTGAAGTACCAGATGGCCCGAGAAGACGCTGACAAAGCGTGGTGGGACTATCGTGAACGTATTGCGCGTATTGAACAAGCACACGATACTGGTGTGTGGAATCCTAAACCTTCGCCGCTGTGTCCTTGGTGTCCTGTACACGGTTGTGAACATCATCCTAAACATTGAGGAAACATCATGGCAACAAGAGACTACAAAAAAGAATACAAGCGTGACCTTGAGACCGGTAAATCCGGTAACGATAGCGATCAACACGAACGTCAACGCGCACGCCGTGCTTATGACAAACAAGGCATAGACCGTGCGGGCAAAGACATTGACCACATCAAGCCGCTACGCAAGGGCGGTAAATCAACGCCGAGTAACCTGCGTCTACGTAGTAAGAAAGCGAATCAAGGGAATAACAAATGAAGTTTGAAGATTGGTGGAAAACAATTGATTCAGTTGAACGAAGAATCATAGGCGCTCCCACAGGAAAGTTTGTATGGGATGCAGCATTCAAAGCGGCCAAAGAGTCGCTTGAGAAAGAACAAAAGGAGAAGCAGGATGCAGATAGTTGACGATAAAGCGTTGCTGTTCCGCACACGCAACCCAGCTAAGTATCAGGTAATACCGAAGCACAAAGTACTGAGTGAGTTAAATGGTTCGTATGAAGTCGCAGTGTATTGGGGCCTTGACGAAGCGCGTGTGCTTCGCAACTTAGGTGTTAAGAACGTACCATCGCCTATTACACGCCGCTACAACTGGCCGGGGCGATACACGCCCATGTCGCATCAGATTGATACATCGGCGTTTCTTACCATGCACAAGAAAGCATTTGTGTTTAGTGAACCGGGTACGGGTAAGACGCTCTCTGCACTATGGGCAGCCGACTACCTTATGCAGCGTGGTGAAGTGCGTAGGTGTTTAATACTGTGCCCATTGTCCATCATGCAGTCAGCGTGGATGAACGACTTGAACAGCAGCATTATCCATAGGTCGGCCATCATCGCGCACCACTCGCAGGCTAGTCGCAGAATTGAGATGGTGCAGCAGGACTACGAGTTCGTCATTGCTAACTACGATGGTTTAAATCTTATTGCTGACGAAGTTATAAATGATGGGCGCTTTGATCTTGTTATTGTTGACGAAGCGAACGCATACAAGACGGTCACTACCCGCCGTTGGAAAGCACTGAAGTCCATACTCAAACCCAACACACACCTGTGGATGATGACAGGTACGCCTGCATCGCAGTCGCCTGTTGATGCGTACGGTCTGGCACGCTTAGTTAACCCTGAAGGTGTACCGAAGTTCTACACAGGCTGGCGTGACAAGGTTATGCAGAAGCTCACGCAGTTTAAGTGGATAGCTAAGGTCGGTGCAGCGGATGCCGTTCATGCTGCGCTACAGCCAGCGATCAGGTTTACTAAGGCCGAGTGTCTTGACTTGCCGCCAGTAGTTACAGTCACACGCGAAGTGCCGCTTACACCACAGCAGGCCAAGTACTACAACCTGTTGAAAGAACGTATGCTGGTACAGACGGCTGGCGAAACTATCACGGCGGTGAATGCCGCAGCAGGCGTATCTAAATTGTTACAAATATCATGCGGCGCAGCATACACAGATACGCGTGAAGTTATCGAGTTCGATTCAGCGCCACGCTTGGCAGTCCTAGAAGAAATACTGGAAGAAACATCACGCAAAGTTATTGTCTTTGCACTGTTTCGTAGCACCATCGATAGTATCTTCAACCACTTAACTAAGCGCGGTGTAGCTGCTGAGTGCATTCACGGTGACATACCGCCGTCTAAACGTGCTGACACTATTAGGCGTTTTCAGAACGACAAAGACCCGCGTGTATTAGTTATGCAGCCACAAGCATCAGCGCACGGCATCACGCTTACCGCTGCCGATACAGTCGTGTTCTACGGCCCGTTAATGTCTGTTGAACAGTACGTGCAGTGCATCGCGCGCGCTGATCGTAAGGGGCAGAACTCTGACAAAGTGACCGTCATTCACATACAAGGAAGCCCGATTGAGAAGAAGATGTTCAAGGCGTTGGAAGGTAAAGTTTACGATAGCACCTTAATAACGCAGTTGTTTGAAACGGAAATTAAACAATAAATTTATTTTTGAAAGGGGGTTGCAAAGGAAAAATAGCTGTGTAGAATGTCTAACTGTAGACAAAAATAAAAGGAGAAGCAGATGTCTGATGATCTAATTCCAATGGATAAACTTGCAAGGGTTTACCGCAAGATCAAGCTGACTATCGATGAGTTGACCAAAGAGTACGACACGAAAGTAGAAGTACTTAAGGCGCAACAAAACGAAATTAAGTTTGCAATGAAAGACCAGATGAAAGCGCTAGGCGTCAAGTCTGTCAACACCGCCTTCGGTACTGTCAGTATGTTGCACAAGACCCGCTACGGCACAGAAGATTGGGATTCCTTCAACACGTTTGTTGTTGAGAATGCTGTAGCTGATCTGTTTGAGCGGCGTATTTCGCAATCAAACATGGCACGTTACCTTGAAGAAAATCCAACGAAGATACCGCCCGGACTGAGTACCTTTTCGGATTTTGAAATTCGCGTTACTAAACCATCTAAGTGAGAAACATATGAGCAACCTTATTGAATTCAATCCAGCGCAAGTTCCTGCCTTCGCACGCAACAACGAACTCTCTGATACCGCCCGCGCATTAGCTGGTGGTCTTGGTGGGGGCGTCAAGAGCATTTCTATCAAAGGCGGCGTGTTCCGCTTAGTTGCAGGCGGCAAAGAAATCGCTGCTGTTGATGACCGCTTCCTTGATATTGTTATCGTCAAGGCCGCACCGAATAACAGCCGCGTGTTCTATGAAGGCAAATACGATAAAGACGCTCCTGCTACGGCACCCGCATGCTGGTCTAACGATGGTGAACTGCCTGACCCATCTGCTAAGAATAAGCAGTCTGTCAACTGCGCTACCTGCCCACAGAACCAAGCCGGTTCAGGGCAAAATAATAGCCGTGCATGCCGTTATCAGCGCCGTATTGCAGTCGTGTTGGCTAATGATGTTGGTGGCGATGTTCTGCGCATGATCGTGCCAGCAGCGTCTATTTTCGGTAAAGAAGAAGGCGACAAGCGCCCACTGCAAGCGTATGCACGGTATCTGGCAGTGCAGTCCCCACCGATCAACCCAGAGCAAGTTGTCACGCGTATGCGTTTTGATACTGCTGCGGAGTCGCCAAAGCTATTCTTCCAACCCGTGCGCTGGTTGAACAATGACGAATACGCTCTGGTTAAAGAGAAGATGGTTTCTAGTGAAGCTGCATCTGCTGTGGTCATGACGGCACAAGCTGAGACCAAGCCAACGCCACCAGCACTGCCGGGTAAGCCCCCTGTTGTTGAAGCGGAGGAAGCCGCGCCAGCACCTAAAGCAGCTAAGGCTAAACCCGCGCCAGTGGTTGAAGACGAAGAGCCAGAAGTGCGTAAAGAAACTAAGAAGTCCACAGCCGTGCCAGCTAAGAAGTCGAATCTGGCTGAAGTTGTAGCCGATTGGGACGACGAGTAACTAGTTCACGGGGGAAAGCGGATGCTGGCGTGGGATTGTTTCGGCAGTCGAGCGCAGCCAGACGCAGCGAGTACCCCACCTTTTACCCCACCTTTTAATGGAGAAATAAAATGGCAACTAAGAGAAGCTCTGTACCTGTACCTGTACCTGTACCTGTACACAATAAAAAACCTGTAACAGGCCAGCGCATGGACATGGATTTATTTTCGTGTTTTCAGCGTAACGGCGTACTATACATCCCCCATTACCGCGAGACCACCTTTGTAGGGCCGGGTTATGGCTTTCATAATTTTAAAGAATACACAGCAGTTGAGTTGGTAATGGCTGGCGCACAACGCATACTGCAACCGTTGTGGATGCGTTCCGCACATAAGAACACCTAATAAAGATAGCCCAGCCGGAGGTGGCGCTAATAACACCGGCAGCGGGGGCTGACGATCCTTTCGGGAAAGCTCCGTAGTCAGTGACCCCGCACCTAACCTAACCAGAGCAAACAATGGCCTACTCACAGAAAACAATCGACGCTGTAGCTTTTGCGCCGAAAACTGCAGGTAATAGGCTCGGACGTTGGGCAATACACCTTGAGTTCCCCGTAACCAAAATTGCATACGCGTTAGGCGTTACGCGTCAGACTGTATACAACTGGTTCATGGGTAAAGATGTGTTCATTGCGTACCAAGATCGAGTCGATTTACTTTTACAAATTATGCAGTCGTCTAAAACGGCTGATGAAGCATGGAGAAAAATATGTCAGACATACAACCTCAAGCCCTAACCAATAGTGAACTAGAGCGGTTTGCCTACATAAACCAAAATAAGCTGCCACCTAATTGGACGGCAGAACTTATGAAACGCTTCGTAGAAATGGATGTTAGTACAACACCAGACCCACGCCAACGGCCACTGTTTTAAAGGAATATTATGAACCCGCTTGATTTTATGGCGGCGGTTCTTCCACCACCGGGTAACGGTAAGTACTGCGTGGTCGAGCTTACAAATAAAAAAGAACATGTTTTCGCGGAGACCCTTGATGGGCTAACCCCAGTAGTAAGTAAGTGGACGTTGAGTGGGTACGATACGTACTTCGCTCTCGGCACGTTTGAAGAGAACAACCGACAGGCCAACAATGTGCGTATGGTTAAGTGCTTAGCTATCGACGTTGACTGCATGCACAAACTCGATCTGCCTGACGCTAATGGCGCAGTAAAACAAAAGGCATACGCTTCCCCCAAAGCTGGGTTTGAAGCTATCATGAAATTTATAGAGACCGTCGAGCTTACTGGTCTTGGGCAGCCGTGGCTTGTTAACTCAGGCGGCGGTGTACACGCATACTGGCCGTTAACGGAAGCCGTATCTGTTGCTGAGTGGAAGCCAGTGGCCGAGCAGTTTAAGCGCTTGTGTTTTTCCAAAGGTCTTCAGATTGACCCGACAGTTACGGGCGATGCTTCACGCATTCTGCGTGTACCGGGTACGCTTAATAACGGTGTGAAGGGCGGCAAGAAGGTACGCGGCACAACTAACGTGCGCTTCATGAACTCTGGCGACGTATTTAACATCGACGATATTAAGGCGCTGGTTGCTAAACATCTGGTGGGCACAGCCTATGAGGTTAAACCAACACCAGCGTTTAATGTTATCGAGCTACCCGGAACACGGCCAACTGCAGCGCCAAGCACCGGCAGCGTCAAGCTATTTGAAAACTCGACAACCAAGTTCCGCACGATTGTGGAGAAGTCCAAGGCCGGTAAAGGCTGCGATCAAATCGCATACTACATGCAGAACGCCAAGGATGACGGTATGGAGCCGTTGTGGCGTGGCTTGCTCTCTATAGCGCAGAAGTGTGAAGAGAGTGAGAAGGCTGTTATCTGGTTGTCGCAGATGCACCCATACGATGAAGATCGTATGCACACTAAACTGCGGGAGATTAAAGGCCCATACCCTTGCGTCAAGTTCGATAGCGAGAACCCTGACATTTGCCCGCACTGTACGCACTGGGGCAAGATCACAAACCCGCTAGCTCTTGGGCGTGAGTATGCTGTAGAGACTACTGCCAAGGAAGTTGATGTTGGCGTTGCCGATACTGCGCGTAAGATACTGCGCCCCGAACCGCCACGTGGCTACGCTTACGGTAAGAACGGCGGTGTGTTCATGGAGAAGGACGATGAGGATGCCGATGGTAATAAGATCAAGCGTCAGGTAATGCTGCTGCCGTTCGACTTGTTTCCTGTGGATATTCTGAATAGCTCTGGCGACCACACAGTACACATGATGGCGCTGCGTCCTAACAACGCACAGACAGTTACGTTCCCCCAAAAAGCAGTAGTCAGCAAAGACGAAGTTGCCAAGCACTTAGCAACCCAGAACATTATTGCTACATTTGGGGCAGGTAATGATAAGAACTTGTTCGACTACATACGTGCTTGCGTAGAAAAGATGAGTGCCGAGAAAGCGCCTGTAATTGTTCCTAGCAGTTGTGGCTGGCAGGCCGACGATACCTTTGTGTTTGCTGGCAAGATATACACGAAGAACGGCAACATCGAACTGCCTATGGCGGGGCTTGAGAACATCATAGCTAATACGCAACCCACAGGCTACATTGAGAAGTGGCGTGAGTTTATTAATATGCTGATTCGCCGTAAGCTGTGGGATCAGCTAGCCATCATTCTAGCTGGCGCTAGTGCGCCGTTCATGCGCTTCACCGGCATCTACGGTATGACTTATCACTGCGCTTCTACTGACTCGGGTACGGGTAAGTCACTGGCGTTGGAAGGTGCTGCGTCTATCTGGGGCCACCCCGTACACTACCGTACAGGTAAAAGCACATCAGGCGTTACCATGCAGCAACGCTTAGGTCTACTACGCAGTATGCCGCTCATCACCGATGAGATCACCAGCAAAAATCGCAAGGAATTTGATTGGTTCTCAGAGTTCCTGCTTGATATGACTGAGGGTCGTGGCAAAGAACGTATGGAGTCCGGCGCTAACAAAGAACGGCTGAATTTGTCTACGTGGATGTCGGTTGCAATTATGTCGTCCAATACATACGTGCTAGATCACTTAACCGGCGCACAGAAACACGCAGCCGAAGGTGAGATACGCCGTGTGCTGGAATTTGTCATGAACGACAAACTGAACTGGGAGCCGTATGAGGTTGAGGTCATTAAGTCGCTATCAGAAAACTACGCGGTTGCAGGCCACATTCTTGTCGAGTATATGGTGCGCCATGTTTCTGAAATTAAAGCAATGGTTCCGCAAGTTGTGCAGCGTATGTACAGGGAAATGAACGCAACGAACGATGAGCGTTTCTGGATGGCCGGTGTAGGCGCTTGTGTAGTGGCCGGCATTATTATGAGTGACCAGCACGCGGGCGTAGTTAACATTCCTATGGAACCTATCATTGAGTCGTTCAAGCGGTCGATCAACTATATGCGCAGCGGGTTGAAGGCTAGTAGCCGCAACGCAGAAGACGTACTCAATGCATTTACCCGTGAGTACTACGGCAACTTCATCATCGTTAAATTCAACGAGGCATCCGGCGTGCTGGCTGAACTCGGCAACGGGACAGCTATCGATGCGTCAACTACACGCTCGAATGTAATGGGTAGGATTGAGCATGGCGTAACTGCGGGGTACATCGACTACTATATTGAAGAGCGCCTGTTAAAGACGTTCTGTTCCACAATGAGTTTCGGGTACGCCGACTTTAAGCGTCAGCTTGAGACCATGTTTGCTGTATCACACATGCAGAAGAAAGACCTGATGGCTAAGACTAAAGGGCCACAGATGCGTGTGGGTGTGCTAAAAATTACCCGCAAGGTAGATGATGAAGAAGTTGCAAATTTTATACCCTTGGCAGCAGCTTGAGAAAGGGCAGGCTTTCTTCGTACCTTGTTTGGACACGCAAGCCATCAGAGAAGATGGCTTGCGCAAGGCTTTAGGTTTTAGACTTTACGACGCCAGAGCTACCGTAGGTATCAAGTACGGTAAGCTAGGCGTTATCTTTTTTCGGACACCGTAAGTAAACGATCCGCATACAGCCGGCGCATTTCATTTATTTTTTTGATGCGTTCGGTTTTTTGTTCTTCCGTCATATTAGGCGTGGCTCTAACTGCACGTTCCATCTTAAAAAACTCGCCCATCTTTTGCTGGACACTGCCGGATACGGAAGCAGATGCAATTAAGTTGCGATACTCTTCCAAGAACTCTTTAGCCCCCGCTCTATCGCCAGATTGCAGCCGACGCGTGTACTCACCCTTAGCCTGCTGAATCTCAAGCATCCGTTCATACGCTGCGTCAATCGTACCTCGGCCATCTACCGGCTGGAACATACCCCCAATAAACGCATTCTTACTAAGTTCCTTTGTTGGCTTAGGCACATCATCAGCTTCTTCGTTGAGTATAGGATTAGCCAAAGCCGCAATTGCAACACCCATGCCACCAAGATACCCACGAATTAAGTAGTCCAGTTTGATTGGTGTGAGTTTGTCACTTACCTTACCTGTCACGCTGCCAACAAGTTTAGAAAGTTCTGTTGTGGTGTCTCGATAGCGCGTTTCCGGAAACATGGTTTTAATCTCGCGTTGAGATTCGATGTCGCCACCAAAGAACGACTTATTCAAGTACGCTTCCGTAGCCGGCTTAACCGCCGCTGGAAGACTAATAGGATTAGCTGCCCATATGAGCTTGCCCATACCCTTAGTAATATCTTTACTACGCTCGTCTTTTGCCATCATATTCACAAGCGCCTCGGGCAAAGCCTTGAAAAAATACCCAAGCTCAAACGGTATTGCTGCACGTATATGCTCTCCCCCAAACGGATTAGGTACAAACCAATTACTAAGACGCTGTTCGGGCGTAGCATTACGGTAGTCCTCGTCGTCTTGCATAGCCAAAGCGTATGCAACGGTGCCTGCCGCAAGCAGTACACCCCGTGACCACAACTTTTGTCGAACCTTTAGCTGGTCGTTGTAAGGCATCCGACCCCTGAATGCGCGATATATAACGTCAAGACCTTGAATCTGTGCGTTAAAGAACGGGATCATGGTGGACAGCGCCTTCATACTAGGCGAAACGCCTTTGCGGCTGAAGTTCATTGACTCCAGTGTGCGCAGTAAAGACTGCATGTCAGACATGCCCTTGTTTATAGAATCTCGATACACAACAGCGCGAGTAGCAGCATCGGCTTGCATAGCGAAGGCATCTAACTTAGCCATTGCTTTTGCCCAGCCGGGCTTACCCGCACTTATTTCGCGTAATACTTTTGCTGCATCTTGCTTGTCGCCGGTTAGCACGTTACTACTGATAGCACCAGACTCCATCAACTTACGCTCTACTTCGTTGCGTCCGACCAGCGCAGTAGCCATCTCTTTAAAGGCATTCATTACCGGCACACCCGACACGCCGGTAGCTAACCACGCTGTCATTGGGTCACGAATAAGTTGCCTGATTGAGTACGTAGGGGATCGCGTAACCATCTTTCTTAGAATGTTAGCCGGAACCCCCATAGCATCGATGATTGCAGGCATGCTGGTTTTTATACCCTCAAGACCGCGCACAATCAGTTTGGCAGGGATACCGTACATGTCGGTGTCGATAGTAGCGAAGTGGTCAACACCTTTGATCTTAAAACGAATAGTGTCTTGACTGCGTGGGCCTGCGCCTTCACCAATACGGCTAACAATACCAATACGCTTTAGCATCAGGCTAGTATCTTTAACGGCGTGATTACGTAGTGCCATATCCGTCAGCATAAACGTGTTCTGAACAGCACTAGCGAAGACCGGCATAATCTGTGTATTACCGCCAAGAAGTTCTTGAAGCTGCGGCTCGTCTTTAATATTGCCAATCGCTACAATATTTTCAGAGTCTATGACCAGTTGCACGCCATCGTTTTTAACACGATAGAACGGAACGTAGTTGATAGCCTTCAGCTTAGAAGCAACTTCGGCTTTCATGGTGCCTGTTTGTACAAGAAAATCTATCAAACCGTTGTTGTACTTTTGGTAAATATCAGCCGCTTCCGCAAACGCTTTTTTAGCTTCAGGCTTTCTATTAATTTCTGCCATAACGGCGTCGTACTCAGCTTCGGCTTGCGTAGGGTTACTAACGCTAACCTTATCCCAACCTACTTGCTTGGCGCGAATACCTACAAGATACGCGGTAAACATCGCTTCTTGCTGCGTGCTGTTACCAACCTTGGCTTTCTGTAATGCGGCGGCTACCTGTACCATGTTTGGGCCGGCAACACTCTTGTAAAAAACTTCGTTGCCGCGTGCGGTCTGCTGTTTAAACATAGCCAAGCGGCCGTTAGTCAGCGCTTGCGTAGCGAACTGACTACGCATCTCACTAAAACGAAGGAAGAACTCTGCTTGTTCAGCTTCAAGATCGCTAAGTACCCCGGCTTCTTTTCCTTTAACAAGCGCCAACGATGTTGCCGCATACTTATCCACAAACTGTACGCGGCCAGTAATACCCAGCACGTTACCCAAAAAGCCGTTTACTTTGCTAGGCTCTTTATACACAAACGACTGCGCAAGAGTCGTGGGTTCCCGTTTTGACCTAAACGCCATCGTACCTTCGGCAGTTCTGTACGGCCCTATCTTGCGCGTGTCGTAGGCTTTCTGTGCCAGCTTCAGTGCATAGAACACATCGGACGTAGACATTTCGCTAGCTTTAGTAAAGCCCATACGCCGTAGACCGGAGCGGAACATACCGACCAGTTCTTTAATCCAGCGTCCAGCCTTCTCACGGAATTTTTCATCAACCCGACGCTGTGCGGTGTACGCAATAATCTCGCGCAGGGCAGCCAAATCAGGATCGCCCTTTTGCTCATCAGCAAATGTCATGGCATCCACAGCTTGCGTCCACAGCGCATCGCCACCTAACGTATTGGCTAGCTTCTCAAGGTCTGTCTTGGCTGCGTATTCTTTGAGCTTGTTTTCACCAATAACAACGTCGATGCTGTAGTGCCCGACCAGTTCGTGTATGGCAGTCTCTTCCAAATCTTTCAGCGTAGCGTGCTGGTCGCCAACTATGACGACCTTACCTGTGGACAGAACCACACCTTTAAATTCAGTGCCGGGTTTGTACCCCTCTGCGACCAACGCTTCCATTGTTTCTGGCTTCATGCCTTCAAGCGTTGGCTCGTACACAAAGTCGATACCGGTAGGCATGGTAGAGCGCAGCTTAACGATAAATGCTTTTGCTTCTGTAGGATCAATGACCCCTTCAGATTTACCGGTACGGAATACCGGCCCCATACCTTCTTCCCGTTCAACACCTTCAGCCATATCTCGTGCGATTTTTCGCATAGCAGCATCTCGCATTGCCGCACCCACCGCTGTGGCTGCCGGCTTCTTAGCGCGTGCTTTAAGTTCTGCTAATTTATATTCACGTTCGCCGTCATCAATCTCACCTAAGTTACGGCTCTCAAAAGCTGCTTGTTTACGCGCAGATGCTTCACGACTTTCAGTAGAACCTGTAACACTACGGCCTAACTTAGCCACATTGCGTGTTTCCTGCTTCGTACGTAAGCTCTTAACTTGTTGTTCACCCGCAGTAGCTTCTGATGCCTTGTATGCTTTGTTGGCTTTACCCAGCGCTTCAGCAAACTTAGGCGAAGCTTTACCTAACGCAACAGCACGCTCTTTTAAACGGAACTCTTTGCCTTGTTTAAACTCAGCAACTTTTTTCTTACGCGCTTCTATTTCAATATTTGCATTCTTTCTGGCAGTCTTATACTGCTCAGACTGCTCACCGCGCTTCTCTCGCAGATCACGCAGGGCTTGTTCAGCTTTGGCAACATACCCAGAAAACGCCGTTTGCTTAGCGTCGATCTGCTGTTTAATATTTGCAGTCTCTTGTTTGTAAGCGTCAGATGCCTCGCCTACTTCTCTGGCTACACGTTCAGCAGACGCAGCTACGTCACCGGCATTTACTTTACTTGCTACACGGACTTGCTTTGACGTAGCGCGGGCAGAAGTACCCAACTCACGCAACTCGGCAGCTTTATCAGCCTCTGTTTTCTTACGCTCAACCGAGTGCATGCCTGCGTAGATTTGTGTAATGCGGTTTCGCACGCGGTCAATAAACTTATTTTTTTCAGCCAACGCTTCGGCCAGCGTATCGCGGCGCTTTGTTCTATCAGATATTTGCCGTTTAGTGAGAGGCTTACCCTCAACGTACTTTTGCAGCGGTGCGCTTTCAAGCTGCTTCAACGATGTAAAAGTCCCAGCTTGGGACTCATCCGTTGTTTGCGCCTTACCTGTTTGTAACTCTTGATCTACTAGTAAGTACTTGTCGTATAGTTCTTTGGTATCGTCTAAAACAGCACGCTTGGCGTTGCCGATTGGCTTTGCAATTTTATTACGCAGCCTGTCAATCTCAGCCATCGCCGCGTCATACTTCTCGTCGTAAACACCGCGAGTAGAGATAAGATTATTTGGGCTTAGTTCAGGCGCTAAACGACGTAAGAAACGATCTTGCGTTTCTTTTTTAATAACCGCTTCGTCAGGCGCTTCTTCACGGTTACTAGCCTCTTGCCGAACTTCATTCTCGGTATCAAACAGAGCGATGGTGTCAACGGGTGTCGCTGC
>Ga0105050_10005377_pt1 | contig 16468 bp, 10 predicted proteins | sample FRY01_FD_78088 | JGI IMG/M metagenome (GOLD analysis project Ga0105050, IMG submission 78088) | Freshwater microbial communities from Lake Fryxell liftoff mats and glacier meltwater in Antarctica - FRY-01 | ecosystem: Environmental > Aquatic > Freshwater > Ice > Glacier meltwater ... | reverse complement strand
GTTTCAACGTCTGCTGCCAAATCATTGGACGCAGGAGCGGATGCCTGCAAAAATCCACCGCCCTGTTCCGAGGTCGAAAGACCGAAATCGAACCTCACCCTTGCCACTAAAATCCAAGCAGAATAATTTGAATAGAGATTCCTCGTTAGTTCGCGTTGAGTCCATGGCCTCCGAATGGGAAGCAAACCTTCTCGTGCATCGGCTTGAGGATGAGGGCGTGCGAGCGTCTGCCACGGGCGGCTATACGGCTGGATTCATTGCCGAGGCTCCCGGTGCCGTCGGGATTTTCGTCGATTCGCGAGACGAAACGCGTGCGAGAGGCATCATTCGGGGCTACTTCGAGGAGAAAAAACTGCGGGCCCAAGTTTCATTGGATGTTCAAAGTCGCGAACAAACTGCCGATGGGGACGGGAGAGCAACGAACGCGTTTGAAAAGCCGTTGAGTCAGACAGATTTCTGGATTTGGCTGCTCCTTTTGGTCAACCTCTTTGGGTTGATCGTTGCCTTTTGGGCTTCATTGCCCCCAATAGCCTTCATCGGGCTTACCGTATTGGGTATGGGGAGCTTGTACTGGTTTCGTCGAATGTTTGTGTGAGGCTCGGCAGATGTCGCGGACGCCAAAGCAGAATAGTCGCCTTCAAAAATGAGACGCAGTACGTCCGTTTGCTAAATCGAAAATGCGAGCTGTCCCCGGATGTTCAAAGACCAGTGGCGAGTGAATGTAGAGCTGCTTGGCAATGATTTGGTTCAGTTGCTTGGGGCTAAACGGCTTTCGAATCACCGCAAGTAAAGCATATTTTTCAATCAGTTCAGCCGTGTCGAGCTCATACCCTTTAGCAGTGCAGAGCACGACTGGGAGCGATAGCTGGTTCAGTTGAGTGCGAAGTTGTTGAATCAACTCAATGCCGTTGCAGATGGGCATTTGGTGATCAGTCACCAGGAAATCAATGTCGCCACGCTCCACTCTGGCGAGCGCATCGGCTCCGTTCGACGCCGTTTCGCAACCGAATCCGGCGGACGCGATCGAGAATTTGATCACTCGCCGTAAGACAGGGTCGTCTTCGGCGACGAGAACAGTGGGACGTTGAACCATTTCAATGAGGCTCCGGCGTATCGTTTGGTGAGCAAGCAGTCGAATAACAGGCAGTGATCACTTGCCCGTTGGGGTCACGGCCAAAATGCTTCACGGCCAAAATGCTTCACGGCCAAAAGTTTCGCAGCGCCTCCAGTGGACACGGCAAATGCTCGAGATTGCAGTCGGCGGACTTCGAATAACAGTGCTGGTTTGCCGGCCAGACGAATTCATTTCTATCAACCGTACAACAAAACGGGGCGTGAAAAGCTTCGCTTTCGCTAGATTTTGGATTTCTCCGCTTCGTCTGGGGGGCAAATGGTGTTATAGATGATGTAGCTGCCACAGGCGGTTATGTAGCCAAGCGTTCATCCTGTTTTCGCCAAGGATGCCTGCCGCTAAGCGACTTTTGGTCGGCATCGCTGTCACCTTATTGGCAGATGAACCGTTGTTGGTTGACAGTAATTGGCTGTAGCGATAACTTTGTAGGTTCGTTACTGATACGCTGACGTGCTCGGGTCGAAGATCCGGGCCGTTTTTGTAGGAACCCGCAACTGGTCAACTCCAGAGTGCGACATTTGAACCATTCCCGGCATGAATCCACAAGACATTCTCCGATACGTCGACTCGATGCATCGCGAAAAAAACATCGATCAGGAGATCGTTTTTTCCGCGATCGAGTCAGCCTTACAGACTGCGGCAAAACGCCAGTACGGCGAAGATTCTGATCTCGTGGTGCAACTGGATCGGCAAAACGGCCAGATAAAGGCGTTTCTTGCTGGCGTTCCACTGGGTGAAGACCAGATTGGCCGCATCGGTGCTCAGACTGCCAAGCAGGTCATCATTCAAAAGGTGAAAGAAGCAGAGCGGGATGCGTTGATGATCGAGTATCGCGATCAGATCGGCCAAATTGTCAACGGGGTTGTTGGGCGTGCGGACGGTGGCGTCGCAACGGTGCAACTCGGCAATGTTGAGGCAATTTTGCCCCGCAGCGAGCAAATTCCTGGCGAGACGCTTCACGCAAACGAACGCGTTCGCGCGGTGGTTTACGAAGTTCGTGCCGCCGGCAATCGCATTCGGGTCGTGTTGAGCCGCACTCGGCCGCAATTTGTCCAACGTCTTTTTGAGCAAGAGATTCCAGAGTTAGCCGAAGGCGTGATTTCGATCGATTCGATTAGTCGCGAGCCTGGCTATCGCAGCAAGGTTGCCGTTAGTAGTGTTGATTCCCAGGTCGACCCGATTGCGGTTTGTGTTGGTTATCGTGGAAGCCGAATCAAGGCTGTGCGAGAAGAGTTGGCGGGCGAGCACATTGACGTCGTTCGTTACAGCGAAGACCCGGAAGTCTTGATTCCCAACGCACTGCAACCGGCGGTTGTTGAGCAAGTTTTACTTTGCGACTTGATCGGTCGAGCGATTGTGTTGGTCCAGGAAGACCAATTGTCCCTGGCGATTGGTCGTCGCGGCCAGAATGTTCGACTGGCCAGCAAGCTTTGTGGCTGGGATATCGAAATCATGACGGGCGGAGAACTCGAAGAGCAAATTGAGCGTGCCGTTGCTGGATATTGTACAATCGAAGGGGTGACACCTGAGATTGCTCAAAGCCTTGTTGAGCAGGGTTATCTCTCCTACGACGATTTGTCTGTCATTGAGCCAGATGCTCTCATGGAGATGGGGAGTTTGACTGCCGAGGAAGTGGATCAAATCGTTGAACAAGCAGAACTCCGTGCTGCAGAGGCTGAAGAGGCCGCGGCGGAAGAGAAAAAAGCTCGTCGTGATCGGGAACGGTCTGGTGTTGACTCCTCTGCCCGGCCTGTTGTCGTTGGCGGGGATGATCAGGTTGAAGGTGACCTTTCCCTTTCGGAAATTGATGCCGCCGAGGTTTTCAATGACGACTTGACAGCGGTCGATGCTGCCGAAGATGGAATAGAAGTCGAAGATGTTGGACTTGGCCAGGATTCGAATGTTGAATCCCCTTCTGAGGAGTCGGAGGTGGCGGATTCCTCGTTGAATCAAGGTTCTTCCGAAACGGAATCGCCGCAGAAATCATCGTGACTCCCATTGCTTGAGTGATCTGATTTGATCGTCAAGCGATAATCCATAAGCGTTTATGTTATTGCGATGTTATCGCAGGACACAAATCGCAGACAGGAAAAGACTTTTATGTGAAACCAATATTTGAATCTAAAGTTTTCGAGTCGATTGCTCATGGTGATCGTGATCGCAGATCTGAAGATTCCCAATAGACTTTGATAGGACCAGTTATACGTGGCCGTTCGAATTTACACGCTCGCAAAAGACCTGAAAGTCGACAGTAAAGATCTGGTTGACTTGTGCAAGAAAGCTGGAATCACCGGCAAGGGATCGGCGTTAGCCAGCTTGACTGACGAGGAGGCGCAGAAAGTTACCGATTACGTTCGTGGTTCCACGAATTCGGCGTCAACTCCTCCGACGCCTCGTCCGGTTGCGGTTGCTGCAATCAGGCCCAATGAGGCTGTCGGACCCGTTGCTATCGTGGGTGCCGTTCGCGAAGCCATTCCTGCTGGATCGCCTCGACGATCCATTCGCATGCCGCTTGCTGCTGTCCGCTCGACGCGAGAAGTTGCCCCTGTAGTGGAGAAGGAAGTTGAGCGTGAGGATGAACCGGTGGCAGAAGTGCAGCCCGTGGCCCCTCCAGTCGTTGCTCCTGCGCCGATTCCGGAGTCGGTTGCTCCGGCGGTTGTGGTTGCTCCCGTCGTGCCTTCCCCTCCTGTGAGTCGTGAAGGCACGGCCGCGAGTGCTCGCCCAGACAGCGGTTCCAGTCGTGTCGGGCCGATGCCCGTAAGGCCGGGATCATTCGCAGGTCGCGATCGTGGTGCGTCGGAGCCTGTTGCTCCCGTGCGACGAGAGTCGGTGGGACCATTGGCCGGTGGAAAAATTCGCGTTCTTGGTCGCGGTGCTCGACCCACTGAAAGCGAAGGCTCCGGTGGTGCTGCGAAGTCGCCGAGGCGTCGTGATCCAGTGATTAATTTGGCTGCATTGCCAGATGCTCCCGCGCCCCTTCCTAGCCGCGGTCCCTCCGCACAGGCTCCGGCTCAAAAGCCCGACATTCGGCTTAGCAAGGACGTTATCGCGGGGCATAAGCAAGGCGTGAAGGCACCGCTTGAGCAGATCGCTCAGGCCGAAGATCAAAAGAAAAAAGCGACGCGAGTCGGGAGCGGTGGCCTCAGCGGATTTACGGGTGATAAAGGCAAGGGTGGCAAACGCGGCGCGGTCGTTGAGGTCGCTGAGGAAGAAGATAAGAAGCGTCGGCCTGGGTTGGCGGGAATGGCATCGGCTCGCGCCGATCGCGGTACCGGAAAAGGCAAGCGCGTCGGAAAGAGGGGCGAAGTTGACCAGCCATTTGGTCGCCCTGAGGCTCGTCGTCGACGAACGATAAACCGCAAGGGCACTAACACAGCGGCTCCGCGAAAAGACAAGGTGCAGCTTGAGCTTCCTTGTACGATCCGGAGTTTCTCTGAAGCGGCGGGCGTGCCCGTTGCCCAAGTTTTGCGTGTCCTGATGGGGATGCAGATGATGGTCAATATCAACTCCGAGCTCGACTATGAGACTGCGGGAGTGATTGCTTCGGAGCTGGAGCTCGATATTGAGCTCTCCGCGCCAGAGACGCTCGAAGACGAGTTGATTACCAGTCTTGAAGATGCGGTTGACGAAGAGGATCAATTGGTTGCCCGGCCGCCGATTGTGACCTTCCTCGGGCACGTCGACCACGGCAAGACAAGTTTGCTTGACAAGTTAATCGGCATTGATGTTGCCAAGGGTGAAGCTGGTGGTATCACGCAGCACATTCGCGCGTACAAGGTGGATAAGGGGGGCCGTTCGGTCACCTTTGTCGATACGCCTGGTCACGCCGCATTCACGGAGATGCGTGCCCGCGGTGCTAACGTGACGGATATTGCGGTCTTGGTTATTGCTGCGGATGACGGCATTATGCCGCAAACCGAAGAAGCGATCAGCCATGCCAAAGCAGCAGAAGTGCCCATTGTGGTGGTGTTGAACAAGGTTGACCTTGAAGGGGTGGATATCACCCGGATTTTGACACAGTTGACCGAGTATCAGTTAACGCCGAGCGAATGGGGTGGCGACGTCGAAGTGGTTCGCACCAGTGCCACCAAGGGCATTGGGATGGATGAACTGATGGAAACGCTGCTCACCGTCGCGGAACTTAGCGAGTATCGTGCGAACCCCGATCGTGCCGCTCTTGGCGTTTGCCTGGAGTCTCAGCAAAAGGGTGATCGCGGTGTCGTCGCAAAATTGATTATCCAAAATGGAACGCTGCGTGTTGGTGACGTGATCGTTTGTGGGAGTTCTTACGGACGAGTCCGCTCGATGCGTGATCCGTTAACTGGCAAGCCGATGAAAGAAGCCGGTCCCAGTACGCCCGTAGATTTGTACGGACTGGACGAGGTTCCTGGTGCCGGTGATCGTTTCCATGTGCTGGACGACATCATTCAGGCCCGCGAGATCGCAGCATCTCGTCATGAAGGCAATCGTGCACAGAATCTTTCCGGTTCGTCTACGAAGGTGTCGTTTGAACGCTTCCAGGAAATGCTGCAAGGCGGCCATCTGGGCAGTGCCGAAGGCCCCGCGAAGTTGAATTTGATCATTCGTGCCGATGCCCGTGGTTCGCTCGAGGCGATTGACAAGGAGATCTCCAAGTTTGATCATCCTGAAGTCAATATCCGAGTCCTGCAGCGCAGTGTCGGTGGCGTAACTCTTGCCGACGTGACCTTGGCATCGGCATCGGACGCTGTCATCCTCGCATTCAATTCAATGCCGGATGATGGTGCCCGAAGCCTTGCAGATGAACGAAATATCGAGATTCGGCGTTACGACATCATCTACAAGCTTGCGGATGACATTAAACTGTTGATCGAAGGGCGTTTGCGACCTGAAGAACGAGTCGTTGAGCTTGGTCGAGCATTGGTGAAGCAGGTGTTCCAGATCAGCCGAGTTGGCGTGATTGCGGGATGTTATGTTGCCCAAGGATCAATTCATCGAGGTTGCAGAATTCGAGTTAATCGCGATGGGCGGACCATTGGTGATTATGCGCTCGATACGCTTCGGCGAATCAAGGACGACGTGAAAGAGGTTTCGCGTGGTCTCGAGTGCGGTATTAAGCTTGCCGGATTCAATGACATCAAGCAGGACGACGTCCTTGAAGCTTATCGCATTGAGCAAGTTGCTCGAAAACTTGAATAGGATTTGTCGCAAAGAACGACAAATGGTGATGCCGTGGAACCATAATCGCATGGATGTCACGGCGTCATGCAAGATTGCTTAGTCCATCGCACCCTCTTAACGACAAGAATTCCAACGCCTGTGTCCAGCCGCCGATTACTCAAAGCCGCCGAAGCCATTCGCGAAGTGGTTGCCACGTCGATTCTGACCGATCTTCGTGATCCCCGGATTCGTGATGTGACTGTATTGGGAATTGAAGTCTCTCCAGACATGAGAGAGGCCAAAGTCTCGGTTAGCGTAATGGGCCCCGAAGCTCAGCAGCAACTGTCGTTGCGTGGTCTGCAGAACGCGGCCGGATTTCTTCAATCTAGGATCGCGGATCGAATCGAGACGAGATACACGCCTAAACTACGCTTTGTCTTGGATCAGGGAACCAAGAACGTTGCCGCTGTCGGTGAAATTCTTGAACGAATTCGACGAGAGCAATCTGACGAAATAGCGGATCTTGCCGAGGCTGAGACGCAAAACGAGTCCGGCGAAGACAGTACATCGGTTAATGAGACTTCTTGAAACGAGTTTCCGGCGGACTGAACAGGTTCCATTTGTACTGACCCATCCAAACCCCAACAATTCAACCTCCGATCGACGAACCCACCGAAGATGACCGCAAAGAATCGCGCCACGCTTATCGGCAAGTTACACACTTCACTCAAAAAACATTTCAAGCCTGCGCCCCCATCGCCAGGTCGGCCTTTGATGGAGCATGTTCTTTACGCATCGCTGCTTGAAGACACGCCCATGGATTTGGCGGATGAAGGTTTCGCAAAGTGCGAGCAAGACTTCTTTGATTGGAACGAAGTCCGTGTGACAACGGTGACGGAACTTGCCGAGGTGCTCTCGCGACTCCCCAACCCAGTCGCGGCTTCAGTCCGATTGAAAAAGAATCTTCAAAGCATGTTCGAAGCTTTCTATAACTTCGATCTCGACTATCTCAAGAAAGAAAACCTCGGCAAGGCGGTTGCTAAATTTGAAGCGATGCCTGGAATGAGTCCATTTGTGCTTTCGTACCTGGTTCAACACGGCCTCGGCGGTCATGCAATTCCAATCGACAAGTCATCAATGAAGCTGATGTGGTTGACAGGGATCGTAAGTGATGCCGAAGCGGAGTCGGGAAAGGTGCCCGGCTTAGAACGCACAATCCCGAAAAATAAGTCGATTGAGTTTTCATCGCTTCTGCATCAGTCCGGCGTCGTTTTTCAGAATAATTCAAAGGACAAATCGGTTTGGGATGTTTTGCTGTCGGTTAATAAAGATGCGAAGGCATTATTCGATCGTCCTGTGGTAGCCCCGCCAAAGGTGTCCGCGAAGGTTGCTGCGAGTAAAGTTGCTGCGACAGCGGCCAGTGCAAAATCAGCGAAATCGACACCTGACAAGAAATCTGGAGGCGCTCCTGTTGCGGAAGCAAAATCCACAGGATCTGGCAAGGCAAAGTCGGCGACTGAGAAGCTTAGCCCCGCGAAACCGGTTGCGGCAAAGGGGGCAACCAAGCCGGATACCAAGACGGAGAAGCCGAAGTTGGGAGGTGCTAAGCCAGTCGTTTCTCCGGCAAGTAGCGACTCAAAACCTTTGGCGAGCAAGATGGGTGCGGCAAAGGCAGTAGCGGATAAAACCGCCCCGGCGAAGAAATCGCCGCCGGCAACAAGTCCTGTTCCACAAGTGAAAGCGACTCCAGAGTCTGCGAAGAAGCCGTCGGTAAAAAAGAGTGAGTCGACCAAACCACTATCCGCGAAATCATCCGTCGCGAAGCCTTCTTCGGCGAAAAGTCCAGGCAAACCAGCATCGAAGAAGACCTCGGAATCAACACCTGTGCCCGAAAAGAAGGGTGTTGCAAGTACGAACAAGAAATTGACGAAACAAAAGCCTCGTTAAAAATTTAACCGTCGGTCGAAACTCGTATCATCATTCTTGGCAAGAATAAATAATGGCAGGCCATTCCCATTGGGCGAACATCGCCCACAAAAAGGCAGCGGTCGACAGTAAGCGAGGCAAGCTTTGGAGCAAGCTGAGCAAAGCCATTATCGTGGCTGCAAAAATGGGCGGCGGCGACCCGGATGCAAATATACGTTTGCGTAAAGCGATCGAGGATGCGAAGGCAGTCAGTGTCCCGAACCTCAATATCGAACGAGCCATCAAGAAAGGTACGGGCGAATTGGATGGCGGGAACTTGGAAGAGATTTTGTACGAAGGTTATGGGCCTGGAGGGGTCGCAATCTTGTGCGAAATCATGACGGACAATCGCAACCGAACCGCGCCTGAAATTCGAACGATTTTCGGTAAGTACAATGGTAACTTAGGCTCGACCGGATGCGTTGCTTACTTGTTTGATCGCAAGGGCCTGTTTGTTTTTGCGGAGGGAACATCGGAGGAAATCGTCACCGAGTTAGCGTTGGAGCATGGTGGAGATGACGTCGTCACAAATGATGATGAGAAGCTTGAAGTGACCTGTCCTCCGGAATGCTTTGCGGAACTGGCCGGTATGTTCACCGAAGCGAAACTTGTGTGTGAGGTGTCGGAAGTCGCGCAGATCCCTCACAGCGAAATAGAAGTCGATTCCTCGACTGCCCGAAGTGCCTTGAAGCTGCTCGAGATGCTTGATGATCACGATGATGTTCAAGGTGTGAGCACAAACTTGCGAATCAGTCCTGAGGTCTTGGCAGAAATGGAAGGTTGAACTTGGTGCCGCGTCACAAAGGAACACGGGGAACGCCCTTTGTGGGCGATTGCGAATTCATGAATGCTGTTTAAGAGGCTTTTATTTAGTTTAATCAGCGTAAAACGCCGTCGAATATAAAAAACATCTTGACACAGGGAAAAGCAAACTTATATTCTATTTTAGATGAAATCTTGCCTCCTTTTTAAACTGAAGGAGAGCGCCTGCCGTGGGTGTGTTCAAATTTCACCCGTTTTCCCACCCTTCGTGGCAGATCATTTCCACAAGTGTTACGAATGCCTTTTGTGGCGATTGTTGGCACTCAATTGTTGTTGCTGTTATTTGAACATCGTGGCAAGTTTGCCGCCGGAATGATTTCCGCCTAAACCTTAGTGAATGAAATTTCTCAGTCGCGATATGCGTTGAGTTGGGTATGGACTGTACTAATGGATTCGTCCTGGTACGGGATGAAAGGGTACGTGGCGACGTTACCTCGTTAGTTGCCTTTAAGAGCGTCCTCGGTTGAAGGCGTTTCGCCGAAGTGATTTTGATCAGATCTTGGATTGAGCGGTTTCTGGAGTTCCGGAAAACATTGCGATTTCTCAAGTGGATACCGTAGTTGACGTTTATCCAATCAGCAATTCAATTGCCTCTCTCGTCGAGTAGCAGAGGCGTTGTTCGACCTTTAATATCACGATTGTAGATTTGCCAGACTTCTTCTTGGGCCGCCAAAGCCTTCGCCAGGTCTGCTACTTTCGAATCCGCATCCAGTTTTGAACCTGGGATTTGTTCGTTGGAATTTGAATTGAGTTCTCTGTCTTGGAATCGCATTTCACCGCTGCGACTCCAACTAATAAGTTCGGTAGCCCGAACGACAGGTATGTTTTGCTTGCGGTGCCTCTGTCCCGGCTCAATGGATTCGCTGATTTCGCGATCATTCCCAGAGCATCTTTGGATCTACTATGGTCAATAAGAAGCGGCCCTATCGGGGCCGAAACAACGCAACTGGCAGCGGCAGTCCGCAAGCCAATGGCAGCCCCGCTAATGGAAAACCTCGCGTCCGCCGGCGCCGACGAGGGCCCAGTAACCCCAACGCGACCGGTGCAGGCGACGGTGATGGGTTCGATGAATCTCTCGACGCATCCGGTCCTCCGATCGCAGCCGATGCGGCACTTGAAGAAGGTGTCGGGATTCTTGAACTGCATCCCAACGGCTATGGGTTCCTCCGAACCGAGGACAATAATTACAGCCGGGAACGGACCGATCCGTTCGTACCCGGAACGATGATCGAACGTTTTGGGCTGCGACAAGGCGTAAAGCTTCGCGCCATGGTTCAGCAGGCTCGGCGCCAGCAAGGGCCGCGAGTACGGGAACTGGTCGATGTCGATGGCATGGCCCCCGAAGCCTACCTCGATGTGAAGTCGTTTGATGCTTTGACGCCAATCAATCCTGAGCAGTGGTTGAATCTGGAGATTGGCCAGAAGCCGATCACGAATCGAATTATCGACCTGCTCGCTCCTCTCGGCAAAGGGCAGCGTGCTTTGATCGTTGCTCCGCCGCGGAGCGGTAAGACGATTATGTTGCAGGACATTGCGGCTGGGATTACGAAGAACCATCCCGAGGTGAAGCTGATTTGTCTTTTGATTGATGAACGGCCCGAAGAAGTCACGGACATGAAGCGAAACATCACCGGCGGTGAAGTGATCGCAAGCAGCCTTGATATGGACGTCGACAGTCACGTTCGGCTTAGTCAGTTGGTCATTGATCGCGCGAAGCGGCTTGCCGAAATGGGACAAGACGTGTTCCTGTTGCTCGATTCAATCACGCGACTAGCTCGCGCCTTCAATAAGTGGGTCGGCCAGACCGGACGCGGTCGTGCGACGATGACTGGTGGATTGGACATCAAGGCGATGGACATCCCCAAAAAGCTTTTCGCGACCGCGCGAGCGTTTCAAGAAGGCGGTTCATTGACGATTGTCGGAACCGCTCTTATCGATACGAACAGCCGTATGGACGAAGCAATTTTCCAGGAGTTCAAAGGAACGGGTAACATGGAACTCGTTTTGGACCGAAGACTAGCGGACCGGCGTGTTTGGCCAGCCATCGATATCAGTCAAAGCGGTACTCGACGCGAAGAGTTGTTGCTCGATGAGGAAACGCTTGAATCGGTCACGATGCTTCGGCGAACGCTCAGCAGCATGGACCATAAGGATGCGATGGAGCAATTGACAAAACAACTAGCCCGGTTTGAGAGTAACAAAGAATTCATTAAACTAATCAGCGGCGCGAAGCTGGCTTAGGCAAGCTTCGCATCGTGCGGCAAGAGTACTCATCACACTCCGTCGCGACGCTCTGCGGAAAGCAGAACGGTTAATGAGCAATATGGCATGATCAATCTCCAGTGATCATGCAACCGGAGGATAAGCGAGTTGGTGAGCGGCCTCACTGGAACTGAGGTACCCCGTAAGGGGCTGCGGGTTCGAATCCCGTGTCCTCCGCTCTTTGAAAAAAGACCTCGAAAGCATTCGGTTTTCGAGGTCTTTTGCAGGTTGTGTTGATGCAGGTGGGCTGCCTAGTCAGGGCCGCCTAGTCAGGGCTGCCTAGCGAAAGCTTGGCATGAGTCGTCGTGAATGGGGCTGGCCGAGGCTTGGCTTTCAACTGACGATTTGCTTTACCACCTGGCCATGCACGTCCGTGAGCCGGAAGTTGCGGCCCGCATGTTCAAACGTCAAGCGTGTGTGGTCAAGTCCTAATTGATGCAGCAATGTGGCATGAAGATCATGTATATGAACTCGTCCCTGAATCCCGCGGAATCCAAACTCATCGGTTTCACCATGCGAATAGCCTGGCTTGAAACCTCCGCCGGCGACCCAGACGGTGAACCCCGCGGGATTATGATCCCGTCCCGTGCCATTCTCTTGGGCATAGGGAGTTCGTCCAAATTCGCTTCCCCACCAAACAATCGTGTCGTTCAATAAGCCTCGTTGCTTTAGGTCTTGCATTAGCGCGGAGATTGGTTGATCAACGGCCCTGGCATGGTCCGCGTGCTTGGGGAGATTGGAGTGTTGATCCCAGGCGGGGTTGGCTGAGTTGTCACCATAGTTGACTTGAATGAATCTCACACCGGATTCGCACATGCGGCGAGCCAACAGGCACCTCTCGCCGTAACTTCGTGTGTGGGGATCGTCGAGGCCATACATGGACAGCGTGCTCTCCGACTCCGAGGAGAAATCGAGTACATCGGGTGCGACTTGTTGCATTCGCCAGGCGAGTTCATACGACTGGAGTGCGGCTTCAAGCTCCGCATCGTGGGTTCCGCGTCGCTGGATCTGTTCTTGGTTGATGGATTGAAGTAACGCGAATTGCTCACGCTGACTGCGAAGCGGCAGATCCGTTCGCGTTAAGCTATCGATCGTTAATGCGCTGCCATCTGCATTGCCGATTCGTGTTCCCTGAAACTTCGGTGGCAAAAAAGCATGACCGTAATTTCGAGAGCCGCCATTTCCGATCGATGGGGCGATGGAAACGAAGCCGGGTAGATTCGCGTTTTCAGTACCCAGTCCATAAAGAACCCACGACCCGAACGATGGGCGAATGAAATTCGTCGATCCACAGTGAAGAAAAAGCGTGGCGGGTCCATGGGCAACTCCTTCGGTATGCATACCATGCAGCAGGCACATGTCATCCACGTGTCGAGCCATGTGTGGAAACAACTCCGAGACCCAACGTCCGGTCTCACCGTATTGTTTGAATTGCCATGGCGAACGCATGAGACGGTGCTCGGTCGGCTTACCCTGCTTCGCCAATTGGCGAGCGTCATCAAACATGATTTTTTGGCCATCGCGTTCGGTGAGCGACGGTTTGTAATCAAAGGAATCCACTTGGCTCACGCCGCCCTGCATGAACAGGAAAATGATACGTTTCGCCTTGGGGGCATGGTGCAACAGTTCAGACGCCAATGCAGAACGTTCCCCTGAAAGCATGGCCGTTGTCGCTAATGCACCGAACCCGCAAGCGGTTTGGCTCAACATTTGGCGACGACTTACGGTTAAGTTGTTCATCTTGAGTCGCTCAGTCCAGGTAACGAAAATCGAGAGACGCAAACAGGGAGTGGATTAGCAGGGACAACGGATCGGCATCAGCAGCCGATTTCGATTTTTGCATAAACTGCAAGCAAACAGTAAGTTCGTCATCCGTAGGGGATCGATAGAAACAATGTCGATAAACTTCGCTGAACATGCCGTTTGCGTCGTCGCCAAACTTTTCGCGATAACGAGAGGCGGCGGTGGCTGCGCGTTCTGTCACCCAGGGATGATTGAGCAGCACGAGGGCTTGGGTCGCGACGGTGCTGCGCGAACGCTGGCCAACCGGCACGCTTGAATCGGCAAAATCAAATGCTTCGAACAGTTGCGGCAATGAGTTGCGGAACAGCGGTTGATACAAGCTTCGTCGGGTTGATTGGTGGAGGTAACCATAGTCCGCCTTCGTACCAGGCCGAATGAGCGAACCGCCCATCGTCAAATCCAATTCGCCACTTACCTGCAGCATTGAATCTCGCAAAGACTCTGCTGTCAGGCGACGCGAATGACCACGCCAGTAAAGTTGATTCGCAGGATCAACTTGTGCTTGGCGTTTATCCGCTTGGGTGATGCGGCGCCGATAGGCATCCGTCAGCACAATCTGTCGCACAAGATGCTTCGTTGACCAGCCACTGCGAATCAATTCACCTGCAAGCCAGTCCAATAACTCTGGATGCGTCGGTGCCATGCCAGTGGTGCCGAAGTTATTCAGCGATGGTACTAATCCCTGCCCCATCAACCAATACCAGATTCGATTTGCATAGACACGTGCCGTTAGCGGATTGCGGTCGGAGGCAATCCAATGAGCCATCTGCAATCTACCGCTAGAATGTTCATCGATCTTAGGGCTATATGATTCGTTTATTGCCGTCAGAAAACCTCGAGGGACACGTTCACCCAGGTTATGAACATCACCACGGATATGGATGGGCAAATCCATGGGCGACGCTTCTTCGATAATCGTTAGATATTGAGGACGCTGTGTTAGCGTCTCTTCCAGATTTTTCCGTTGCGATTCGAGCTCTTTTAGTTCTTTTTTCAGCACGGCCTGGCGTTGTTGGCTGATTCGAGAGTCATTGTCATCCGCAGCCTTTGCAACTTCTTCGGCGATGGGCGTCACTCGTTTTTCACTAAGTGGCAAGAATTGAACCGCATCGACAATCACATGTCCATCGGATCCTTCGTTGTTTACCAAGACAAACGCTTGGCCATTTTTTTCGAAACGATATTCGCCCAATGAGACCCAAAGAGCGTCATCCGCTGGCACCTCGCGTTGATCAATCAGCACCGTCGCCTCGCCATCGGCACTGAACACGCGGACATTCACCTCGGACGCACGGTTGGAACTTGCGGAATAGGCTAAGCGAACTTGGTATTGGCCAGGAGTTAATCGCTGCGGCTCAAAGGTAGCGGTCTTCTTTCCTTTCTCTGTATCCCCGTCATGAATGTAACCATCACCAATAAAACGGCCCACGGACGCGGATTGGGTCCACTCGCCGACAAGCTTTGCTTCGCTGCTATCCACGATGACGCCAGGTAACTTGGCGACGGGGATTTGGCGATTTTCTTCTACGACCTTCTGGTTGGTTTTCTTCGTGAGGGAGGCGACGCGTTGTGAGGCGTCTGCAAGCTGATCGCTTAGCTGCGTGAAATGCTTTTCATCTGCCTCGGTCAAAGGTAATGGTTGTTCGATCCAACGAGAAAGATTCGCGTGCCTCAACGCCACCGCCGATCGCATGATGCCGGCTAGGGCGTAGTATTCGCGAGTCGGAATGGGATCAAACTTATGATCATGACAACGAGCACAGCCGATCGTTTGTCCCAAGAATGCCCGACCGATGACTTCGAGTTGTTCATCGACATAATCCATTTCTAGTTGCTTCTTGTCTTGCTGCTCAAGATTGGTATTCCCCATGGCCAGGAAAGCGGTTGCCGTTAGTTGCATGTGCCTTTGCTGCAGATCGTTCGCATCCATCAAGTCACCGGCAACTTGCTCGCAAATCATTTGATTAAAAGGCCGATCTTCTGTGAAAGCCTGAATCAAGTAATCTCGATAACGCCAAGCCTCCGGTAGCACAAAACCTCGCAGCGTGATTGACTCCGCATATCGGGCGACGTCCATCCAGTTCCTCGCAAAGGTCTCACCAAAATGTGGTGACTCCAATAAGCGATCGACTAATACTCGGTAATGGTCTTCGTGAAGCGGAGCCGAACTTGGATTGGCCGGCAATTCAAATTCCGTGGGCGGCAAGCCTGTGAGATCAAACGCCAGTCGCCGCACAATGGCACTGCGATCAGCCGGTGGCGAAGCCTCCAGGCCAGCTTCGTGAAGTCGATGATTGATGAATAAGTCGATCGGTGAAGTCACACCCGCGACATGATGGGGAGGCAATTCAATATCCGAAAGATCGCGATAAGCCCAGTGTTCTTTGGCACGCTCGACTGGCAAACCTGTCTGGGCTCGAATCGGTGGTTCTGCTGCCTTGCGAGGGTCGAATGCACCGGCGTTAATCCAAGTTGCAAATGCATCGTAGACGTCTTGAGGCAGCTTGCCGTCGGGTGGCATTTGGAGATTGGGGTCGGTGTAGCTGATCGCGGTGAGGAAGCGACTTTCGGTCGCTTGTCCTGGTACGATCGAAGGCCCTGAATCACCGCCCAGCTCCCAGCCTGCTCGCGAGTCGAGCAGCAAACCGCCACTCGCCTCGGTCTTCGTTGAATGGCACTCTTGGCAATGCTCTATAAACGCGGGGCGAATGTGAGTTTCAAAAAAAACAATCTGTGACGACGAATCTCCGGCGTTCTGAGGTTGCGCTAAGGCAAGTCCAAAAACGCAGAAATCGCTGATTGAGAACAGCCAAGCAAAGAAATAGATAAAGAGGAGATTTCGCATAGGGCTTTGACGCGGGAGGCAGTGTGGCGACTGACCGAGGCTATCTTAGCGGAAATCGGTTTCACAATCAAAATTACTTCGTCGAGCTTCAGACGAACTCAGGCGATTTTGGTTTGGTCCCAAAGGGATTCCAATGCCCGCAAAAGCTGACATGTCCCTTGAGCCAGACATCTGCAGCACCTTTCCACGAACGTTACCAAAAGCACCGACAGTCCCCAGAAAAAAGGAAAACAGGCAAGAGATGGAGCGGCAGGGAGATGAGCGGCAGGGAGATGAGCGGCAGGGAAATGAGCGGCAGGGAAATGGAGAGGCATCTTCGCTCGTTTTTTTGGTTATTGCGTCGAATTTGAGGGTCTGTACCCGCTCTGCAAGATTTAAAAAGGTTCTTCTCGGATTTTAGTGGCATCTGTCCAGAATGGGGGATTTTTTGAGGCATCTACTCCTGCGTCCAATGGGAGTCCAAAAAGCAGTCTCGGCGGAGCAACGTTCGTCGAGACTGC
>Ga0105050_10005369_pt1 | contig 16487 bp, 24 predicted proteins | sample FRY01_FD_78088 | JGI IMG/M metagenome (GOLD analysis project Ga0105050, IMG submission 78088) | Freshwater microbial communities from Lake Fryxell liftoff mats and glacier meltwater in Antarctica - FRY-01 | ecosystem: Environmental > Aquatic > Freshwater > Ice > Glacier meltwater ... | reverse complement strand
GTCGATCAAGACGTTTTGCAAGCGAATGAACCCCTGCGAGACAGTCAGTTCAGCCCCGGCGACCTTGTCGTCGAGAATGCTGGCACCAGCTTCGAACGCCCGGAAAAACGCTTCGGACGATATCTTGCCGTCAATCACCAGAGAACGCAGCTTTGCGACGGATCCGCCCGCTTCCTCCAATCCGAACGCAGCGGCTTGCGCGATCGGCAATGCTCCTTCCAGGATCGAATTGAATTCCTCGGCGCGGACAATACCTGAACCGAGCGCCTGCGAAAGTTGTAGCAACGCGCCGGACGCCTCGGATGCTGACTTGCCCGACACACGAAGCGCCACGGCGATCTTGTCGGTAAAATTGAGCACTTCGCCCGTCGAGACGCCAAGTTCTTTCTGAACAAGCGAAGCGCGGCTGTACAATTGCACAAGTGCCTCGATCGGCGCGACGTTGCGATGCGCGGATTCGAACAGGCGGTCATAAACATGCGACAGCGTCGCGCCGGACAGCCCTGCGACCTTCAACGCGTTTTCGATTCGCGTAGTGGCGTCGAATAATTGCCGTGTCCCGTGGATAAGCGCACCACCGGCGATAATCGGAACGAATGCACGCATCGCCGCGGCAGTTATCGCCGAAGCAGTACCGAGTCCCCTCGTGGCGGTTTCAGCGCGTCGGGCGGCCGGCGTCAAACGGTCGAGCGCATGTTTCGCTGTCACCACCTGACGCGAATTGACAGTAAGACCGAGCGTGGCAATATCCATTATGCGAGGCGCCCTTTTGCGTCAGCCACCCTAGTCTTTTTCGCGTTTACTGTCAACGGCGATAAGGAAAGATGAATCGATTCTAAGCAGTATCTCGGACTCTTCGACACAGAGGCGATGACCGGTCAAACGTTGCCAATCAATAATGTCGCGCGGCGCTATCGGACTCCCTGGCGCGCGGAGTCGGTTCAATACCCAAAAAGCAGCAAGGATATGCTCGCCGTCGTCCGGCGGCTCGGTTTCAGGGGAAGGAAGGCCGAAACGTGCGTTACGTTCGCGCCGGGTTTCCCCGTGCTCGTCTTTCGTATCGAACCGAACAGCCGTCTCTACGAAGGCGACGAGGGTTTCCGAGACGCCGGCGAAAAATTTTCGAGTTTCGTCGCGGCCTCCGTCACCTGCGCGAAAATCCAACCCCATTTTTCCATGATCTCGATCGCCGTTTTCATGGAAAAATCAGGCACGGCACCTTCGTATGTGTTGTCGCCCCAATCCCAGGACGAAATATAGGACGCCGCGCGTTCCAGTTCCTCGCGCTCGATCTGGTCGCTTTTGATAACGCGACCCTTGATGCGGCGCTCGAGATGCTTGTCGGTATGTTGACGCAGTACCTGCTTTGCCGCTTCGCTCCCGGCCGATCGTATCCTAAAAACCGTTCCAAGTGCTTCGCCCGTAGTCGGGTGACACAATTCGAGCGGATAAAGAAACTCGTAATCGACAAGTTCGGCGAGATCCACGGCAGGACTCCGTCTATTAGGCTGCGATTTGAAGCTGCGTCGGCAGGGACACAACGACGACCGGCGTGCCCTCGCCGTTGACGCCCGTCACCTCAAGCCGCAAGGCGTCGCCGACATTGCCGACAACCGGAGTAAACGTCGCGCTGGTCGCCCCGGAAATATCCGCGAACGTATCGTTGCCCTCAGTGTCAGACTGCCATTGATAGGTAAGCGTCGGCTCGCCGGTCCACACGCCGTCGTAAGCGGTAAGCACGACGCCGGTTTGCGCCGGTGCGCCGGAAATCGCCGGGAGAACCGTGTTTGTCGTTGCGACCTGCGAAGCTGGCGCAACGACAATCTCCGCCTGAACCAGCCCGAGCGTGAACACTTCGAGGATAAAATCCTCGTTTCGGCCACCGGGACGTACCGGACCGGTAATGAGTCCGCGGTTGTAGTAAATCGAATTCGTATAGTCGGCGGACGGCTTGTCCTCGTCCTCGACCTTGAACGCGTAGAAATATTTCGTCGCGGCGGCTGCGCGCAGCGCAATCTGTCCGGTGTCGGTCGGATTGCGCGCACATTCGACCTGCGGGTCGCCGGCGTTCGAAATGCCTTTCTGTTTCTGCGTGACGTCAGTATCAAGTTCATCATACGACAAGACGTTCGTGTTCTTGCCGGTCTCGCCGACCGAACCGACGTTCAGCACTTCAACCCACGTCAAAGCCTCGTAAGCGGCCTGGTTAAGGTCGGTTGCTTTCGGCGTTTCGCAGATAAAGAACCGTCGACCCTTGTTAGTTTGCGCCATCGTCACGAGTCTCCTGAAAAGATTGCGTGCAAACTATCACGCTAAGAGTTTACTGTCAACTTGAGAGATAATAAGGAACGCTTACCGGAACCCGGATCCACGGCGCGTCTTTAATCGTGGCACCGATCGTCGGCACCTGCAGCACCTTGATGCGATACCCGCTCACGTCAATCATCGTGCCGACTGCGAAACGTTCAGCCACAAGCGACGCCAGGCGAACCGCTGGCGCCTCCCCCGCGCCGTCCGGTGCGACCGTGTCGACCTGGAACACGCCGCGGTGAATGACGTCGCTGTCGAACGCGAGAAACGGCTGATCCGGTTCGGCGCGTAGTATCGGCCGGGCATCAAGGTACGCCGTGCCGGGTGTCGGCGTGAACGCGACAAGCGGGTACGCGATCGACGGCGAACCGGATAGCGCCGGACTGCTCAAATGCATCAACACCGCACTTTGAACGATCACGTCAATTGGTTCGGTCATTTCTTCACCTCGCCTGCTGCTTTCGATACGACCGCGCCGTATTCTTGAACAGTCGTGCGCACCATTCCGCCCGGCGCCTGTTTCGAGTATCCGTATTCGAGTCGACGAGCATATGAGAGATTATTGACCAGTGTGATAACGTCGCCGGCCTTGAGTCCTAGCGCCGTCGCACTTACCCGAGTGATCGTCGCCGCACCTGACTTGTCGTCAACTTCGATTGTGCCGGCCGGTATCGACCCAATTGCGACTTGCCAGTTGCCGCGGAACCGACCGGTATCGACCGGGCTTTTCATAATGACGCGCCGAAACAGGTCGAGCGACACCTTGCGCACGACCAGGTCGATATTCCCGTTCGCTTTATCAACGAACCTGGCAATATCGAGAGCGAAGTTGCCGGCGGCCATCGGCTAGAACCTGATTTGACAATCGTACATCACGACTGTACCGGCCGGATCCACGCGTCGAACAGCCACGATCGGAACGGCAACGCTATTGACGACCAGCGAATCGGGTGCCGCTGGCACGACCGCCCCGAGCGGCCCTGCCGCGACAAGCGCCCGGCGATCGGTGCGCAGAATATTCTCGCCGTCGATCTGTCGCGTATCGTAATCGAGAATTGCCGCGAAAGTCGCGGTGTCGGTCGGTGTCAATGTCGGTTCCCATGCCGTACCTGTCGCCACGATCTTGCGCAGCGAAACAGCTTGCCCGAATTCCTCGATAAGTTCGTCGGCGTCCGCAAGCGTCTCGACGTAATCGAACGGCGTTACGGTCATGCGCGCACCAGCGCGACATTACCGGACGACGCGCCCGGCGTGGACTTGACCAGCCCGCGTAAAAGCCCCTCGATCACAATGTATCTGTCGACGACCGACGCACCGTCGCGGTAAGTTATATCCTTGGATAATGGACCGACTCGCTTGCCGATACTCTTGATCGCGCCGCCGCGCTCGAGCCGCGGTTCAAGCGTCACGTCGGTAATGACGAGTAGCGCGGCTTCCATCGTCGCGTGCTGAACCTGCACCGGTAAGGTTGTATAGCTGATTTGCCAGCAGTCGACGTCGTAAAGCGGAAATTCGCCATCCGAGCGCGGCCATGCGAGCGCCTGCGTTTCGGCGAATCGTCGACCGACCCAACGATTACGATACTGGTTGTCGAGATACGTTGTCGCGCGTCGCAGCGCGTTTTCCTTTACCGTGTCGGTGCCCGTCCAGGTCGTCACGCCTCGCGCCGAAAAATAAGCGTCGGCGTCGGCGAGCGCGGCGTAACTATCGGCTGACGCGGACCCTGCCGTGGTTACGAGCGACATGGTTCACCTTTCGCGATTGAGAAACTGCGACCGGCCTTTACGCGCACACGCGGTTTGACCCGACGAGGCGGGAAAGCGTGAACAAAGCCGATAGGACGATCTAGCCCGTCATCCGGTTCGTGGACCGTCAGGTCCGGCAAGAACGGCAGCCCGTCCCAATCGTCGTATGACCGGGTCCGGCGCTGCATTTAGATGACCGGCGGCGGCGGCGGCAATTCCTTGGACGGCGCGGCGCGCGCGTCAAGTTCTGCCTCGATAACCTCGATCGACTCCGTCTTGTTCGACGGCGTGCGGCCGGAAATGGATTCGGCGATCGCCCGCAATTCCTCGGCGTTCTTCTCGCGTTTCCAACCTGTGCCAAGATCGGCGAGCGGGTCGACCGGCGCGTTCGAATCCGCCGGAACTTCGTCGTCCTGCGACTCGACAGGCTCAACTGGATCGACAGTCTCAAAAAGTTCGTAGCGTTCCGGATCGAAATCGGACGCGTTCAGGTCAGCGTAGCCTTTGGTTGTCTTGATTCGAACGGTCGAGCAAATGTCGGACATGGGGAACCTTTACGATAGGCAGGGGCGGCAATGCGCCGCCCCTGTTGTTTCATTCGGTCGATTAGGCGCCGATCAGCAAGCCCGCATGGCGCGGCGTAATCATCTTGACGCCCCAGGCAAGGTTGACCTCGTAACGAACCTGGCGCTTCTGCTTGTACAACGCGAACTCAAAGGCGATCCCCGACACAGTATCCACAAGGACCATGATATCGTCGGCCGCGTCGCCACCGGGCGGCATTGCCGGCGAACGCGTGGCAAGTTGGATCGCTGCACGATGGAAAAACATGTTGCGGGTCGTTGCGGCAACGGTCGTAATGACCTTGTTCGCCGCCGACATGGCAACACGCAAACCGGGCTCGGCGATGATAAGCGTACCGGCGCCTGTCGCGACGTTCGTGTCACCCTGTACGACGAGGTACTTGTTGGTGTCGCCAGCGAAGGTGATGATATCACCCGCGATGATCGTACCAGTACCGGCGTCGTCCATTGTAATTTCGGTCACGCCGACAGCGTACCCGGTCGCGTCAGTCTGCGCCGAGCCATTGTTCGTGCCAACCGTCACACTGGTCTTGACCTGGCCTGAGTTGTGAATGTCCCAACCCATGACATGACCGAGACGGCCGTTGCGCAGCATATCTTCCGAGCCGGATTCGTTCACCTTGAACAAGGACGACTGCTTGCCGCGCAGGTTCGCAACAGTGGTACCGCCGAGAACCATATGCAGGTCGGACTGCGGCGAACCGTTGTCGTCAAGTATTTTGCGCGTCTGCGCAAAATCCGAGAAGTCGGCGGCGGTAGCGAACGGAACCGCGTTATAAGTGCCGTATGCGCGCGATGCGTTGATGTGCAGCGCGGCAAGGTCGGCCTCGACCTCGTTCGTAAGCGTGCGCAACGCCTGTGCGATACGATCGCGGTTGATGGTCGCCAGTGACTGCGAAACGCTCTTGGCTTCCTCGCCGGTGATCCCGAACGGCACGGAACGCGCCTTCGAAATGGTCATATCGACGTAACCGATCGTCTGATCGGGCGCCGAACTGGAAACATTGTTGACCTCAAGGTTTTCGGCGGCCATCGCGGGAACGACCGGCGAGCGAATAACCTGGTTGACTGCAGCCTGTTCGGCCGACGCGTCTTTCGCAACGGCGGGGATAAACCCGACCAGTTCGCGCGACACAATGTCGAAAGCCTCGTAAATATCGGGGATCAGACCAGTAAGGGTCGTGGTGGTCTTGGTCATTGGTTTGCAACTCTCGAATGATGTTTCGGGGTTTGGGTCATCCGACCCGCGCGCCGTACCTCATCCGAGTTGCGGCCAACTGGACCGCTACGGACCGAAATCCGTAGCGGTAAGTTTGCAGACTATCACAACTAAACGTTTACTGTCAACTGCCGCCGTCGACGACAGTAATTCCTTCTTTCATTTTGGCGGCTTGCGCACGCGGATCGAGTCCGTCGAACTGGTCGCGCGTGATAGTCTTGCCGCCACCTGGCTGTGTCGTTCCGCCCTTGCCTGATGCGCCGCCACCGCCGCCGCCCGACCCTTTCATAATCGCTTCTTTCTGCGGATATGCGTTGACGAGAAATTCGAGCGATTCGTCGAAGTCAGCCAGTTCGCCGGGTCGGGACTGACTGAAGATCGGGTTGCCGTTCGAATCCTTGGCGACAACCTTGCCTTCCTCGATACCGAAGTTCTTGCCGAACCGGGCTTCGACCAGGTCGGACGGAATTGCGAGCTTGTCGGCGATGAACTTCGAACGCGAGAAGGATCCGCCAATCTTCTCGGAGTGCAGTTCGCCTTTGAGCGAATCGCGTTCCTTGACGATCGGCGCGTATTTTTCCTCGGTCGCCTTGATCGCTTCCTCGCGCACCTTCTCGACCTGCCCGGCGTCAACGAGTTTCTTTGCGTCCAGGTTCTTGATCGTTTCAAGCGCCTTGATCGCCTCGGCCGGGTCCGTAATCCCCTCGAAACCTTTCAGTTTGGTTTCGGCGGCTTCCTTCGCTTCGCGGTGCCCTTTGGCCTCGCCGTTAAGGCGGGAAATGGTCGCGACAGTTCCGGGCGCGTCGAACGCAACGTCGGTCCCGTCGTCTTTCGTGTAAACCGGTTTGCCGTCCTGAACGACAACGTGTCCGTTTTCGTCAAGTTTCAGTTTCATTGGTCGGATATCCTTCCGTTGCGCCTGTATTTTCCAAGTGACAGGCAATAGTTGAGGCTAGTACCCTTTCGCTCGCAATATGCGATCGATTATTTGCAGTGCGAACTCGTGTCGATTGTTGTCCGTTGCTTCTTTCAGCATTTTAGACAGATGAAATATTATTTCGGTCTCGCTATCGAACTGAAGGCTAACCTTCAGAGTCCCTATTTCCATTTTGCGCTCCTTGGTTATTTGCGTGCCGATTTGGCGCGCAATTCCTCAGTAGTGAGCGGGCGGCCGTTCTGGTCGAGCAGGTCGCGAAAGGTAATTTTGCCTTTGCGCCATAAGTCGGCCTTGCCAGCACCTAAAACGGTGTCCTGTCGTTCCTTCGACTGCTTGCCGAGCCAATCTTCAAACGATTGACCGGCCGGAACTTGCCCGTCCATGCTGGCGCGGGTCGTCTCGGGCACTTCGTCCTCGTCGATACCAAGTTCGCGCCAGGTCTTGAGAACCGGCACGCTTGTCGACCGGCATTGCCAGTGCAGGCGGCCCGGACCCTCGAGCCACGGCACACCGTGGTCGATCGGCTTGTGTTCCTTCGGCGTATAAAGCAATCCGTCCCGAACGACGCACCATGTCGTTGTGCGCAGGTCGAGCGTCGACGCCCACTGAACCGCCGAAATTAAGTCTTGGTTCTCGTCATAAACCGCGTCGCGTGCGGCGTTCGCCACGGTTTGCACCGACGATCGCACCAGGCGTTCGGCCGACGACCGCGAAACGTCCATGAGTCCGCGCGCGGTCTCAGTGCCGCGCACACGCTGAATAAGTTTTCCGTTCGGTTCGCCGAGTGCGACGCCGCGGCGCATTTCGTCCGCGAACCGGTCAGCCAGCCCGGCGGCTTGTCGCCCCCACCATTCCTTTGTCGGTGCGCCTTGCACCAGGACGTCGGACACGATCGACGAAAGCATTGTGCGGGACACGCCCGCGTCGACAAAATCAACGCGCGTGGCGGCGTTCAATGCACGACCGGTCCAGGTCGCTTCTATATCGGCCACTTCGCGCAATTCCCGCGCAAGTAATGTGTGGACGTTTCTGTATGAGCCTTGAACGGTCGACCGGACCGCCTTGAGCAACTTCGCCAGGCGTCGCGCTTGATATCGTTGGCGGGTCGTGCCGGTCGGATCCACGCGCGCCAGCGCGACGACAATGTCCCGCTCCAACTCGCCGAGCAGCTTGAACACCTTGTTTCGCGTACCGGATTCAAGCCGTAGAAGATCGACGGCGCGCTCGGTAAACAGGTCGACGAGAATTTCGTTCGTGGTCGCGCCCGGCCGGTCGATAACATCGCGCGGAATCGTAGGTAAGCGAGCCACTATTCACCCATATCGAGCGGGTCGTTCGAATCCAGTTCGGGTGCTTCCGCAGCGACGCGCGCCGCTTCGACTTCCGGGTCGAACGATTCGGACAGGAACCCGCGGCGCTGCAACTCCGTCCATGCGGTGTCTCGACTGATAAGCCCGGACGACTGCGCATTGATGATATTCGGCACGTCGACAAGTGCGCCGGCCTTGATGCCAAAGTCGGTGTTGACCTCGACCTCGCCGCCAGCGTCTGCACCGAGTCCGGTATATTCGGCCATAAACCCAAGCACCTGCTCGATCGCGTCGCCGAGGCTCATTGCCATCATGGCGAGCGGTGAATTTTCCTTGCTGTCGTCGCGAATCTCGCCGGTTGCGGATTGGCCGGGATTCGGCACCAGCAACTGCAAGCCCATCGCCTGCATCTGAAATTCAAGGTCTTTTATGTCGTCGCGACCGGCTTTTATCGCCGCGCCGGTGTGTTCGAGAATTCCGATCTTCGATTTCGGATCGTCGGACCGAATCATCGTGTTCGGACCAATGACAATCTCGGCATCCGCACCGAAACCCATCGCATAAACGACCGGAACGCGGGCAAAATGGAGAATGTGCCGTTGATCGCTCGCCGATTGCCAATGCGCGACATTCACTTCCGCCAGTTTCTCTAGTGGCGGCGTGCCGGTCATGAACCCGGTGCGATTCGTGTAAACCGGCACAAGCGTAACTTTATTCAGGCTGCTCTTACCGTCCGCGTTTTCGACCCATTCGCCGGACTTGTCGCCCGATACCGCCTTGCGAAACGTTCGCCAGGTGCCCGGCTCGATCACGCGAATCTGTTCGATTTCCACTTCGTGAAACTCGCCGTCCGGTTCGCTCACATATTCGAGAATGCGAACCTGCGTCAGTGCCTCGACGCCCTCGATCGTTTCGGACTTCCATCCGAGCAACCGTTCCAACGGAATATGAACGAGGTATGGGCGAATACCTGCTGCGCGTTCGTCGGCCACGGTCGCCGGTCGCCCGTCCTCGCGAGTCACCTGCGGCGGCATGTCGACAAGAATAAAGCTGATACCGGGAACCATCGCGGCGCGGAATACGTCGCGCGCAAACACGTTTATGTGCCTGCCGGCGCGGTCGATATCCTCCGCAAACGTCTTGATCTGCGCGGGTACATTGTCCTTGAGAACGATCGGCTTGGAGAATACCTTACCGGTCATGTCCTCGACGGTCTTGCTGAAAGCATTGAAAAGCGTCGACTGATTCAAGCGCAAATTATACGCGTCGGTCGTTTCGGCCTGCATTTTCGGAAGGTATTTCGAACCGGCCGCGCGCATGCTGCGAGTGCCGCCGGCGAGCGTGCGCGGCAATTCGGCCCGTTCCGCTACAGCGGATTGAATATCGGAAGGAGTCGCAACGGTCTTATCAGTCGAGGTTACCATTCTGGCGCGACATTATCATTGCGGGCGTTTACTGTCAACGCGACTCACAATTCACTTTTCTGTTGACAATACCGCGAACGGGGCTGTAACGTCGCGAAATGGAAAAGACACCGATAGTTTAGGGCGTCGAATGACCATTCTCGATCCATGCCCTGATTGCAGCCGGGGCGGTGTCGAATGACCATCGGGCGGGTGTCCGTCGCCGACTACCGTCACACCAGGAACTGCGAACTGCTTCCGCCCTTCATTCGGCGCACATTTTCAACAGCGTACCGAAGCGAGTCGATCGTGTGATTGTCGGTATCGGACAATACCGGCAGGACCGTGTCGGTATGCGGGTCGACCTTGTAAGCGTAGCGCGTCAGTTCGCGAATGACATTGACACATTGCGGGTGGACGACGATATCGTAAGACGCGAGAAACGTAACGCCAGCCTCGACCGAACCTGGACCCTTTTCGGCGGCCACCATCTTCGGAAAGCCGTGTCGCTTCAGATAGTCGATCGTCGCCGGCTCGGCGCTGTCCGCCAGTATCTGAATACGACGCGCGAGCGACTTCCAGTTCGGGTCGCGCGCCCGTTCCATAGTCCAATCCGGGTCGATCTTGTCGAACAATGCGCCGCGCGTGTCCTGAGCGTGCCCTTTCGCCCACACTTCGCGCCAGACGTACAATTTCCGCCCGACAATGAAGCACAGCACCAACACAGACGGGTCGATCGTAAAGCCCCAATCGGCGCCGGCGAGCAGCGCAATATTTGCCGCGGGCGCTTCGAATTCCTCGACTTTCCAATGCCGGAATACTTGCGCGTCGGACCGTGACCAATAGGCGCCGCCCCATACATGGTCGTACATATCCGGGTCGCGTTCCAGGTCGTGCAATCTATCATCGTCAAGCGAAGTTTCGTCGAACCACGGGTTATTTTCCCAATTTGACTCGACAAGTCGCGCCGCCGGGTGAGCCTTCCAATTCTTCAGTTCAGGGTCGTTGCCGCGAAAGAACGCGTCGATCGGATCCGTAGGTAATCCTGGGTTCCACGACGCCCATATTTCCGAATCGCGAAACGTTCCGTTCTTGCGTCGGCTTTTCTTACGCATGGTCGGCCGCAGCAATGTGAGCGAGGTGTTGGACATTGTCTGCCCTTCCTCGACCCACGCGATACCGTAACCTTCCAGGGACTTGATCGATTCGGCTGTGTGATTCTGCATCCCCTGGAAGGAGATGCGACCGCCGCCTGGCGTTTTTATGATGTCCCGTTGAACCTCGAAACGCTTTCCGAGGTTCATTTTTTTAATCTTGCCTTCAATCGTTCGCTTTGCCGATTGCGAAAGTGTTTTTTGCACCTCACGAATGCAAATGGCGTAAAGCGGTTCGCCGAACTCCGAAGGCCACCGCTCGGCTTCCTCAACCAGCAAGTCAGCGAAAAAATGGGATTTACCGGAACTGCGGCCGCCGAACGCGCCTTTGTAGCGGGCTGGCTCGAGCAGCGGCTCGAAAACTTCAGCCGTCTCTATATCAAGAGTCGTCATTCGGCGCTCGAATTATGACTCGGCGTATTTCGGTCACACCGGCCGAATCGTCTGACGACACCGCCCCGCCTGTCTCGAGGGCTATCTGTGCAAGGATCGACTGCAGCAACTGAACCTGGTTGTTTTCCCGTGCCTTCTCGGCGGCGCGATGCAACATGACAATCCGAACGCGCGGGTCGCGTGTCGGCGCTGCCAGGTCCATATTTTCGAGAAACAGCGCGCGTTCTGCGTGGTACAGCGCCTCAAGGTCCGGGTCGATAAGGCTGTACCGCAGGTCGCACGCGCGAATATCGTTTACAGTGCAGCGATTGCTCCACCGCTCTGTAAACTGCGCGATAATATCGTCGGGTGTGTAAAACGCCGCCAGGCGCCGCACGATAAAATCGCGCTGCTCCCTTGTATGCGCGGCCATCCTTACCCTTTATTCAGCGTCGAGTCCTCGCAACTGGCGCCGAACTTGCCGAACGCTTCGCCCCTGATTTTAAACGGCTCCTAGAGCTTACGGGCGGGCCGGCGCGGTTCGACACAAGATGCGCTATATGATAACCCGTCACGCATGACGTGTCAACATATCAGTTTACTGTCGACGCCACGCGTCAATAATATCCTCGCGACCGCCGCCAGGCTCAGTCCACCAGTCGCGACACTCGTGCCGCGCATCTACAACGCCAAGCACAGCGCGTTCCGCGGCGTCGAGAAACACAACCAACATGATGAACAGCAAAATAAACGGCATCGCGAACACGATCGCAGCCCTGCGCAGCCATACGTTCTTGATTCTGCCGATCATTGAATCGCCCCTATTTCAGTCGGAAACCGTGGCGGCATGCCGTTCGGTCCGATATTCGACCGGACGCCGAACACGTCGTCGCCGATCTGGTAACGCTCGACCCTGGTGTGCGGAAATCCGCGACTTTTCCAGAATGTCTCGATTCGGTTTGCGAGAACGCCCGCCCCATGCTGTGAAAAGTAATCCACACCGCGACTCCTGTTGCTGGTGTCGCGCATAGTGTCGCAATTCTCGTTTACTGTCAACGAAAATCTTCGCGTTTCAAAATCATATAGACGTAGGCGCTCGAGATGCCTAGCAGGAACGCCACACGCGCCGGCTGGATCCCCTGCGCCGTCAGCCCGCGCACCTTGTCCGGAATGCCGCTTGTGCGCCTCCGTCGCTGGCGTGGACGGTCCGGACGCTGCTCGCGCAAGATCGCATAGACCCGCGTCGGCTTGTACCCTGACGCGGCGCACATCGCCTCGACCGTACCGCCTGCGTCGGCGATACGGAGGATCGTTGCGAGTGTGTCGGGTGCGTTCATGTCGAGTAAGCAACCCGAAGCAGATCAGGCATAGGGAAACCAAAAGCCGTCTGAACGTATTCGGCGGTCGAAACATGCTCGAGACGATACCCGCACCGCTCGCAAACGTCATCTTCTCCGAAATGTTGATCTCCTGCGATGGGAAACTCCCGTTGATGCTCACCGGCACAATCACAACAACGAACTTGGCCGATATTGTCAACATAACCTACGTTTGGTGCTACCCAATGCATATCTACCTCCACTGGTCCGCTTTATCTATCAGCCATGTGTTTGCCTCTTGCTCAGTGATATCGCCGCTGGCAACGAGGTCGGCCATGTCTGGTGCCAGTTCGCGAAGCATCTGTTCGCGGCGTTTTCGGCGTGCTTCGTAGGTCATGTCTGGTGCCAGTTCGCGAAGCATCTGTTTGCGGCGTTTTCGGCGTGCTTCGTAGGTCATGTCTACCTCCACTGGTCCGCTTTATCTATCAGCCATGTGTTTGCCTCTTGCTCAGTGATATCGCCGCTGGCAACGAGGTCGGCCATGTCTGATGCCAGTTCGCGAAGCATCTGTTCGCGGCGGGCGTCTTGGCGTGCTTCGTAGGTCATGTCCGTGTGTCTCCGTTTCGATATGAACACACTATCCGCCCTATTGACGACTGTCAACACTTATTTTCACTTTTCGCCGCTCGCGTCGCATTTGTGCGGCACGTTTCCGGCCACCCTGGCGACGCATGAACCGCAATTCCGTTTCCGACCAGTTCCAGCGGATATCATAGCGATCCGCCGCGCCAATTACAGCGTTCCGGCTCACACCGAGACGAGTCGCGATCTCGCGCGCTGTCATGCGCATGTCGTCAACCATGTGCTGCAACTGGTCGATATGATCGGCCGACCAGTTCATAGCGCCGCCACCGCTACGGCCGGCATCGGGACGATAATTTGCGACCCGTCAAGCGACACCTGGCGCACCGACGAGCGCGACGCCCCGTTGGGTATCAGAACCGCCTCGACGCCGTCCTGCCCTATGCGCAGCCAGCGCGCGGCGTCGGCATGCTCCCCGAGCGTATCGGGTAGCGTGTGCCAGCCCGCGTCGGTCGCCGGCAATTGGACAAGCGCCAGGAACGACGTCTCGGCCTTGGAAACTCGAGCGATCGGCCGCCAGCCGCCTGACCGTTCGTCCTGTCGCGACTTATAGGACGCAATCAGCGCGGCGCCGGACGGCGTTTCGCTCAACTTCGCCGGTTCCGCCTCGCCGGACGCTTCGATCCGCATGTCATAGTCGCAATGCGGACAGTCGAGCGTACCCTTGCGCACGATCCCGAGACAGGCCGGGCAAAGTTTGGTCATGGGCGCATCACACGACCAGCATTTTACCGCAGCCGACGCGTTGCGCTTTCCGCATTCATCGCATGACACAAGGCGCGACGTCGTTTCCTTCGGTCGGATAAAGTCGAGCGGCCCGTGTCGGTCGATGTTGCCTGCGAAGTCCAGAACAGCGCAATCCGCCTTACCGGCCGCCACGCTGGCTTCGATATTCCCGCCGATCGTGCGCAAAGCGCGACCGACCTGTTGAATGTACAGACCGAGCGATTGCGTCGGGCGGCGCATCACAAGCAGGTCGACGTCCGGCACGTCAAAGCCGGTCGTGAGCGCATTGATATTGACGAGCGCACGCAAGCGCCCTGCCCGGAACGCTTCGATTGCGCGTGCCCGCTCGCCGGCCGGTGTTGTTCCGAGTACCAGCCCGGTCGGAATGCGCCACTCGTTCATGCGCGCGGCCATTGCCGTCGCAGCCTTTGTCCCGGCTTCAAAGACCAGCCAGGCGCGGCTATCGCCGCCATGATGAACCATCTGCGCGATATGATTGTCCATTTCGGCGATCATCTGCGGGTCGCTCGAGGCGGCCGTAAATTCGCCTTTGCTTAAACGCAATTTTGATTCGTCGATCTTGTCGTCGGCGCCGATCGAGAAAGCCGGGCACAAATAGCCGTCGCGGATCCCGTCGATAATCGTGTATCGGAACACAACCTGGTCGAACGGTGCGCCCTCGCCTTCGACGAGCGACCCGCCTTGCAGCCGAAAGACTGTCCCTGACGCACCGGCGATACGCACGTCACCGAGCGCGCGCACCATCTTGTGATACATGCCGGCCTCGGAATGTGGACAGAGATGCGACTCATCTATGAGAAACATTGTCACCGGACCGAAATTATGGGCGTTCTTGTAAACCGATTGGATAGCGCACGATATGACCGGCGCGCGCCATGTCCGTTCGCCGAGCGCCGCGGCATTGATTCCGCAATGCAGCCCGAGCATTCGGCACGCATTGGCGTTCTGCTCGACCAGTTCGCGCGTATGCGCGGCAATGATCGCCCGGCCGCCGCGCGCCACTTCCCGACGCGCCAGTTCGGCGAGGATCAGACTTTTACCGGAAGCGACACACGCGTCGATCAGCGGCCGCTTGATTCCATTGTTCCAGGCCGCCTCGACCGCGTCGGGCGCGTCGATCTGGTGCGGCCGCAGCGTGATTGCTGTCACGGGCGACCCACCTCCGTCGCGATCCTGTGCGCCTCGTCGAACCGGCAACCGCCAGCCATGAGCAAGCGCAACAGATAATCATAGGTGAAGCGTGCCGGGCGGGTCACGAGTCGCGCTCCGCTTTGGCGATAGCGGCCTGCATCTGCTCCACAATCGAATATGGAACGTGCAGATCGGACGTCATCCCGTTTCGATTTATGCTGGTATGTTTGCAAGCCTCTTTCAGCACAGCCAGCAAGTCCGGCGCCGCCGCGATCAAGTTGCAATTTGCCTCGACCTCGTCGTCGGACAAACCGCGCGAAACGACTTGCGCGACGTGCTTGTTCCGACCGGCGAAGATCGCCGAATATTTGCGCGCTGGCTTGATGTTGCGCAACCAGGGTCCGGGTGTGTGCGTCATGTCCGTGTCTCCGTTTCAATATGGCGACACTATCGGCGCCCCGGTTCACTGTCAACGATTATTTGCACAATTCTCAAAAAAAGACCGCCCCGAAAGGCGGCCTTATGCACCCTACAGCCTGGCGACGATTAAGCAGCGGCCAAGGCGCCCCAAACCGGTACAGATTTCGTACCGGTGTTGAGATAAAGCACGCCGTTCGTGATATCGGTATAGCGCGACCCGATGCCTGCCACACCGATGCCGACACCCGCGCCGCCTGTCATTGCCGCAGCGGCGAGCGCCGTCACAACGCCCGAGCCGTCGTCAGCAACACCAGTGTCGCCCGTGTCGATCGCGACCGTAACGAGCGCCGCCGCAGCGGCTTCGGCCTCGATCGCGGCAAGAACTTCGGCCGCGGTTGACGTGATCGCGCCCGCTACGCCCGTGGCAAGGTTGACGACGATCGCCGAGGCGGTCACGACAACGGATAATACCGCGTCGTTCGCGCTCGGATCGACATATTCAATCGTGATGTCGTTCGCGCCCGCGCCGTATGCAACAGACGTAAAGGTCAAAGCGTTCTCGTCGCCGGCCGGATCGCGCGACAAGGTAGCCTGCGCCGTTGCGTCCGGTGCGCCCGCGCCGATCACCTCGCGCAAGTCGCCGACCGTACCGACGACCGGCATGGCGTAGTCGGGAAGCTCTGCAATAGCGGCCGCTATAGATTCGTCTGCTGTTGGAAAATCGACCGGCGCGGACGTGTATGTCAGCGATCCGGCGACCACGTCGACCTGATAACGCTTGAGCGTTGCGAACGGGCCGAGCGTCACCGTCGCGCTGGCCGAAACATCGGTTACGCCTGGTGTATCACCGACGCGCGAGACGAACGGCCATAGGCGCCCGGACGACAACGCGTCGGCAACAACGGTAAGCTGCTCGCCCGCCGGTAGCGAAATTGTTATAGGCGAACCGTGCGATACGACGGGCATGGATACCTCCAGTTAAATGGTAGCAGGGTCAGTATGCGCTTTGGGTATGAGCCAAGGTGGCGCGCCTAACAGTTATGTCACATTATCACCGGGCGGGTTGACTGTCAGCCCCTTCGCAGCAACGACGGCTTTCCAATGAGCCGCGCCGCCGTCCATAGCGAGCTTGGCAATTTTCTCGACCTGTGCCCGGTCGTCATTGAAGGTGCGAGCGTCGATTTCTACGCCTTG
>Ga0105050_10005367_pt1 | contig 16490 bp, 17 predicted proteins | sample FRY01_FD_78088 | JGI IMG/M metagenome (GOLD analysis project Ga0105050, IMG submission 78088) | Freshwater microbial communities from Lake Fryxell liftoff mats and glacier meltwater in Antarctica - FRY-01 | ecosystem: Environmental > Aquatic > Freshwater > Ice > Glacier meltwater ... | reverse complement strand
GGGAGAATTTCTCGAAGAGCAACATCCACTGGCCGGACATGCCATAGTTTGGCGTCCTATTGTCAACATACAACCTGTAGGGAGGAAAAGGGTCGTCGCAGTGCGCACGAAGGCCGGTTTTTATAAAACCGCTTTCGGAATGTCGCATAATTGCGACGACCTCTAACTAGAGAACGACGAGATCGTGATGAATCCCGAACGGAGGGAGAAGTTCAGGAAGTGGCTGATGAACGCTCTTATCCCTTGTGGGTCGGATAGCTGCCTGATTCGCCTTGTTGGGACCGTTCTTCACCTGGACTCGATGCTTCAGAGGCTTTTGGACGATAAGACGTGGGATACCCTGAGATACGAGGCTCATAACGACGATTTCTCAGAGATTCTCTGGCCCGAACAGTTCTCTAAAGACCGTTTACTTGGGATTAGGGCTGGGTATGAGGCTCAGAACGATTTAGACGGATATGCCCAAGAGTATCTCAACCGCCCTATCGCTGTAGGGAACACCTACTTCAACAAAGACTACTTTTTCGACCTCGAAAGGGACGATGACGGCTTTCCTTACATTCTCAAGAAGCGTGATGTTCCTCGAATGGAGTTTTACGCCGCTGCTGACTTTGCTATCTCAGAAAGGGAGAAGGCTGACTATACGGTGATTATGGTCGCCGGTATGTGCCATGAGGGGAAGTTGCACATTGTCGACATGAGAAAGGGTCGATGGGACTCAGAGGCGATCATCGCGGAGTTGATTTCAGTACAAAGGGCGTGGAATCCGAACGTCTTCACCTTTGAAACGGAGAAGATTGACAAAGCCATTGGGCCTTTCTTAGAAAAAGAGATGCTCAGGACGGGTGTTTTTCTAAACATCCACAAAATCACCCCTACCAAGTCGAAAACCACCAGAGGTCGGTCCATTCAGGCAATGGTGAAGGCCAGGGCGGTGCATTTTGATAAGAAAGCGGAGTGGTATCCGGGGTTAGAGAACGAGTTGCTGACCATCTCGGATTCCGGTCCTAAAGGGAAGCACGACGACTGTTTTGACGCCTTCTCTTACATCGGTTTAACCGTAAATCGGTACTTTGAAGCCCAGTCAGACCAAGAAGTAGAAGACGACGAATACGAAGAAGCCTTTGACGACTTTCACGGACGTAACGGAACGACAGGGTATTGATGGAAAAGCTTGAAACAAAACTGAAGCTGGCCGACCTGTCAAGCCTTCAGAACATCGCCACAAGGCTCTCTGATGACGACTTGATGAAGATTGGCTTTAGAGTCGTTGAGGACTACGAAACTGATAAACAGTCTCGTTCTTCGTGGGAAGCGAAGATGAAGCAGGCCAATAAGCTTGCTTTACAGATTGTGGAACAGAAGTCTACCCCCTGGGAGGGCGCTTCCAACGTCAAATTCCCCCTATTGACCATTGCCAGCCTTCAATTTGCCTCAAGAGCGTATCCTGCACTTGTAAAAGCGCCTGATTTGGTCAAATTCCGTGTTCAAGGGAGAGACCCTGAAGGGGCGAAGGCTGCGCGGGCGGGAAGAATCTCCGCCCATATGTCCTACCAACTGTTAGAACAAGATGAGCAGTGGGAGGAGCAGCACGATAGGGCATTCATCGCCCTCCCCATTTTAGGATGTGTGTTCAAGAAGTCCTATTTTGACCCCGTGAAAGGTCATAACTGTTCCAAAACCGTCCTTCCGATGGATTTGGTGGTTCACTACTACGCCAAGTCCTTAGAAGAGTGTGAGAGGAAGACGGAGGTATTTCAGTCTTCAGAGAGGATTATTCGGGAAAGACAGCTTAAGGGCTTGTATGTCGAGCATGACCTACCCCCTGCAACTCAAGACACCGAGGCCCAGGCAGACGAAAGACAGGGAACAACCCCCCCTGCGAATGACACGAATCGCCCCAGAACGATTCTTGAGCAACACGCCTACCTCGATTTAGACGGTGATGGGTATCCAGAGCCTTACGTCCTTACAGTAGATAAAGAGTCAAGGAAGGTATTCAGGATTGTCAACCGCTTTGGGGAAGTGGTTACAGAGCAATCCCTGAAGGTCGATCAACTCAAGGTTCAAATCAAAGACATCGCCACGTCTCTCCCGCAAGAAGGAAGCGAAGAAAACCTGATTGCTGCTAATAGAGCAGAGCAGACAATTACGATGCTCAAGACTCAGATTGAAAGATTTGAGCTTCAGGCTCCGAAAGTCTTGAGAATCAAAGCGGTTGAGTATTACACCAAGATCCCGTTCATCCCCGCTCCCGATGGGGGTTTCTACGATTTGGGATTTGGCGCGCTTCTAGGCCCTTTGAACGATTCCGTAGACACCCTTATCAACCAACTGATCGACTCTGGCTCACTTCAGAACGGTTCTGTCGGGTTTATTGGTAAGGGCGCTAGGATCAAGGGGGGCAAAGTCCGTTTCTCTCCAAACGAGTGGAAACGGGTGGATGTCGCCGGACCAACTTTAAGGGACGCACTTGTACCACTCCCGGTAAACGCCCCATCTCCTGTTCTGTTCAACCTTCTTGGTTTGCTGGTCCAATACACCGAGAGAGTATCTTCTGTTACTGAGGCGATGTCGGGAGAGAACCCCGGACAGAATACCCCTGCCTACAACATGAGCGCGATGCTCGAACAGGGGCTTCAAGTATTCAACGGGATATTTAAAAGAGTCTACCGCTCCTTCCGGTCTGAATTAAGAAAGCTCTACGCCCTGAACGCCATCTACTTGGATGAAGAAGAGTATTTCGAGTATCAGGATGGAGATGGGAATGCTTATAGAGAAGACTACAAGGCCGATGTAAAAGACCTCGTTCCTGCCGCTGATCCAAACGCCTTTTCGAATAAAGAAAAGCAGATGAAGGCTCAGATGATCGCAGAGCGGTCAATGATGGTTCCGGGTTACGACAAGATCAAAGTGGAACAAAGACTGCTTGAGTCTATGGACGTCCCAGACGCAGCGGAGTTGTTCCCGACCCAACAGAACCAAGAGACAGGCGCGATTGAACTTGTATTCCAGCCCGGTCCAGATCCAGAATTCCAGATCAAGCAGCTTGAGGAACAGAGAAGGACTCTCGATTCTCAACAGAAATTCCAGTTAGAGGCCCAACTGACCGAAGCCAAGATCGCATTGATCGAAGTACAGATCATTGAAGTCATGGCTAGAGCGGAGTTGGCCGCAGACACCCCTGAGCTCAAGCGCATGGAACTTGCGCTAGATGAGATGAAGGACCGTAGAAAGAATCTCTTAGAAATGGCGAAGATAGATGAAGAAAGAACTGCAAGAGCAGATAAGTCAGTGGACGGAAAACCCGATAACGGTTGAACTTCATCGCCTCATAACTGAACAACTTAAAGAAATCCAGGCAGCAAAGGGACATGCGTATGCGCCCTTTGAGCCGGGTAAGACCCAGGAAATCTTGGCTAACCTAAATGGTGCCGAAGATACCTGGGAAGTAGTCCTTGAACTCCTTGAGGGAGATTGGACAGCAGTTAGTGAGGAAGAAGATGGAGAATCAATCGGGGATTTATCCCCTGACGGACAAGGTGCTGATTAAACCCGACATCATCGAAGAAAAGACCGATGGCGGAATAATCATAGCCGAATCGACCAAAGAGCAGCACCAGGCCGCACAAGCGGTTGGAACGCTTATTGCTATTGGCCGAGACGCATTCAAGAACACGACTACGAATGTGTATTCAGGCGACAGCATGAAACTCACCGAAAGGCGGGTTGAGCGTTGGGACGGAACGGCAGAACCCGGACAGCGGGTGATGTATGCCAAGTACGGCGGCTATTCGGTGGTCGGTAAAGACGGCGAGGTTTATCAGGTCATGAACGACCGCGACTTAACTTGTGCCGTGGATGAGGGTGTCAAGTACACAGGAATCCAATCAAGAAAGAGGATGAAATAGTGAGTGAAGAAAGAGACTGGGAAGTTGAAGCCCGTTCGGGTGGTTGGGTTCCTGAACCCGATGGAGTATCGGAAGAGAAGAGAGTTGATGCCAAAACCTTCGTAGAGCGCGGCGAGAAGATCGCTGGCGTTATGAAATCGAAGGTGGAGCGCCTCGAATCTAAGATTGATGAGCTTTCAAAAGGCAATGCTGATTTTCAGAAGTATCACCAGCAGACCCTAGAGAAAGAGAAGAAGAAATCTCAAGAGCGCATTGCTCAACTGGAGTCGGAACGCGCCGAAGCCATCACTGAAGGCGACGGTACGCGATTCACGAAGGTTGACAAAGAGTTGACAGAGTTGCGCTCTGAATCGAAAGAGGAGATGCAAAAACTCAACCCGCTCGCTGAAAAGTGGGTGGAAGAGAACGCTTGGTACAACTCCAACCAGAAACTTTCCGCGTTTGCCGATGGGATAGCCGAAAAGGTTATTGCTGAAGGTTATACGGGGAAGGCGTACTTCAATGAACTGACTCGAAGAACGAAAGAGACGTTCCCAGAAGAGTTTAAGAACCCTGCTCGCAGCAATGCCAGTTCGGTTGAGACAGACACAGAAAGACAGACAGATGACCCGAAACCCAAAAGTTGGGGATCGCTTCCGAAGGCGGATCAGGAACAGTGCTTGAAGTTCGTTAAGAACATTCCTGGCTTCACCAAAGAGCAATTTCTAACTGAATACGATTGGGATTAAGAAATGGAAAAGAGACAGAGAGCAGTAAACAAGAAAGATCGAGTTCCTTTTGGTGGTCTGCGAACCAAGTTGCAGGTATCAGCGGCAGATTTAAAAGAACATCTGCATGGGTATCACCTTCATTGGATCAACGACAAAGACGGACGCATTGAGGCAGCACAGAATGCTGGCTATACGTTTGTCGAACCACACCAAGCGCCGTCATTGGGTGTTGCAAACATCCACGGTGAGAATTCGGACCTCAATTCAAAAGTAAGCAAAGTTGTGAGCAGAAGCGGAACCCCGATTCGCGCCTACCTGATGAAGCTTCAACAGGACTGGCACGACGAAGATTCTGCGGCAAAGATCGCCGTGACTCGAAAGGTTGACGAAGCTCTGCGACCGATAACCCAAGGTGGACAAACGCTTGAAAGTGGCTATACCCCCAGTTGACTCTGGATGCCATGTTCGTTTGTCCTTCACTTATTTCTAAAGGAAAATAAATATGGCTAATTCAGACGCCGCATTTGGATTCCGCCCCGTAAACCGTACTGGCAGCCCGTATTCCGGCGCTGCCCAACGTTGCGTCATTGCCGCTGGCAATGGCACTGCAACGTTTGTCGGTGACGCGGTGAAACTGGCAGGCAGTTCTGTTAACGGTTATCCGACTGTTATTCAGTGTGCCGCTGGCGACCCCGTGTTCGGAGTGGTTACATCCTTCGAGGCAAACGGTAGCGATCTTTCGCTTCAATACCGCGCTGCTTCGACTCAGCGTTTTTGTCAAGTGGCTATGGCTTCGGATTCTTTTTTCGAGGTTCAGGCGGACGACGACACAACTACTATCGCAGCAACCGATGTTGGCCTTAACGCCGACTTCGTTGTTGGGACTGGTAGCACTGTGACGGGATATTCCGCGATGGAGCTTAACTCAAACACCAATGGCACTAGCAGCGCGCTCGACTTGCAAATCGTTGCCTTAGTTGATCGCGCCGACAACGAAATCGGTGCCATCAATCAGAACGTTATCGTTCGATTCAACGACCCGCAGGACAAGCCTGTTAGAACGGGAGTATAAGAAATGCCTATTTCAACTGGCAATCATCCAAAGGCATTGTGGCCTGGTGTAGCTGGCTGGTTCGGCGCTCGATACAATGAGCACTCCCGCCAATATACTAAACTTTTTGAAGTCAAGACTTCGACTAAGAATTACGAAGAACTTGTGCAGCAAACTGGTTTCGGCCTCGCCCCGGTAAAACCCGAAGGCTCCGCAACAGCGTATGACTCTCATCAGCAGGGTTATGTGTCTCGTGGAGTGAACGTCGCATACTCTCTTGGTTACAACGTGACCAGAGAGGAGCTGGCTGACAATCTCTACGAGGCTGTTTCCATGCGTCGCGCCGGATCTCTGGCGTTTTCGTTTGGGCAAACCCGCGAGCAAGTTGGTGCCAACGTCTACAACCGCGCATTTAGTCCCTCCTATGTGGGCGGCGATGGCGTTGAGCTTCTGAGTACTGCACACCCCTCGGTGAGCGGGAATCAGTCCAACGAACTTGCGACTGCTGCTGACTTTTCCGAAGCCGCGCTGGAAGACCTGACCATTCAGATTATGAATGCAACGGACCCCAAGGGCCTGAAGATCAGCATTACCCCCAAGTGTCTTATTGTCCCGACCTCTCTTGTCTATGAGACTGAGCGCGTCCTGAAGTCGAATCTGCGGGTTGATACCGCAAATAACGACATCAACGCAATCAAGTCGATGGGCGTAATCCCCGAAGTCGTGGTTAACAACTACCTGACCGACACTGACGCATGGTTTATCAGAACCGGCGGCGTCGAAGATGGTCTGGTGTGGTATGACCGCGAAGGCGTTCAGTTCACGAAGGACTCAGACTTCGATACGGACAATGCCAAGGCAAAGGGATATATGCGCTTTGTAGCCTTCTGGGGGGATTGGAGATCCCTGTACGGCTCACCCGGCGCTTAGTTATTTATAAGGAGTTTTCTCCTTAAGTAAGCGACAACTCTCCTGGGGGCTTCGGCCCCCTTTTCTTTTGAACTTATGAAACATTCTAAGGACGGCACGCCGTTCATAAGGAAATACTATGTCTAATTATCCAGGCGGGTTTCCGGGCGGTATTACCGTTCGCGGACAACCTCTTCAACTGTTGCACCCCGGAGAAGTATTCTGGGTGAACAACTCTTCTGTTCTCGCCAAGAGTGGCGTGGGCGGATCTAACGGCAATGACGGCTCTTACCGTAAGCCGTTCTCTACCATTGACTACGCGGTAGGCAGATGTACTGCTTCGCGTGGCGATGTCATTATGGTCATGCCGGGTCATGCTGAGTCGATTACTTCAGCTACCACGCTGGCTCTTGACGTTGCTGGCGTTGCGGTTATTGGCTTGGGTGGAGCTACGGGTCGCCCGACTCTGACGTTCACCACAGCTAACACAGCGACTATCAACATCTCGGCGGCTAACGTCACGGTGAAGAACATCAGCTTTGTTGGTAACTTCCTCAGTATTGTTTCTGCAATAACTATTGGTGCGGCCCCGTCTTGCACTATCGAAGGTTGCGGATTCAGCGATACGAGCGCTATTCTTGGCTTCCTTTCGGCCATTAAAACCACGGTTACTGTGAATGCAGACCATCTGCATATCCTCAACAACCGTATTCATCCCATTGCAACAACTCGGTCAACAGCACCGATTGTTGTTCTCGGGGCGATGACTGGTCTGACCGTGAAGGATAACCGGGTAACTTCTAGCGTTGCTCAAAACAACGTATCTCAGTTTATCAGCCATGCGGCGTTGGTAATGACCGATCTGTTGGTCACTCACAACACTGTGTACTGCATAAACACCGATACGGCGACGGGCGCTGTGTTGCTGTCTACAACCGCCACTACGGGTTCTGGGATTATCGCCCATAACCGGGTGCGGGCACTGGACACTGCATCGGCCATTGTGGTCACGGCGGCGGCTGTACAGTACGGCATGTTTGACAATCTTTACACTGGCGAAACAACGCTGCTGTCAGGGTTTGTCCTTCCTGCTATTGCTTCTGACGCCTAAGTTTATGGCCCCCTTCGGGGGGCCTTTTTTCAATGGTGAATGAATCCTATGGCGACATCAGGCTCTAAAGACTTCGCAATCTCAAGGTCAGATATTGTCGAGGGCGCTCTTAGGAAACTGGGCGTTTACGACATTGGCGAGCCTCCATCTGGCGATGATACTGCCGCTGCGAGCATGGCCCTTAACCTCATGGTGAAGGAGTGGGCTGCGCGTGGGGCTGGCATCTTTCTTCGAGAAGAAGTGACCCTGTTCCTTCAGCCTCAATCGAAGACCTATTTGCTTGGCTCAAGCGGCACAAACGCTACCAAGTCTTACGTCGAAACGACCCTTTCTGCGGATGAGGCGACTTCCCAAACAACGATTTCTGTCACTTCTGAGACTGGAATGACCATAGCCGACAACATCGGCATTAAACTGGATGATGACTCGATTCACTGGTCAACCATCGCTTCCTTAGCCACCCTCACGATAAACCACGCTTTACCGTCTGCGGCGGCTTCAGGGAATAAGGTCTACGCCTACACCACCAAGGCGCAACGCCCTCAGAAGCTCATATACGCCTTCAGACGGGACACTTCAGACATTGATACCGAAGTGACCCTTGAGGGAGAGATCGAATATCAAAGATTGTCCTCGAAATCCTCAGAAGGCCCGCCAGTTTTAGCCTTTTATCGCCCAAGCCTTACAAACGGGACGCTTCACGTCTGGCCGGTAGATGGAGGAAGTTCTGTAGACAAGATGATTTACATCAGTCAAGTCTTGACGGACGATTTTGATTCTTCTGCAGATAACCCACAGTTCCCTATCGAGTGGGGCAATGCCCTCGTTTGGGGGTTGGCGTCTGAGCTTGCTCCTGAATACGGGCTGCCAAGACTGGAGCGTAGGGAGCTGGCGATCATGGCAAGGCAGAAGTTGGATGATGCGCTCGATTACGATGTCGAGAACGCTGACGTTATCTTCACGATGGGCGGTCGTTGATGAAGCTTGCCTTAATCGGCGGAGCCTACAAAGGCCGGTCGAGCAATGTTTCTTCTGAGACTTGCATTAACCTGTTCAAAGAGGGCGACTCCCTTGTCGGCACGCCTGGGGATTCTGTTTTCAACAGTTCCTACTCTGGTCCGGTAAGAGGGGGGATTGAGTACAACGACCTCGCTTACTTCGTCATTGGGAATACTCTCTACGAGTTCAACTCTGCGGGGGGCGGCGCTTCCAGGGGAACCATAGGAACGGCCACAGGTCGTGTCTCTATGGCTCACAATGGGGTCCGTTCAGGGGCCAACCAGCAGATATTCATTGCTGATGGGACAAGTGGGTACATCTACGACAACGCCACCTCCACTCTGGCTGAGATTTCAGACGCGGACATGACTTCTGCCGATACCGTTGTGTTCTTCGATGGCTACTTTCTGTTCAACCAGACGAACACCGATAGATTCTGGCAGACCGCAGCGTATGACGGGACCAGTATTGTAGCAACAGACTTCTATACTGCGGAAGGTGATCCTGATAAAGCGGTTTCTCTGCTCACAGACCGAAGGCAACTCTTCGTTTTTGGTCAGAAGACGACTGAGGGCTATTACAACTCTGGCGACGCTGATAGTACCTTCCAGAGATTCCAAGGGGGCTTTTCTCAGACTGGGTGTGCTGCTGCATTCTCTGCTGCTCGATTTGACAACGCAGTTATGTGGCTTTCGAGAAACGAGAAGGGCGATGGCGAGATAGTGAGGATGGCGGATGGCTACCAGCCCGTCACTGTTTCAACCCATGAAATCAACTATCAGATTAGCAAATACACGACTATCTCAGACGCCTTTGCATACGCTTATAGACATGAAGGCCATGAGTTCTACGTCATTACCTTCCCTACGGCAAATGTTACTTGGGTATACGACGCTTTAGAGAAAGAGTGGCATCACAGGGCGCATAACATAGGTGGCGTGTTCCCAAGTCGGGAACGGTACAACTGCCACGTTTTCGCCTTTGGAAAGCATCTCTTTGGCGATTACTCGAACGGGAAGATTTACGCCCTTAGCGGAACGTCTGCGACCGTAAACGGAGAGAGGATTGAGAGAGAAAGAGCCACTGTAGGTATTGCTGACGAAGATGAAGGCCGCGTAAGGATTCATTCATTCCAGCTCGATATGCAGGAAGGTATTGGAGATCAAACCACTGACGATGACGGGTTGATTTACCTCTCTTACTCGAAAGACGGTGGGCACACATGGAGCAATGAAGTCTCCAGAGATGCAGGGGATACGGGGGAGTACGACAAGCGGATTATCTGGCGAAGACTTGGCATTGGTAGGAACTGGATCTTCCGTATCAGGACGTGGACTCCTCAAAGGGTTGTGTTTAAGGGGGCGATAGTACAAACCTATGAGCAGCCCTAGATTCCGAGAGAACCCAGGGGTACAGAGATACCCGAAAGACGAAAGAGAGTGGGGACATTGGATCAACGAGGTTAGCCGATGGTTCGCGGACCAGCTTGACGTAATCGCCGCTCAAGTAGCTGCCGCCGCCGCTCAAACTTCCGCTAACAACGCAGCCGCGTACTTCAAGGGCAACCCTGCAACTTTTGTATGGAACTCTGATGCTGTTGGCGTTGCCCCTGCTGGCAACCCCACCAGGGATCTAGTTTTGGTCTGTTACGACAAGACCGGGGCTTCAATATCGACCAGAACCCTTAGAGGGACGCTGACTTCTGCCGCAGCGACGATTGCTGTCACGAACGTATCCACTGGAGGTCTAGCCAACGCCTACGTTTTGGTTGATGACGGGACCGCTAGTGTGAGGGCGGATATAACCGTTACTTTCGCAGACAGTTCAAAGGCCACTAGCACGCTGGCTTGGAGCTTTGTTGACGAAGCGGCTGCCGGTGGAACACCTACGAGCGGGGGTGGGAAGTAATGTTCAGACCCCCGACAATGTTGGACTTCCAGTTCATCTTTGAGTGTTACGAAGATTGGCCGGTTACTGAGGCTCTCGGGCCGGTTCTTGAATCTGATGTAAAAGACTGGATTCGCTTCTGGATGAACCGAGACGCCGAGACTTGTCTTGTTTGGGAGGATGTAGTCCCGATTGGGCTTCTGACCTACCGGAAGAATATGTTCGTTGCTGTGATAGACAACATTGTTGTTCTCCCCAGTGAAAGGGGTATTGGCCACTCCACAAGAATGATGTCGGCGCTGAAAGATAAATTGGTTGCTGAGGGTGTGGTGGTGGCTGAATTTGAAGCAATCCCCGGACGTATTGCGGATAAGACGATACGTGGGGATTTCCAGAGAATCGGAGAAGGTATAGGCCGAAGGTCAGGGCTTCCGGTTGTTGTAGGCCGCGTGACGGATGACATGGATGTTTGAAGTAATCGAAAGGGCCGACTCTGAGGTTGCTCAAGTATCTAGGATACTCGCCCTTCAAGAAGCGATGAGGTCTCTGCCTCAAATCAAGGAAGAGTTATTCCACCATTTCTGTCATGGGGTGTATGCTCGACAGATGAACATCCCTGCTGGCACAGTCATAGTCGGCAAGAAGCACAAACGAAACTGTATCAACTTCATCATGGCGGGAGAGGTTGAGGTTGTTTCTGCGGAAGGCAAGACCAGGATCAAAGCACCAGAGATATTCGTATCTCCCGCAGGTACTAAGCGGGCGATGGTCGCTCTATCTGATCTGACATGGGTAACGGTACACGCCTCACAGGAGACTGACTTGGACAAACTAGAAGACGAACTGATTGAGGTGGAAGAATGACTTGGTCAATGGTTGGCACTGCCGCAATAGGCGTTGCGGGATCTATCGGTGGAGGGCTTCTCGGTTCCAGCGCCGCTGGTAAAGCGGCTCGTCAGGCGGACAGAACAGCACAAGCAGAACTTGGCTTCGCTGCTGAAAGCCGGGATATGGCAAGGGCGGATGCCGCTCCTTATCGTGACTCTGGATATACCGCTCTTGATAATCTAATGACCCTTACGGGCATGGAATCCCCTCGCTCTTTAAGGAGAGCAGTAGATTATGGGGTGGACGAATCCCCTCAAGACTACAAGTACAAGAAGGCAGGAAAGGCCACAGACTACGATGTTCAGAAGGCCTTTCAGGAGTTCGCTGGTCGTAAGGCCACTGAAAGGGAACTGAAATACTACACAGGAAGAGAGCGGGCTGACCAGCTCTACTTCGACGTTGTAGAGGCTGGCATTCAACGAAGAAACACTCAGAGGCGGGAAGAAGAGGGTGCTGCTGTAAGTAACGCCCCTCCCAGACAAACCCCCGAGGAGATGGTCAAGGCCGATCCGGGGTATCAATTCCGATTGAACGAAGGCATGTTTGCACTAGAGAAGGGTGCCGCTTCGAGAGGGGGCCTTCTTTCTGGAGGTTTTGCAAGGCAGGCTTTGAGATACGGCCAAGACTACGCATCCAACGAGTACCAGAACGTCTACAACCGCATTTCCAATATTGCAGGATTGGGTCAGGCTGGCGTTCAACAATCGGGCAACGCTGCAACCAACTACGGAAATCAAGCCGTTAATGCCGTTGGTAATGCCGGTTATACAAGAGGGTCTAGTTATCTCGCTAAAGGTAATGCTTGGGGAAGTGCTTTAGAGGGAAGTGCGGCCGCGCTTGGACAAGTTGACTGGGGTGCAGTTTTCGGAAGAGGCGGAAGCGGCGGAGGCGGAAGCGGCGGAGGCGACGGAGGCGGAAGGGTCGGTTCTGACGCCGCAATCGACTGGGCCAACAACCAGAGATATTCATAATGCCAGTTTTAGACATCGCGGCGGGTCTCCGCCCCGTTAGACCAGCAGAAGCTTTCATCAACAGCAAAGCCCTCCGTCTATCTCAACAGATGGAAGAACAGAAGATGGCTATGCAGCTTAGGAATGAGCAGCGGCAGATTGAGCAGACCCAGTATGAGAATCAGCGGCAGATTGAGCAGACCCAGTATGAGAATCAGCGGCAGAAGTCTCAGGACGAAACCGGGAGAAAGGACAGGGAAATTAAACTGCAAGACGCCTTTGAAAATGAAATCAGAGGCGTTCTCTATAACTCTAAAATTACCGAAGATCAAAGAATGGAGGGGATTCAGTCCATTGGTGAGAAGTATGAGCGCACCAACGGGCAGATGATAACGCCCGAAGGTATTGAGAGATTTAAGGCCAAGATCCCGCCGCCAGATAAAAAACTTACTAACGTCGCCAAAAACGCAACCTTGTTTGATGAAGAGTCCGGAACGCCGGTATACACGAACACCGTTGCCGGTGATGAAAAACTTCCCGCCGCAGATATTCAAAAGCTGGAGCTTGCGAGAAACATTCTTACTAATCCAGACTCCCCCGCGCACGACATAGCGTGGGCCAAGAAAGTTACGAACTTGGGACAGGCGGCAGACGACCGAAGCACAGAGAAGGAGCGGGTTAGCGCAGATCTGGAGAAATACGAAACAGAAGGGTATGAAACGCCTCAAGACGAGGTTCGACACAAGCTCGCGTGGCTGCGGGCGGAGGCTGGCGGCATGGACCCTGAAAGAGCTGGGTTCAGAAATCCTGGCGTACAAGCGAAGAAAGCCAAGTTCACCGCGCTACAACTCAAAGACGTTAAATCTACTATTAGAACCCTTGACCAGTCGGCTGAGTGGATTGATTCCGCACTCGATAATGTCGGTCCTTGGACAATCGGCGTCCCCGGTATTGCCAAGCGCGCAGAAGAAACCATTCGTGGATTCATGGACCCATCCACCCAACAACCCGCCAAAGACTTCAAGCGGATGGTAAGCAAACTGAAAGCGGTGAATTGGAAGGAAATGGTTGGTTCTGGGCAAATCAGTGCTGCCGACTACATCTTTCTGGGCGATATTTTCGAAGGGTTGTCAGTATTTGATGACCCCGTTGCAACGGCCAATAGCCTAGTAGAACTTAGAGACTGGCTGTCGTTCAAGCGGGATGGTCACGCCGCGTCTGCCGAGTTCGCGCCTCCTGCTGCATTGCGCTATCTAAAAGAAAACCCAGAAGCTCAGGCGCAGTTCGACGAGAAATATCCCAATGGGTAAAAACGTGTTCGATCAGTTTGATAATTCGGGCGCTTCTGACAAGCCGGAAGAGGGCGTTAAAAACCCTTTCGATCAGTTCGACGACCCATACACAGCAGTACACCTACAAGGTGTTTCGGCTGGCGCGTATAAGAATGAGGTTTCGTTCTTCGATGAGGGTGTTGATTACACTTCCGGCGTCCCGTCGTGGGGTTTGAGAGCAGACCTTAGCAGAATGGATAACGATGAAGAGAGGGCCAAATATCTCACCGAAAAGGTTGGAGAGAATAATTGGGACCGCGACTCTTCAGGCCGCTATCTTTTGTGGAAAGAGGGCCTTGAGTCTCTTGGTTTGCCAGGCGATATGCCGACCGTCATAGACGAAACCACATTCAGCAAATATGACCTTGCAGATTTCAGAGGGGAGCTGCCCGCCGTTCTTGGAGCCGTGGGTGGCGGGATAGCCTCAACTGGGGTTGGCGCACTTCCGGGTATCGGATTGGTGGCGCTTGGGGCTATGGGGGCCAAAGGCTACGATGAAGCCGCCGATGCCGCTAGAGGGCAAAATCTCCAATCTCCAGACGATGTGGCTGGAGACTTGCTGGGAGTTGGGGTTGAGTCTGCTGTGGGCGAGGGCCTATTCAGAGGGGCGAGGTCTGGGATGCGATATGCGATGGCCCCAGGCATGACCAGAGCGCCAAGTGGTGGTTTCGCTGAGAGGATGAAGAAGCGCCTCCTAGATGCTCCTGTAGAGCCAAGACAGAAAGTGCCACCTAAGCGCCAAGAACTCACGGAGAACGCACTTGAGATGGGCGCTGTGCCGTCCATCTATCAAGCATCAGAGAGGTCTCTGACAGGTCGCGCTCAAAGCATGATTGAAACAGTGTTCGGGCCTAATTCATACCGGACCGCCGGAAACGTAGAAGCCATAATCAATCGCGCAGAAGAACTTTCTGCTAAAGTGCCCGGTCCTAGCGGTGGAGGAAGGCTCGCTAAGGTCGTACTGCAAAGGAAGGTTGCCAATGCTAGAGATTCAGCAGACGCCGCATTACAAAATGTCGAGAAGCAAGCCAAGGTCAACATTGCGAAAGCAAGACTGGCCGTGGCAAAAAACGGTCCAGAGGCAGATGAGGCTATTATAGCAGCCAAAAAGACATTTGATGACCAAATGAACAAGGCTTATGGGTCGATTGATAATTTGGTGGGCGGCGCGGAGATCGTCAGCAGCGCCCCTATTAAAAACATGGCGAGAGAGATTCTTAAAGGGTTTCCGAAAACAAAAGGTGGCGGCAGGGCGTTTATTTCTCCAGAAACAAGAAAACAGCTAAGCGAGATTATTAACCTCGCAGATAACATGACATTCGGCCAAGCTCAAAGAGCCAGAACCATGCTGAGAGAGGCTTCTGAAAACCCCAACATCCTAAACAACATCAGCACCCGCGATTTAACTCGGCTCAAAATGTCGGTTGACGAAGCCCTTGACCCATCCGCTGACTTTATGACTACCGGGCAAAAGTTGGTCATAGATGCTCGCGGATTACCTCGCTTAGAGACTATCGGAATCCCGCACGAAGCAGGGACCGAGGCCGCTAGGCTGCTGAAACTTACGGGTGAAAGATACCGCGATGGGATTATGCTATTCGATGATGATCTGGTCCGAAGGATAGCAAGAGATCCTTCGCTCGCCGGGTCAATCGGCCCCGCAAAGGTTGCAGAGACAGTTGCAAGGTCAGAGCCATCGGTCATTCAAAACTTGAAAAAAGTCGTTGGGGATGATTCTTGGGGGAAGATCCTCGACAACCATCTCGAAGGGCTGTACAACGACGCCAGTCAAACTAATGGTTCTTTGAACGCAGTTTTGATGCTTAACAAAATCAGAACTATGGGGCCGCGCTTCAATGCCATGTACGGAGCGCAGGCTAAAGAGGTTCGGGAGTTAGTTAGAGAAGCCGCAGCGAAGAATGCGGACATCAACCTTGAAGGACTGAACAAAGCCTCAGATATGACCATCGCTCTGAAAGAAGCCGTAGCTAGAAGAAATACACTAGACCAGATGTTGGGCGACAACGCTCAATTCATCAAGAAAGTTGAGTCTGGATCTCTTACAAGCGATCAGGTTGCCGATTTCGCCTTTCGCTCTGGCAAGGCTCAGAACCCAGAGTTGCTTAGAAGCGTGAAAACAACTCTCGGGGAAAGTTCTCCACAATGGCAGGCCATTCAAAAAAGAGCTATGGGAAACCTGTTAAAACGCATGGAGAAGGAAAGCGACGATGCCGTTAATACCCTGCTCAACGGAGCCGGACTAGACGATGCCATCACCGCGTATGGTCGAGACAACCTGAATGTAATGTTTGGTAGGGATCTGGCCGGGGAGTTAGTGGATTTTGCCAAGACCGTGAAATTCCTAACCAGCAGAAACACCCTCTCTGGTGGAATCGTGGCGGCGAACATAGCCCTTCACCCGGTGAAGAACATTGGCAAGTTGGCCTGGATGAACGTCCTTGGTCGAATTTTCAATAGTAAGGGTGCCATAAAGTATTTCACCGAAGGTCTGAAGGCTCCAAAGACTCGCGCCGGGGCTGACTCTATGAGTAGAGCGGTCAGTCAATTTATAGCCATTGGCGAAGAAAGCGAGTCTCCCGATGAGCCCAACGCATTGCCTAACTGAAGGATGATTTAGATGGCATTTCCAATTCTTGGTAACCCCAAGCCTCAGTTCTTTGACAGTTCAGGAGACCCGAGAGTAAGCGGGACGCTTGAAACACGCAACCCCGCAAATGATGCG
>Ga0105050_10005365_pt1 | contig 16492 bp, 19 predicted proteins | sample FRY01_FD_78088 | JGI IMG/M metagenome (GOLD analysis project Ga0105050, IMG submission 78088) | Freshwater microbial communities from Lake Fryxell liftoff mats and glacier meltwater in Antarctica - FRY-01 | ecosystem: Environmental > Aquatic > Freshwater > Ice > Glacier meltwater ... | reverse complement strand
GACGGAAATAAATTTCCTGTATTTGCTGATTAAAACATATGACAGCAATTTATGCCACAAACCAAGGGTACCAGAAAACATAACTTTTCTTCATATATATCCCTACCACAATTTATTAAACATTTCTTCTTTTCTTACTGCTATTACTATTACTTTTTTTCAAACAGGTAAAAAAAATATATACTATAATAAGGGGAATAGGTGAATAGGTGAAAAGGTGGAGACCAAAAACGAAAACTCGATTTTTTATTTATATAATTAAAAGGTTCCCGGTTCATTCACCTCCCCCCCATCAAAGAATAAAAAAACAAAAAGTTTAAACTTCTGCTCGTTCTATCGTTCCTTTATAAACGCCAAATGAAAAGACCAAATAATTAAAATCTGGTGTTCTTAAAAAAAGTTGATTATCTTAGGCTTCTGGTGCTATATGTTCTATTAATCATAATCATAATATTTGATATACATAGTGAGAATTTATTAAACGCTACTAACATCATATAATGTTTATGTTTTTTCGTGTTTCTGTGCCGTATCTTATGAGATATATAATAATGACTACCACATACACATTTAAATTGTTGTTGTGTATATTCTTTATGAGTTCTGCCAGGTATTACTTTATTTACGCATTCATTATTTTCAATATAAAAGCGTTCTCGTTTATGTAATTCATCTTTACTTTTACACGAATGTTTTTCAACTAATACAATATTATATTCTCCAGATTCTATAATTTTAAAACTAGTTATAAAGCGACGTTGCCCTTTTTTATATTCATTCAATGCGCATTTATGTTTAGTTAGTCTTTTTGCCAGTGTAGGCTCACATGTAGAACCGTAATAAGTTAAGTTATTCCCTACAATTTTATAAATTTTACCATTCTGATAATTTACCATTAATATATAATAGTAAAAGATTAAAAAAGCGCAATTATACCTTTTTTAATTTATTCTTTATTTTATATTTAGTTGGTTTTTTTTCTACAATTAATATAATGAGCACAATTTTTTCATTTACTGATGAAGAATTAATTATTGAATTTTCAAGAATTAAAAATGAAGAATTAGCCGACGCATTAGCTTTTTTAAATGAGGAATATGAAGAGAATATAAAGAAGAGGATATATGAACATACACAACAAACCGCTATAACTCATAACAAAACTCTTATTGATTATATAAAAAATATATCAATAATGCCACAATCTGATAGAGGTCAAATTATGTTTTATATTGAACAGCAAAAATCATTGAAATATCTGAAGCTAGAATTGTCACTACGTATTAAAAAATTACACTTAGAGCATAGTTGCGAGATATCAATATTTAATAACTTATTCTCATAAAGGTTTTTAATTTCGCGTAGGTTGTCTATTTATAACAGTAAAATTTAAATTACCTGTTGTTTTTTCTTCCGGGTATAGGTTTTCTATATCTGAAACATCATAAGGCCTAGTAAATACGCAATTATCCGTATGTATCCTTATACAGAACTCAACACCGCCACGAATACATAAATTCGCGGTTAAATTCCTACATCGACCAGTCAAAAAAGGTTTCATTCGGGCCATTGCGTATTTATAAGGACTATCATTTTTTTGTAATTCGTAATAATCTTCGCCGTCGTCTTTGAATATAAGATTAATAATTTTATATTCTCCTTCCCCATCTATATCTATATTAATACACTCTTTAATAATTTCATCATGTGTTTTATATATCAAGCTTTTCTTTGTCAAACATCCCCAACAAGAACATAAGAGATTTTTGATTAATTTATTTTTAGGATATAATAAGCGCATCTCATGAAGTTTATTAAACCATTTACCGAAAAAATAATTTCCATTCTTTAATATCTCATCGTCTTCATCATCTTCATAAATCATACTGTTAACGCCGTAAGATTTGCCCCAGAACTTAAATTTAAAATTAAATCTGTCTCTGTGCTTATATGCGAATTTAATTGAATCATGCGTATATACATGATGCTTAGAAAACGAAAAGATTTTTTTAACGTCTGGATTTTCTGACGTAATATGAATATAATACATGCCATATTTAAGCGTGTTATTTTCCATCCTAGCGCGAACATTGGTATATTTTTCTAATCCTGCCCTAATAGGTATAAAAAATCTTTCGTTACTTAACATACGGGGATAATAATTATTATAGTCATATCCGTAGCATTCTCCGCTATATTTTTCGCAATACACTAAGCCGGCATTATAACATTTACTTATATAAAATTCTTCTCTTTCTGTGACTTGTTCTATGTCATATTTTTTCTTTGTTCCGTGTTTATCTTCACCTGAAGATAATCTTTTATATATGCATTCTGTAGCGAAAGTATGATTATAATAAAAAGTATAATCAATACCTTCTTTTTTTATCTCCTTTATCCATTGCTTGAAGTCGTTTAAATATCTTAGTAAATCTTCGTCCGTACATTCATAGCCTTTAAACATTGCGTAACTATGAATTTTAGCCGGCAATCTGACATAAGTTATATATTCTCCGTGGTTTGTTATACATCTATAGCTTCCATTTGGTTGATTGAAATAAATAATATAATTCTTCATTATAATACTTTATATAAATATTCTTTAATTCTTTAATTTTTTTATTTCTTCTTTATGTTTTTTTCTGATAATCGTTTTAAGCTTGTGATCTGGATTGTCTTGAATCGTGATATTTTATGATCAAACCAAGGCTTATTAATAAAGTAATCTTGTTCTGTTAGTATTTCCATTTTTTCGTCTTTGTATCCTTTAAAAGTATACCAAGACCCATTAACCATAGCTCTAACGCAGTATTTATGATCGAAACCTTTTGAAAACCCTTTTATTAATGTGTTAAATTCATTAACGGTTAACCCTCTTTTATTATTTTTTTCTATATGTATCCTTGTCTCTACAATATTGGACATAATCTTTTTTGATATCTGTTCAATTTTGTATTTAGGCTTTTTGATCTCCGACATTATAATATAGAATACTATATTATATTTAAATAAATAAAAATTAAAAAATAAAATTATATTAACAAAATTGGCATGTCCAGTATTTTCACTTTTTTAGTCAGTCGTTTTAATGTTTTATGTAAGTATATAGGGTCAATCTCTTTAATATTTATCTGGTGAATTGTTCTAACATTATGATAATCTATACCGGTTTTTAATGCTATCGCTCTATATGATTTAAAAACAGATGTACTGATAATAATTCCTTCATCGTCATAAAGTTCTAATAGAAATTTGTCTTTCATTTTAATATAGTATATATTAAAAATTTAAATAATAAATTTAAAAAAAATTTCTCATGTTTTTATATTCGTCTTCTGGATCGTCCCCGGCTTCATCTTCTATAGCTTTCCCATCTTCGTCTATTTCATCGGGCTCTAGTTCGGATTTTATCTTAATTGATTTATCATTACGGGTTTTATTAAATTTGTTTATTGCTTTATATTCGTCATATGCCAGTTCGCCGTGATATTCCTCCCCATATTCGTTTTTTTCATCGTCATAATATTCATCTTCCTTGTCTTCCTCGTCATCTTCATATTCTTCATATTCTTCATCTTCTTCATCTTCTTCATCTTCATAATCATCTTTAAACACATCCTCATTTGGTTTTTGATTATATTGAGATTCTTTATTATAATTATCTTCAAACTCTGTTTCAATTTTCATCATATCTTGTCTATCATTTTCTAGATTGTGCTCATTATCTATTTGTTCTGATATATGAATTTTTTTAAGTCTTATGTATTCTTCGTCGTCTTCTTCGTCTTCTTCTTCGTCTTCTTCTTCGTCTTCATCTTCAACAATTCTTTTTATTATCTTGATTTTCTTAGGATATACAATATTAACATGTTTATATTTTATCATATTTATTTCTCGCTGTAATCTTATATTTTCATTTCGCATCATATCTAATTCATATGATATTTTATTATATTCATTCATAGCATTTAATCCGTCATCTGTCTTATTTATCGTTTCAAGCTTCATACATCTATACACATCCAAGCCATGAAGAGAAGATGTTTCAAACTGATTTTCGGCCATTCTTGCCCATAGATTAGAACGACCACTGAATTTTTGTTCGTTTTCATTACAGTATAATTTATAAGCTGTGTATAAGTTGCCACGCGAAACAATATCTTTTTTAGATTCTGTTACAACAATCCGCCTTTTAATAAAACCGGTCAGGCTATCATCTTGAGAAAATATTTTTTCTGTTCTCTCCATAAAAGAGACTGGTATTTTTATAGATAGATTATCCTGATAAAATTTATATGCGCCTTGTGCCATCCATGAAAAAATTTCATTTAAGTAAATGGTCTTTAATGAATCGACAAATTTTTTATCCTGTGGATAATCTCCTTTATCATTATCCTTACATGGGTCATAAAATCTTGTATCCAAAAATATATAATTAGTTCTTGCAACAATTGCACTTTCGTTAGTCAATCCTAAAGTGAAATTTGACGCCATATGTAATTTAATTTGTAAATTAAACTCTATAGGCTGAGCATATAACGAACGCGCGTTTAATTTATCTTCACCTGATATTTGTTTTAATAACGACATGTTAATATTTATATTATCGCTTGTTTCGCCTTCCGAATATACACCGGCACGCTTTCCAATCATAGACACTATATGCATAGGGATTCCTTCATTTTTACTTTTAATAAAGACTTCTGGCGCGCATTGATGATATAATTTACCCATGATTAAATTTAATAGTGCAAAAATTATAGACTTCCCATTACTTCCATGACCATACCAGACATAAAAAGAACGGGCGCACGTTTCACCGGTTAAAGTATAGCCTAATACTTTCCTTATATATTCTCGTTCTTCATCTCCTTTCATAATTTGCTTAAAAAATTTAGTCGCGTTAGGTGTCTTTTTAGTATATGAAACAGTTGATTCATATGTCAAATAATCTGACTCAACTCTTTTAGACACTTCTAAAGTCCGCAAATTTATTTTATTACCATCATTCAATGAGAATATATGAGGCAGACTATCCAACCGTGTTATAAAATTTGAGTCAACGATAAAGCACCAGATACGCTTATATATATCTTTATGGTGTGATTCTCTATCATGAAGACAGCATAATTTATCAACATCTTTAATAATCTGTAAGTCAACTTCTTCATTTTGAAATATCGAAGCACAAACTTTTTTAATATTCTTAGAAGTCTGGTTAAGAATTTGCATAATATAAAATTTAAAATCATGTTCGCAATACTGTTGCCATATACAAGATTTATTATTATATGCGTAAAATGTATTTTTGTCAATTGCCTTAATAGATTCTGCAATTAATGAGCCAATCATAAAGGCCCGATCTGTTACAGTCATATTAATATATCTTTTGATTTCCGTCAGTGTGGTACAGGGTATATATTTCAAAGTCGCATTTGAATAGAGAGTTTCCATATAATATAATATAGATAAAAATTTTAAGTCCATATTTTTATATTTTTTAATTTTTTAAATTCTATAGCTTTTTTTATTCTATAAAATTATTTTCCTAGATTATTATATATGTATATAACAAATACCAAAGGCATATATAAACTATGGAATAACAAGCGGGCTTTAGTTTATCAGTCTGAATCATACCAGAAAATACAATATTATATAAATAGATATGACGAAAACGGCAACGAGTATTATTGCCTATGCCTTTTATGTAAAAATGGAAATAGTGAAATGTGTTACAGAATGGGATCTCAAACAATTCTGCAACACTGTATAAACAATCAAAAATATAAAATGAATTAATATAAAAATATATTATAATGAAGAATCATTTTTATATGCCCTACTATGGAAACAAAAGAACCGAAGTTGAAAATATAATTTCAAATCTAATTGACTTAACAGACATTGAATATATAGTTGAACCGTATTGTGGCTCATGCGCGATTAGTTATTATATTTCTACTCTATACGAAGGGAAGAAATATATATTAAATGATAATAACATTTTTTTAAAAGAAATGTACGAGATTATGCTAAGTAAGAAAAAGATTAAAAAATTTGAAGACGAATTCGAAGAACTGGCAACGAGTATAGATTCTAAAGAAAGATATAAGGAAATTACTAAACCTAAAACTTTAATGGCTTGGTTCATAAAAAATAAAATTTATCACATTAGGCCCGGTATGTTTTATATGACTGGTAGAAAATACAAAACAACTATTGACTTAAAAACATTTCCAATTTATGATTTTTTTATTAATAACGAAATAACGTTTAGGGCTGAAAATGCTATGAACATATATAACGAATATAAATCAAATAGTAAAGCAATGATTTTTTTAGATCCGCCTTATATGCAGAGCTGTAATGATTTTTATAGTGACCATTCTTGCAACATATACGAATATCTATATGAGAATAATATTAATGACGAAAAGGCTTTTATTTGTTTAATACTAGAGAATATGTGGATTGTTCGGCTTTTATTTCAAAATAATAATGTTGTTTCAGAATATGATAAGGTATACCAGAATAACCATAATAAAACAACACATATAATTATTTTGAATTGGTATTAATATATATTGCTATATCAATGAACGTAAAACAATTAATAAAATTTTATGATCAATGTTGCGAAAGAGTAAAAACGCATAATACAGAGTTTATAAGATTAATAGATATTAAAACCTATAAAGCATATATGAAAAAATATAAGTTACGTATAATGATAAAACAAGATAAATATTATATATACAAGACACCGGATATAATGCGAAATGAAATTCATAATTTTGAATTACATAATATAAATAAAGGGTTATACGTTTTCAATATAGATCATTATATATACTCGCACTTATAATATTAATAGTGGTAATAGTATAATTAAATTTTTCATGACTAACCGGCTGACCAATTCAGATATAAGGAATTTAAGAAACTCTGATAATAATCCTTTTTTGTTTAAAAAAAAAGGTTCTTTGTTCTCCTATACAATCGCTTTATAAAATTACTCGTTGTTATCTTATGTTTAACACTATTCATAATAACATCTAAAATTTCAGGACTTACAAAATATGGTTCTAGTAGTTCATGTATAGCTTCAAGCTTGCTTTTTTCTCGATCTTCATTCGCACCATATATAAAAAACTGATTAGCAATATTACAAACTTCAATAAGTAATTCTGTATTTAATGTATTTTGTGAAATATCCATATGTGCTAACATTTGCTTAAGATCTGTTATAAATATCTTTTGTTGATTACATAGCTTATAATTTCTTCTCATATTCTTAAAAGACTTGATCTTTTTAAGATTTGAACCGTGTAGCGTACTACAAGGAATAACATTTAAATTATTATGTATTTCTTGATCTATAATATTATTTTCTTTTTCTTCATCATTTAGTGATGTTGTTTGCGGGTCGGTAATAACAACGGTTCGGCGTGACATATATAATATATGTTAATATAAAAAATTAATGCTTATTTCTTTTTTTTAAATTGGGTATAATAAATCTGCTTTTAGTTGGGCTTTGTTTTTTCGTGATGATTTTATGCCTCGTCTTTTAGCTTCGGTTATTAATCCGGGCAGTAATACATTATCCAATGACGTATTATACCTTATTTCCCATTCTTTTCTTTTTCGTATTTTTGCATCTGCTTTTGTTTCTTTAACCTCTTCTATTAGTGGCATTGTTTCATCATCTTCTTCTTCTTCATCTTCTTCTTCTTCATCTTCTTCATCTTCTTCGTCTTCTTCATCTTCTTCATCTTCTTCATCTTCATCTTCTTCATCTTCTTCATCTTCTTCATCTTCTTCATCTTCTTCATCTTCTTCATCTTCTTCATCTTCTTCGTCTTCGAACTTCATTTCATCTTCTTTCTTTGTTTCATCTTCTTTCTTTGTTTCATCTTTTGGGTCAATAATAGTTTCTGGATTATCAAAAAATATTTCTTGTGTATCGCTGGCCTTTTCATCGTAATTGATAGGGTCAAATTTATTTTCCGGTATATCAATATTATCATCTTTCTTAACATAAGACGAAGAAGGAACAGACCCAAATAAATCAGGCGTGCTTGTTACTTCACGATTTATCGAAGTGCTTTTAATATCTGATAATCCTAAACTTTTCTTTATTTGTGTTCCAAAGTTTCTAATTGCTTGGCTTGTCTTGCTTGTCTGTTCTTTTTCAACTGGTTTACTTTCTCTACTGCTTTTCGTGGTATGATCTATAAATATTGGTATATCGTCCTTTTCTTTTTCTTCAATAGGCAGGGCTTTTTTAGGTACAGATTTGGCTTTTTTTACTTTGGCTTTTTTCGCTACCGGCTTAGCTGACTTATCTGGTGAATTTAGGGCTCGTCTTTCATTTACTTCATTAGTCTGTTGTTGTAGTGACAAAGATTCTTTCTCAAATTCTTCTTCTTTTAATGCCTCATTTAAATCTTTTATTTCTTTTAATCGTTTCTGTCGTTTAGATATTGTCGCCGCTGTTTTTGCTTTGCCTAATATTTGCTTTTCTGTTTTCAATTTTGTTAATTCTGCTTTATTCTCAATAATTATATTTCCCTGTTCATTGATTTGTCCGCGTAATATTTCATTATTTCTCATATCTATACTTGCCGTATTTCCTAATACATTTGCTCGTGGCATATTAGTTTGTGGCATAACTTGTCTTTGAAATGATTGGGCCGGGTTGTTTTGGAACATTTGAGAATTATTATTCGGTTGTTGGTTAATTTGTTGATTAGTTGGCTTTTTCATTAATTTATCGTGGAATGTTTCTTTTTTCTGCGTATTCTGTGCCGTCATATTTTTATCTAATCCTATATTTATTGAAAATTTGTTTTTATCAGTAGTTTCTATTTTTCTCTTTTTAACATTCTTCTTATTCTTTTTGTTACTCTTCTTCTTTTTCTTTCCTAAAGTATCACTAATTATTTTTTTCAATTCTGCCTTAGTTAAATTATCCAAGTCTTTCATTATATATATAATGAGATTAAAATAAATATGTTTATGTCTTTCGTTTCCAATGTGTTAAGACGGCTTGCTTTTTCTTTACTTCTTGTACTGCAATTTTTAATTTGGTGTTTTCCTCTTTAACTTTTTTCATATAGTCTTGATGATCATTCCAGACTTTTTTATTAATATCTCTTTCATCTCTTTTCTTTTGTGCATCATCTCTCTTCTTTTGTATTTCATCCTTTTTATCATCCTTTAGCTTTTGCTTATCGTCGTTAGCTTGTTTAATTATATCATCCATATTCGTATAATTATTTATAAATAGTTTTGTCAATGTATCCGTGAGATTTTGCAATATATCTTTATTAATCTCGTGATTGGTACTAAGTACAATATTAATATTTGCTATATTATCAACATCATCATTATGATGAAAGCTCAACTTTTGTTTATAAGATTGGTTTTGAAACATATAATATATTAATATATATTAATTTTCGATTATTTCTAATAAATTAAAATTTTTTCTTATTTCTCCGGTTTTTAAATTAATATCCATATGATTATATAATTTATCAAATACATAATTATATATTCCTGTACATGTGTCACGCTTCTTTAATAAAACTTCTTTGCATATCATTTCCCATTCTTCATTATTTGGCCTGAATATACTTACATTCGTTAATATCCTACGTAGGAAAGATGGCATCATTTTATACGTCTGACATATTAGAACCACATATAAGCCGGCATGTCTTGCAACATTTAAAATTGTATTTAATGCATGTTGTATATTCGGGTCTTTTAGCTCGCTTCCAAAATCATCTATAATTATGCAGGTATATTCTAACGGGTTTTTATTTTTTAGACTCTCTTCTTTTCTTTCTATAGCGTCGTCATATATCTCATATAGGAGAGATGCGCTCAGCTCATGGTGAATCTTATCATGATCTTTAAACGGATTATTTTTTACAGAATTATAAGACCCTTCATTAATTATATAATGTACTTCATCGAATTTACATTTTAAGAAATTTGTTGAATTGAATAAGCTAAGGAATAATGAACTTTTCCCGCTTCCGCCTTTCCCTATAATCCCGTATATTGTGCCATTATAACGAGGCAAACTTTCATGAATGTCATCTATATAAACGCCGAAATTTTCAAAGACTGGCTTTGTCTTTGGTAAAGTTGAGATATGTTCTATAATATCCGGTTTTGTTTTCTTCATTAAATTAATATAGATAAAAATAATTTTAAATAATTTTAGGAATATATATTAATGAGTGAAAATAATGACAATATTCAAAACGAAGAACCCGAAATTTTAATTATAAATCCTGTTATTCCTAGAACCCGCAAGCCTAGAGCTAAAAAAGTTATTACTGTTCCGCCTATGGTGACTAAGCGAACAACTATAGAAGAGCAGGAAAACTGGATTGATAAACAAATACATAATGAGAAAGAACGAGAAAAAGAGCTAATGATTCAAGAACGTATAAATAAAGCGTTATCTGAAGATAGATCGAGAAGAACTATTTCACCTATAAATAAAACTAAAGTATTAAAGGAAGAATCAGAAAGCGAAACAGACTCAGAAGAATCAGAACCAGAAATGACGAATAAACAATTAAAAGAAATTTTGCTTAAATTGCGTAAAAAGAAACTATTGAAAGATAGAAAACAAGCTAAAGCGCTTAAAGTGTTATCGTCTGATGATGATAGCGAAGAAGAAGATAATAAAGTACATGTACAGAGATCAAGCCGACCCGCGCCGGTTATGTATAATATATCAGATCAGTTTTTTTAATTTTTATTTAGTATTATATATTATATGGATTTAATATATCAATTAACATATAATGATAACATGACACCGGCACAAGAAGCAAAAATTATAAATGGATGGGAAAAAATTAATTATAAACTTGATACATATAATATAATAAAATCTAGGTTTCATGATGCGTCACATATTCCCGGATTAAATCAAGTATTCGAAAATATGGCAATTAATGTACCAAAAAAAACACTAGTAGATCATTTAATGTCACATCCTATTATAGATGAAAAAGAAAATTCAAATATATCTAAATAGTAAGAAAGCAAATAAATATATTAATGGAACTGGTAATTGTGTTTTTCATTTACCGTTTATACATACACCAATTAATAAAAAGCATTCCGTTTCTATATCTGTTTTAAGTGCGCAAATTCCATGCTCATATTATAACGTAAATGAAAATAATAATAAATTAGAGTATAGCGTAAATTTCGAAGGCTTAATACATATTGATATTACACCGAGAAATTATAATATTAATCAATTAATAACAGAGTTAAAATCTCATATGAATGGATTTGAAATAACATATAATAATAGTAGCGGAAAATTAATATTCGAACATGCATCAAGTGTCAGATTTTTTAAAGGATCATCTGCATTTGAAATATTAGGATTTTCTGACCAAGATCATTATGGGTTTACTATTGTAAGCGATACAATAGTAAATTTATACACTGTTCAAATGATTCAAATAGCTAGTGACAATTTTATTTTAGATAACATTGACACATTTAGCCCTAATAATACAAATATATTACAAAGCTTACCGGTCACATCTGCATTTGGTAGCATTATTCATTATTCAAATCTTCATGACTTATCAAGTGACATTAATACGACAAGAAATTTAACAAATCTGCATATTATGCTATTGAATCAAAATGACGAAGTATTAAATTTAAATGGCGCTCATTGGAGTATGGTTTTATTATTAACAATCGAATAAAATTTAAAATCTTAACCTATAGTAATAATGAATAATTTAGGCGTTAAGCAAAATCATTTCTCAAGACAACTAGGGCAAAAGATAGGACATACTGGACAAAAGCTAGGAACTAAATTTGTTAATACAATGGTACGAAACCAACCAATATTTAAGAAAATTGATAATATCACAACTACGGCGGACAGTGGTTTAAGATTTATTCCAGGCGTTTCTAATGCATCCGGAATCACTAGCGCAGTCGCACATATGGCAAATAAAGCCGTGACAGCGAAAAAGAATTCTTTAGAAAGACATAACGAAAGAAAGAAAGCTATAGAAGCGGAGAATAATAGAGAAATGAAATCGGCCGTTATGGGTCCAGGTTTTTATTAAATATAAGATTACCACTTTTTTTTATCTATACAAATTATTTTGTGTTATGATTATATATGTCAGTTATTCCAAAACAACTAAACTTTAGAAATAAAATCGAAAGTGCGTACGCCCGGGCGTATAGTACACATATTCAACCACAAAATGGCGAGTTATACGGACCTAGTCAGACGATTATTATTAATATTCCTACTAGTCCTAATTTGATTATGGCGCCTTCTGAATCTGTGCTTAAGTTTGATTTAGTCGTGACTAATGGCGCGACAGAGGCAGCTTATATGAGACTTGATAAAGGCGGGGCTTCTGGGATCATTCAAAGAATCCGGGTCTATAGTGGCTCTAACTTAATTGAAGATATTGATAATTATGGGTGTTTAGTGTCAAATTTATCAGCTTTGCAAAAATCAAGTGTGAGTTCTGGTAAGGATAATATATTATGCGGATTTTCTGCGGAATATTTTACAGATACTACAACTAATGAGACAATGCCAGTAGTCGCCGGCGAAAGATTAATTGATGATGGACAAGTCACACCATTTTCAGCAATTATAGCAGGTGGTCTTACTTTAAAACGTACATATACTATTAGCCTTTTGTCGATTCTTGGTACATTGAGTGATAAATACCTCCCACTTTTTGCGATGACTGCAACATCCCTAAGGCTAGAAATTCAGCTTGTATCGTCGGCTAATAAATTCATATGTTCTCCACATGCAACCGGCACTTTTGCCATTTCAAATATTGAGTTTATAGCGTCCATGATGGAGCTAGGAGATCAAGCAATGCAGACTATCGCGGGAAATCTTGGTAATGAACCTTTACAATATGCTATTCCGCAATGGAAAAACTATGCACATAATTTTCCTATAGTAAATGCTACCGCTACACAAGTGACGGTTCCTGTCGCAGCGAAGTTCAATTCGGTAAAATCGCTTATCACTTTTTTTAGAACGAACAGCGACGGGGCAGCAACATTCTTCCCTCATGGGTCAAATCGTTTTGGATTGGATGAATATAGCGTTAGGCTTGGTAGTAAAGTCTTACCGTCGAAATCTCCTAGAACGGTCCCGGAATTCTTCGTTGAGCTTTTGAAAGCCATCGGTAGCGTGTCGGACATCAATCACGAATGCATGGTAAATCTTGCGAACTATTCTCAGAATGTTCCAGGCGCAAATGGCGAAATCGCTACAGCAATAGCCGAGACCTCATCAAGTCCTAGCTTTGCTATTGGTATGGATCTTGAAAGCTATTCAAATTCGGACCGTTCGAGTGTGTATACTGGTTATAATACCACAACTGAAGATATTTTCTTACAATTGCGATTTAATGGAACGGCCAATGTTCAGAATATCCGCAGTGATACATACTGTTTATACGATGCGGTTCTGATATGTGAAAACGGCACAGCAAGCGTCAGATTTTAAATTATTATTAAAGATTGTTTTTTTATTGTATTGTATATTATATGAATAATATTCAAAGTTTAAATTTTCCTACTATGTCGGGATTGAAATCATTAGATTTAGATGTGTTAAGTGTATCAGACAAATTAACAGTGGATAATATTGACGGTCAATTTTTTTCTATAGATACAATTGAAGCGGACAATTTACAGATAAATAACCAATTACATTTAACGGCATCCGGTTTTATTTCAGTTGGTGATGTGTCACCCGTATTTATTACTGATACTCAAATTTCTTATTTATCAAATTTATCAAGTGATGTACAAGAACAAATAAATAATATTGACATTGATACATCTTCTATTATCCTTGATGTTTCACAAAATAAAATAGATATTTCAGAAAATGCTTATAATATTGATTTGATAGAAAATAATATTATAAATATAGAAAATGATATTAATACGGCAGAAAGCAATATTGTAACATTACAAAATGATATTAATACGGCAGAAAGCAATATTGTAACATTACAAAATGATATTAATACGGCAGAAAGCAATATTGTAACATTACATAATAATATTGATTTGATAGAAAATGATATTGTAACAATAGAAAATGATATTAGTACGGCAGAAAGCAATATTGTAACATTACAAAATGATATTAATTCGGCAGAAAGCAATATTGTAACATTACAAAATGATATTAATATAGCAGAAACTAATATTATAAGTAATGATCTTGATATAACAGCGCTACAATTAAAAACACAATATATAGGGTATTCTCCTAATTTAATCTTAATAACTAGGCCTTTAGTGTTTACTAATGCCAATATTTCAGTCTCTTTTAATGCTTTAAGAATTGAATCAGTTAATGACGGAATTGTGTTAAATCCCGGCGGTTCAAAAATAGTCAATATATCCTCTAATAATGTTGTAATGGGACGGGCAACGTGTAATTTTACTTTAGCGGGTACTTCAGTATTTATTATGAATGGAGAGACGCAAAATTTCGCTTTCACTACTGCACGAAAAAATATGATTGAAACTAATACAACAAATATAAATATTAATTCGGGTAAAATAACGAATATTATTCAAGATGTTTCTACAAATGCTTATGACATATCGACTATTATTCAAGATGTTTCTACAAATGCTTATGACATATCAAATATTATTAATGTTGATATAAACACACTTACACAGAACGTTTTAGCAAATACAAATTATATAGCAGATGTGCCTTTTATATATTATCCGGCACGTGTTGATTTATTTAAAAATCTGTCAGTTTTTGGGAATATAACCTTGTTTGGAAATGTCGAGTGTCTTGATGTAGTGGTGGCCGATGAGTACGAATTTAAAGCACAAAAAGGAGATGGCTCAATAATATATTCTATAAACAATATATTAAATGATATGAATATACAAAATAAAAAATCCGGTGGGAATATTTCATTAGAAACACTTGGGGCAGGTTTAATTTATGCGAATAATGTTGATGTAAATGACGCATTAGGCAAAGCCAACACATTATATATAGAATATGAAAAAGAGCGCATTTCATTTGATGAAGATTACACAAGTGATGAAATATTACAATTACCTATGCTTAATAGTACATCGATGGGATCCGCTACAGCATCGAAAGATATGGATATTGGTTTTTATCTAAAATCTAATAATACATATTGGGACATATCGAATAATATAACTAAAGATTTCGGTACGTTAAATATAATGGTAAATATGAATTATGAGCATAGTTCAACATCAAATGCTTTTGTTTGGGTTTTGCAATTTCAATTATTAATTATTGCTTCAAGTGGTCAACTAAGATATGATTCAAAACGAAACGGGCATAAAACTAATAATGACGCTACTGTGGTATATAATTATTATTCAGTAAATCAAAGTCTGGTTATTCCATACCAATCTAATTATTTAGGTTGTAAGCTTGTAATACGCACATATTATCATTTTCAACTTCCAGAAGCTACAAACCATTTAAAAACGAATATTCAGATTCATTCAATATAATTAAATAATATCTTTAGTTATGTTATATGGAAAAAGAAGCTTTTATATATACTATCTCAAGCGAAGAACGATTAAATATAGATACCAATGGGCCGACATATAATATTATGTTTGGTGGGTTTAATACACAATATGATAATTTTAAATGTGAAGTTATGTCATGTACATTATCTAATGGTTACACTACAACATTAGGCTATATATCCCTTATAGCAACAAATTTAAATGAGAATGGCCTTTTTTGTCCTAAGTTGTTACAGTCTGATACATGTGTTGTCGCGGTTATTTCGACTAATGCAGTGACTGCAAGACATGACGGCGAAATTTTCTTTAATGTAAAAAATTGTCGTGTTGCAAGATTAATAAAATTTCAATTAATACTTTCAACTTTTGCAGGGATAATTTCAGGAACTGATATTAATATAGCAGGTAATAATACAAATTGGATATTAATTTTAAAAATGATTCCAATTGATTAATTTTATTTTATTTTACTCATCTATTATATATGAATAACGAATTAAAAGACATACGTAAATTATTAGATGCGTCCTATATGGATAACGATAAGGCAAAGCAACATTTGGCAGAAACTAATTTTAAACTAGATGACGAATTAAGCGGAAAGCGAGCAAAAGTTTTTTTAAAAGATGGAAAGCCTAATGTAGTCTTTACAGGTACAAAGAACCGGCATGACGTGATAAATGATGCTAAAATTATATTAGGTTTTAAAGATAATAGTAAAAGATTAAAACACAGTAAGAAATTAATAAAAGATGTTAAAGCAAAATATGGCGGAGAAGTTAAGACATTAGGTCATTCTTATGGCGGATACTTAGCGGAGAAGTCAAATAAAAATGGACCAGTTATAACATATAATAAATTAGCTATGCCTCAT
>Ga0105050_10005363_pt1 | contig 16494 bp, 12 predicted proteins | sample FRY01_FD_78088 | JGI IMG/M metagenome (GOLD analysis project Ga0105050, IMG submission 78088) | Freshwater microbial communities from Lake Fryxell liftoff mats and glacier meltwater in Antarctica - FRY-01 | ecosystem: Environmental > Aquatic > Freshwater > Ice > Glacier meltwater ... | reverse complement strand
GGGGGCGCGATGGGGGGCGCGAGCCCGGATACGGCGGCGACCACGGATGGATCGGTGGCGACCGGGGGATCGGCGGCGCTGGGACTTTCGGCTTCGCAGGATTCCACGGCGCCGCGGGCCGCCACGGCGACGCCGCCAGTTAAGGGTTCCTCAACCAGTGTGGCGTGATGCTGGCATGCTTGGCGCAGGACGGCCGGCGGGCCCCCGGGGCGGGCTACGCCGCGCGGCCGGACCGCGCCGCCAGGTGCGGAGGTGTTGCCATGCGTCGCCTGTTGCTGGCCGATCGGGTCAAGGATGAACGGGGGAGTTTCCTCGCCCCGCTGATACCGGCGCTCGCGCAGCACTACGAGCTGCGCTTCCACGCCGGGCCGCCGGGGCCGGGGCTGGCGGCGGCCATCGGCTGGGCGGATATCGTCTGGCTGGAATGGTGCTGGGACCATGCGGTGTGGGCGACGACCAGCGGCGCGCTGGGGGGCAAGCCCTGCCTGGTGCGGCTGCATTCGATCGAGGCGCTGCAGACCGAGTATCCGGCCCAGGTGGACTGGCGGCAGGTGGATGCGCTGGTGACGGTGGGCGACGACATCGATGCACTGGTGCAAGCGCGGTTCCCGGCGACGAAGGCGGCGGGGGCGCGGCATGTGATCGCCAACGGGATCGACATGGAGCGGTTCCGGCCCGGGCGGCCTGACCCGAGGCGGATCGGCTGGGTCGGGCATGTGGAGCCGAAGAAGAATCCGATGCTGATGCTGCAGGTGATGCATGCGCTGGAGCGGGTGGAGCCGGGCTATCACCTGGACGTGGCCGGCGCGTTCACCGACCTGCGCACGCTGCGCTATCTGCAGCGGATGGTGCCGGCGCTGGGGCTTCAGGGGCGGGTGACGTTCCATGGCATGGTGGCCGACATGCCCGGCTGGTACGCCGACAAGGGCGTGCTGCTGTCGACCACGATGTATGAAAGTTTCGGGCTGAACATCGGCGAGGCGATGGCCACCGGGGCGTTTCCGGTGGTGCATGATTTTCCTGGCGCGGAGATGCTGTGGCCGCGGGAATGCCTGTGCGCGGGGATCGAGGCGGCGGTGGCGCTGATCCGCGGGGCGCAGCCGGGGCTGTACCGCGACTGGGTGGCGGAGCGGTACGGGCTGGCGCAGCAGGAGGCGGCGGTGCTGGCGGTGCTCGGCATGCTGCCGCAAGGCGTGCGGCGCGCGGCCTGAGGTCCTGACGGCGGGGCTTGCGGCGTTTTCGTGAAGGGTGCTTCTGGCCGGGAGCGGCGCGGGAGCGACATGGGATGAGCAGTGGCCTGATCGCCTTGCTGGACGACGTGGCGGCGCTGGCCAAGGCGGCGGCGGCGAGCATCGACGACATCGCGGCCCAGGCGGGCAAGGCCGGGGTGAAGGCGGCCGGCGTGGTGATCGACGATACCGCGGTGACGCCGCGCTACATCGCGGGGCTGGCGCCGAGCCGGGAGCTGCCGATCGTGGCGCGGATCGCGATGGGGTCGCTGCGCAACAAGTTGCTGTTCCTGCTGCCGGCGGCGCTGGCGCTGGGGCTGTTCGCGCCCTGGGCGATCACGCCGCTTTTGATGCTGGGCGGGGCCTACCTGTGCTTCGAGGGCACGGAGAAGGTGCTGGAGGCGATCTGGCCGCATGGCCCCATCGAGGCGGCGGCACCCGCCGATGCTGACCCTGCGGCGCTGGAGGAGGCGAAGGTGGCAGGCGCCATCCGCACGGATTTCATCCTGTCGGCCGAGATCATGGCGCTGACGCTGGCTTCGGTGCCGGAGGCGGGGTTCGTTCGCCAGGCGATCGTGCTGGCCGTGGTGGGGATCGGCATCACGCTGTTGGTGTATGGGGCGGTGGCGCTGATCGTGAAGCTGGATGATGCCGGGCTGGTGCTGGCGGGGCGGACGCATCCAGTGCCGCGGCGGCTGGGGACGCTGATGGTGCGGGGCATGGCGCCGCTGCTGGCCGGGCTGAGCGTGGTGGGCACGGCGGCGATGCTGTGGGTGGGCGGCGGGATCCTGCTGCATGGGCTGGAGCTGCTGGGCGAGGCGGGGCCGGTGCATGCGGTGGACGCGGCGGCCGCGATGGTCGGCGGGGCGGTGCCGGCGGCGGCGGGGCTGGTGGCGTGGGTTGCCGCCGCGACGCTGGAGGGGCTGCTGGGGCTGGCGGTGGGGCTGGCCTTGGTGTTGGCGCAGGGCTTCGTGGTGCGGCCGGCGATGCAGTTGCTGGGCCGGCGCTAGGCTTTCCCAGGGACCGGCACGGCGCGCGCCCAACGCGCTCGGATCGTAATCCTTTATTGCGCGTACTGGCTTCGCACCCGACGAATTACGGTCATGTCACGATGGCGTTGGCGCAGGTGCGCCCCGGTTGAGCACCCACGCTCCCACCGGTTACGGGATCGTTTCTAATTGATCGAATCCAGCCGGTTTATTTTTTGAGGTCCAGGTTGGGCGCTTGCGTCCTGTGATGCTCGAATCGGCGGGTTTTCGCACCTGATGACCTCGCGATCACCCGCATATGCGACTGAAACTCGCTTTCTGTATGCACATTCTAAACAAAGAGTGATTGACAGGTATTTCACTCCAGGATTTGACCCTGATTTTCACACAAAAATTATGATGACCCGCCCTTCAAATGCAGGTTACTTTGGATTCACTCGCCCGGCGCAATAGATGGCCGGGATTGTCGGAAATGACTGCCATATCCTGGAGGACTACGTCCATGGACTATTCGATCGGCGCCGCACTCGAGGCTGCATGCGGGGAGATGAAGATCGAGGTTGCCACAAATGCCGGCCAGATCGAGGAGGCCCAGCGCCTGCGCTACAAGGTGTATTGCGAGGAACGGGGATTCGAGCCTGGTGCGAACGGGCTGGAGCAGGATACGTTCGATGCGCGTTCGCGCCACGTACTGGTGCGAGCGCGGGCCAGCGGCGAGGTTCTCGGCACGGTGCGCGTAGTGCTGGGCGAAGCGACGACCGGCGCAAGCAGTTTTCCGATGAATTACGTATGCGAACATTACGTTTTGGCGCCTCTGCCTGCGATCGCAACCGGCGAGATCTCCCGCTTCGCGCTCACGCGAGACCGGCCGGGGGTGAGCGCCGCGGCCTCGGCGCTGATGCGCATCTTCCTGATGCGCGGGATAGTGACGGTCAGCGGCATGCACGACCTGACGCATTGGTGCGCGATCATGGAGCGCAGTCTGCTGCGGCTATTGCGGGCGACCGCGATCCACTTCCAGCATGTCGGGCCGGCGGTGGAATATCACGGCACGCGCCAGCCCGCCGTCGGGGCCATTTCCAACGTGCTGGGACGGATGCGCAACGAGCGGCCGGAGATGTGGTCGTTCATCACCGACAACGGCACGCTGTGGGTGGAGAGCCAGGCCCAGTCGGAGCCGGCGCGCCGCTTCGGCTAGCACGGGAGCCGTGCTGAAGAGAACAGGGCGCGCGGTCACTGGCTGGAGGGGGGCGCGACCGAGGCTGGCAGGAGCAGTTCTTCCAGCGGCCGGCGCACCGAGCGGGGGCCGGGCAGGCCCGGGGGGCGCTGGCCAAGGCGGCCGAGGAAGACGAGGTCGTCGAGGTTGCCGGCTACTGCCTCCAGCCGGGATGCGAGCTGCGTGGCGCGCTGGCGCAGCCGTTCGTCGACGGTGAAGGGGGTGGCGTGGCGGCCGTGGTGGGCGAAGCTCAGCGTGGCCAGGGCCGGCTGCATCGCCAGACCCATCGCCTCCGCTGCCAGCCAGAGGCGTTGCAACGCTATGCCGTGGCGCAGCGCCGCAGCCGCGCCCGGGTCAGGCGTGCGCTTACGCACGATCTCCCCACGCGTGCGCTGACGCACGACAAAAAAGGTTGCGCTGGCCAGGGCGGGGCGGAGGTCGAGCTGAAAGGTGGCGGTCCAGGTACCCAAAACCGCGTTCAGCCGTTGCATCCGCGACCAGTCGCGCATCGCCCAGCGCATGATGGCCAGCGTCGGACGGTCGAGCCCGATTGCGCCGACGGGCAGGCCGGTCGGGCTGCGGGCATGGTGCCAGTCGATGACGTGGCGGTGGATGCGGAAGGTTTCCGGGGCGCGCAGGCGGATGTCGGTGGCCATCGCGCCCAGGCGGGCCATGGTAAGACGGTCGGCGAGGCGTTCGTGCCAAGTGATTTCCAGATCCGGTCCGAGCGCGTCGGCCAGGCGGGCCTTTTGGTCGGCGGTCAGGGGGGTGCGGCCGAGCGAGGTGCGGGCGACGGAGCGCAGGAGCAGGGCGGCGAGGTCGCGGTGCGCGTTGGGCGCGGCGTCGGCCGCGTCGGTGAAGACGACATGGCAGCGCCAGGGTGGGCCGCCGGATTCCAGCCGCCAGTCCATCGCCCAGCCCTCGGCGCGCGCGGCGATGCGCAGGCTTTCCAGCAGCATGCCTCCCGACAGCAGGGTCGGTTCGCCCTCGCGGTATTCGTAGGGGTTGGCGGGGTCTGGCGCGTCGAGGTGGATGCGCAGGCTTCGTTCGTCCAGCGGCTCGAACCGCCAGGGCTGGGTGTTGTCGCCGCTGGGGGCCCAGCGGGCGCGATCGAGGATGGCGAGCAGGGTGGTGGCGGGGGCGACCGGCGGCGGGGCGGCGGCGCGGCGGGCCATGCCGGCATAGATGCGGCGGGCGACCGCGAGCTTGAGCCGCTGCAGCGGGCCGGCATTGCCCCAGGGCAGGCGGGTGAGGGCGAGGCGGCTGCGGTAGGCGTCGAAATGCAGGTGGGTGGGCGCGTGCGGGACGCCGCCGCGGTTCAGCAGCAGCTTCAGCGCCTGGGTGGCCACCACGCCGGCGCAGAGTTCGCAGGCGGCAATGGTGGAGGGGCCACGGCGGCCGGCAAGGTCGACACGGGTGTCGTCCACCAAGTAGGGGCGATGCAGGCCTGCGGGGGCGACGCCCATGAGGAAGCGGAGGTATTGCTCCTCCTCCGGCTGGCCGGCGAGGCGGAAGTACTGCTCGAAGGTCATGCGCCCGGGGAGGAAGGCGAGGAAGCCCACGCCCATGCCGATCGGGGCCGCGGTGACGGCGGGGATGCCCAGTGCGTCGCAGCGGGCGAAGACGGCGGCGCGGATGCCCAGGGCGAAGAAGTCGAACCCGTCGACGAACAGGTCGCAGCCGGCGAGGAAGCGGTCGATGTTGGCGGGCGTTACGCCCTGGTCGAAGCGTTCGATGTGCAGGGTGGGGTTGATGGCCAGCGCCATCTCCGCCAGCACCTCGACCTTGGCGCGGCCGATGGTGGCCATGGTGGCGCCGGCCTGGCGGTTGATGTTCTCGATTGCGAAATGGTCGAGGTCGGCGATGTGGAAGCCGCCGACGCCGAGGCGGGTCAATGCCAGCAGGTGGGCGCCGCCGACGCCGCCGAGGCCGGCGATGGCGACGCGGCGGGCGCGAAGCGCCTGTTGTTCCCACTCGGTGGTCCAGCCGAGGTTGCGGCTGAACGCGGTAGCGTAGTCGTACGGCGCGGCACCCGGACGCGAAAAAGGCGGCGCCGGAGCGCCGCCTTCCTCAGGGCCGTCGAAGCCCTTCGTCACGTAGGGCGCGTCAGGCGGGGCGGCGGCGCAGGGCGGCCAGGCCGAGCAGGCCGGCGCCGAGCAGAGCCATCGAGGCCGGCTCCGGGGTCGGGATGGAGAGGAAGTTCGCGCTTCCGCCGCCCTGGCTGATCACGAAGCCCGCACCGCTGACCACCACCTGGCCGGGGTTGTTGATGAACGACGAGAACACGGCGTTGTAGAACGGGTTTGGATCGACGAAGAAGGCTGCGGCCCCCGGCGCGACGGTGAACGTCGTCTCGGCGTTGGCGTTCGGGAGCACTGTCCCCGAGATCAGGTTGGCGCCGACGGTGCCGTCGATCAGCGTGCCGGAGCCAAGCAGGATCGGCGCGACGACGCCCGTGGGGGTGATGTTGGTCGGCGAGTACGACACGGGGCCGGTCACGTTGTAGCCGAAGAGCTGGAAATTCAGGGTCGTGAACACGCCGGTGGTGTTGGGCGCGAGCGTCGGGGTGTTTTGGAAGCCCGTCCCGTCGAACCCGAAATACAAGCCGTAGCCGGTCGGCTGGTTCAGCCCGGGGGCTGACGCCAGCGAGTTGTCGAGCGTGAAGCCGACGACCGGCAGCACCCCCGTGGTAGTGAAGGTCGCCCCCCCCAAGAACGGGGTCAGCGCGATGGTGCTGAAGTTCGTCACGGTGATCGCGTTGGCGGTCACGTTGCCACCGTTCAGGCCGACCGCGCCCGGTCCGAAGGTGAATTGCGGCAATGCGTGCGCACCGGCCGCGATTGTGGTGGTCAGAACCGCCGCCCCCACCATCGTTCGGGCGAAGCTGATAACCGAGCCGATCATATTCCAATCTCCCTGGGTTAATCCCCATCGACAACGTTAATAGCATGAGGAATCTGCAGTCACGCTAGCACAAATAAGTTTGTTGTCCACTTATTAGCGATGAGCACCGAAAGGTATTTTAATAACGATATCAAAAATAAATGCATACCATAGAATTTCAAGACGATTGCGATCGTGTCTTTTTAGAATGTGATTGCAGTCGATTGGCCGAAGAGTCGCATTGAATGGTGACTTTCTCCGGCGAAACGCGGCGGCCAGTTCTGAGGCGGCCGCGTGCCGCTCTCGTCATGTTGAAAGGGAAGCAGCGGGGCCGGCGGGGGGCGGGCAGTGGCCCTCCCCCCGGAAGATGTCAGAACTGGCGCAACAGCCGGTCGATGTAGTCCAGCTCCGGCTGCGGCCGGCCGCGGTCGGCGCCACGACGGCGCAGCTCCTCCTGGATGGCGCGGGTGCGCGCCTCCTCCATCTGGTCGGGCACCTGCACGTCGCCGCTTTCGTCGGCACCCGAGGTGCCCTCGCGCAGCTGGCGGCCGAGTGGGTCGCGGCGTTCGTCGGCGCGGCGGTTGACGTCGCGGCCGCGGCCGAAGCCGCGCTCGCCGCGGCGGTCGGCGCGCTGGTCGCCGGGGCCCATCTGCTGGCTGCCTGGGCCGTTGCCCTGCCCGTCCTGCTCCGCATCGGACATCATGCTGCCTTCGCCGGACTCGTCGCCCTCCTCCTCGCCGTCCTCCTCGCCGCCGCGGCCGAACTGGGCGGCCATTTCCTGGTTCATCTCGCGGCCGCCCTTCTGCAGTGCCTCGATGGCGCGGCGGGCGGCGTCGGCGGCGGCGGGGTCGCGGCCCTCACGCAGGGCCTGGGTGGCGTCGCGCATCGCGCCATCGGCTTCGGCGAGGGGCTGTGGGATTTTGCCGGTGAGGTCGCCCTGTTGTTGCATGAGTTCGCCCAGCGCGCGGCGCAGGGCCTGTTGCACGCGCTGATCCTGGGTGCGCTGTTCCTGGGAACGCTGCTGGTCTTGCGGGGCCTGGGCGCGCTGCGGGGGACGCGGGGCCATGAAGCTGCGGGGCTGCTGCTCCGGCTGCTGTCCGGCGCGCTGCTGCGCCTGGTCGAGAAGGGTGCCTTCGCGCTTCACCATGTCCTGCACTGCATTCATCTGGCGCTCGCCCTGCTGGCGCTTCGCCGCACGGGCCTTCTGGCGTTCGGTGGGCTTGCCGCGCTCCTGCCGGGCGGTGCGCATCTCCTCCATCATGCGCTCCAGCTCGGTCATGCGGTCGCGGGCCTCGTCCATCTTGTCCTCGCGGGCGGCGTCGCGCATCTGCTCGGCGAGGCGCTGCATGTCCTGGGCGTCGAGGCGGTTCTGGCGCTCGGGGTTGAAGGCCTGGTTGGCGGGATCGCGGCGGGCCTGCTCCGCCAGGGCCTCCAGGTGCTTCTGTAGGGCCTCCTGCATCTCCTGCATGCGACGGTCGAGTTCGGCCCGGTTGATCTCCTCGCCGCGGCGTTCGGCCTCCAGCATGTTCTGCACGGCCTGGCGGGCCTGTTCGAGGGTACGGGCCGTGCGTTCGGGCGCGCCCTCCTCCAGGTGCAGGGCGAGCTGCCACATGCGCTGCTGGGCTTCCTCCACGGCGCCGTCGGCGCGGTCGCGCCTGAGCTGGGTGGTGATGCCGCCGAGGTTGAGGAAGCCGCCGGGGTCGTCCTTCCACACCTCCTCCATCCGGGCCAGGCGCTCCATCTCCAGCGCCGCCGCGCCGCGTTCCTCCGGCTGGAGGGTGAGGCGCTTGCGCACCTCCAACAGGGCGCGGGCGACGGGGTGCTGGAAGCGGCGTTCGGGGAGTTCGAAGGCGATGGTCTCGCTGGTGCCGGACAGGCCGGCGGCGTCGCGGCCGACCAGCGTGGCCGCCACGGTCGTGCCGGCCCAGGGATGGGCGGTGAGGTCGTGCAGGCGCGCGCCCTTCGCGTTCTTGGTGCTGCCGCCGGGGAGCTGGATCGGCACCACCAGCTTCGGCGCCTCCGGCCGGTCGCGCAGGGTCATTTGCGCCTGGAGGGCGACGACGCCGTAGGCGTGAGACACCTGCCAGGGCAGGCGGGTCTGCGGGATGCGGCCGCGCACCGCGCCGGGGGGGTCTGGGAAGCGCACCTCGGGGGCCTGGTTGGCGACCACGGTCAGGTCCCAGGCGGCCAGTTCGCGGCCCTCGCGGCTGATGGCCAGGCGCCCGCCGCCGGACAGGGCTTCCTCGGCCTGGAAGCTTGCGGCGTCGAGCCGACCGAAGGACAGGGGCTGGCCGGCCAGGGCCAGCGCGGGCTCGCCAGTGCCGCCGGTGACGTTGACCACCAGGCGGGAGTCCTGCGGCACCGTCGCGGCGCCGCCCTCGGGCTTGAGGAAGACGGGCGCGAGCCCGGTATAGGCCGGGGGGGTGATCCAGGCCTGGATCTGGGTGGCAGCCGGCATCGCCTGGGCGGTGAACACCGGCAGGAAACCGCGCAGGATGCGGCCGGGGGCGTGCTCGCCGGCAATGCCGAGGCAGGCGATCAGCGCGACGAGCAGGCCGAGGCGCAGGGCGCGCGGGTCGTGCCCTGCCATGCCGGGCTGCGGTCGGCCAACGCGCAGGCGGCCGACCTGGGCCATCGCGCGGCGCACATGGGCCATCCACAGCGCCTCGCTGCCCTGTTGCGCCGGGCGGTCGGTCAGCACCGCGAGTGGCCGGTGCGACAGGCCCGAGGCGCGTTCCAGCCGCCGGTCGGCCGCAGCGGCGTCGGGCACTGCGATGCGGCGGGCGGCGTGGATGAGGGCGGCGAGGAGGGAGGCTGCGAAGGCGGCCAGCAGCAGCGCGTGGGCCCAGCCCGGGAGGCTGCGCGGCAGGTCGAGCAGGGCGACACAGGCCCAGACGCCGATGACGCCGAGGGCGGGCATTGCGGCCGGCCAGGCCCGCTCGAACCAGAGTGCCAGCACCGCCAGCCGCCGCCGCCGGTTCACCCCGCGCAGCAGGGTGTCCAGGCTGTCCTGCGGCGGCGGGGGCGTGTTCATGCGCGGCTGCCTCGGGTCAGGAAGAAGATACGAAGCCAGGGATGCGTTCCCCGGCCCAGAGTTCTTCGTGCAGTTGCCGGTTGCGCACCACGTCCCACCTCTCGCCGTCGACCATGACGATCGGCAGGAGCGGGCGCGTGTTGTAGGTGGAACTCATCACCGCGCCATACGCTCCGGCATCAAGGATGGCGACGCGCGCGCCGTGCGCAAGGCGCGGCAGGAGGCGGTCGCGAGCGAAGGTGTCGCTGCTTTCGCAGATCGGGCCGACGATGTCCGCCAGTTCCGGCGGGGCGGCGGCATCGGCGGCGGCGAGCGGAACGATGCCGTGCCACGCGTCGTACATGGCCGGGCGCACCAGGTCGTTCATCGCGGCATCGACCACCAGGAAGCGGCGGGTGGCGGGCGTGCCCTTGGCGATCACCACCTCGGCCAGCAGGACCCCGGCGGGGCCGACCAGCCAGCGGCCGGGCTCGACCATCAACTGGACGCCGAGATTGCTGAAGGAGGATTTCAGTGCGCCGGCGAAGGCCTCGGCCGAGGCGTCGGGCTCGTCGCGATAGCCGATGCCCAGGCCGCCGCCGCAATCGACGCGGCTGACGGTGTGGCCGGCGGCGCGCAGGGCGCGGACGAGGTCGGCGGTGCGGGCATAGGCGGCGCGGTACGGGGCGATCGACAGGATCTGGCTGCCGATGTGCAGGGCGAGGCCGACCGGCTCCACCCCGGGCAGCTCGACGGCGCGGGCATAGATGGCGATGGCGTCGCCATGGGCGATGCCGAACTTGTTGTCCGCCTTGCCGGTGGTGATCTTGGCGTGGGTGCCGGCATCGATGTCGGGGTTGATGCGCAGGGTGACGCGCATGGTGCGGCCAAGCGAGCCGGCGATGGCGGAGACCAGTTCCAGCTCCTCGGCGCTTTCGAGGTTGATCTGGCCGATGTCCTCGGCGATGGCGAGGCGGATTTCGCGCGGGGTCTTGCCGACGCCGGAGAAGACGATGTCCTTGGCGGCCACGCCGCCGGCCCGCGCGCGGCGCAGTTCGCCCTCGCTGGTGACGTCGGCGCCCGCGCCGCCCTGGGCCATCAGGTTCAGCACGGCGATATGGTCGTTGGCCTTCACGGCGTAATGGACATGGGCGTCCTGCCCGGCCAGCGCCGCCTTCAGCCGGGCGAGGCGCGCGCGCATGGTGCCGGCGCCATAGACCCAGGCCGGGGTGCCAACCACGTCCGCGATGCGTTTGAGCGCCACGCCTTCCAGCATCAGCCCGTCATGGGCGTGCATGGCGAGGTGCGGGCGGGCGGCCAGCAGCTCGGCGACGGTGGGGTCGGGTTGGTGGGAAACAGGTGCGGGCTGGGCCATGACGCGGCAGCATAAGCGAGCTTCGGCGCCCGCCGCCAGCACGGAGAGTCGCGCAGGCGTCATCGGGCGGGGGCGTCCACCGCGTCGTCGCCACGCAGGAAGTCCTCCATCGCCGCTACCTCGGCGTCGAAGGCGCGGGCGAAGGCCGGGTCGTCTGGGCGGCGGAGGGTAAAGCCGGGCTGCGCGTCGAGCCCGTGGGAGGTGCGCGCCGGGTTCACCCAGCCGACGACATCGTCGCCCCACAGCAGCGGCAGGGCGTAGTAGCCGCGCACCCGGCGGGCGGGGGGAGTATAGGCCTCGAAGCGGTATTCCCAGCCCCAGAGCTGGGCGAAGCGGCGGCGGCACCAGACCAGCGGGTCGAATGGCGCCAGGAAGCGCAGCCGGCGGGCGGAGGCGCGCGGGGGTGGCCGCAGGTCGGCGGGCCAGAGGTAGCGTGTGCCCTGCACTTCGGCGCTGGCCAGCTGGCCGCGTGCGAGCAGGTCGGCGACCGGGCCGGGGCGCTCGACCGCGCCGACCGTCGTGCGCGCGACCTTCGCCGCCAGGCCGGTGAGCGTCGGCTGCGCCACGGGGGCGAGTTGGCGGGCGAGTTGCATCACCAACAGCTCAAGCCGGGCGGCGGCGGGCAGGCGGTGCTCCGGGCGATCCACGGCGGCATAGACCCGGATGCCGCCGCGCCGGCCGGCCACGCGCAGCAGGCCGTGGTGCAGCAGCAGGTCCAGCGCCCGCGTTGTCGCCTGGCTCTGCCCGCCCCAGGCGTTCAGGGTCAGCCCCTCGCCCAGGGTGGCGGCCAGCACGGCGGGATGGGTGGGGCCGTTGCCGCGCACATGGGCCAGGACCGCGGCGGCGATCCCATCCGGCACCAGCACGCCGTCGGGAAGGGCGGGGTAGCGGCGCGGGTGCAGCAGGGCGTGCAGGTCGCGGCCCATGAAGCCGTAGACGTGGAGATAGCCTTCCTCCAGCCCCAGGCGCGGATAACGACGTTCCAACTCGCCGGCGCGGTAGGCACGCACGCGGTGGCGCAGGATGAGGTCCTGGGCACGGGCGGGGGCGCGGATCGGGTCGGCCTGGACGAAGCCCATCGCCGCCAGGGCGGCGGGCAGCGGAGCGGGGGGCGGAAAGGCGGACGCGGACGCATGGAAGCGCAGTGCTGCGAGCCCGTCCTGATCCGCCACGCGCCACCCTCCCGTTTCCTGCCCGCCTGCGCCTTGCACGGCGGCGGGCGCCACCTCTACCTTCGGCCCGATCTTCGCCACCTTGGTCCCGTCCTGGCGCGGCGCGGGTCGGCCTCACTGTGGAACCCGCCGATGGCCCCGTCCAGCCAACCAGATGCATCGGCGCCCGCGCCCCCGGCCTGGCCCGACCGGGGCGTGGCCATGCTGGTGGCCGTGGGTGCGGCCCTCGCCTATGTGCTGCTGTATGCCCAGATCGACATCGACGACACCAACCTGATCGTCTACCCGGTGGTGACCGGGCAGTTCGTATGGTCGCCGGCGCATCTGCTGATGCACCCCGCGGCGCTGGCGCTGTACCGGCTGGTTGGGGCGCCGGACGACGTGGTAATGGTGCTGCGGCTGGCCAACACCGCCAGTGCGGCCATGGCGCTGGGGCTCGGCTTCCTGCTGCTGCGGCGGTGCGGGGTGCAGCTGGGCATGGCGCTGGCCGGCACCACGGCTGCGTGGGGCAGTTTCGCGGTGCTGCAGCTGGCGACCTCTGGACATGTGAAGCTGTTTGCCCTGCCGTTCCTGATGCTCGGGCTGGTCCTGTTGGCCGGGCGGGAGCGGCGTGGCCAGGCGGGGCGGATCGCGGCGCTGGTGGGCGCGGGGGTGGCGTGGGGGCTGGCCGCCGCCTTCTTGGCCAGCTTCGCGCTGGTCGGGCCGATGGTGGCGGGGCTGGTGTTCCTGCGCGCGGTGGCGGCGCGGGCCTGGCCGGCGGCACGGCGGGCGGTGCTGGACTATGCGGTGCTGGGGGCCGCCATGGCGGCGGTGTTGGTGGCGGCGCTCGTGCTGGGCTGGGTCGCTTCGGCCGCGGCGGGATCGGGGGAGGCGTTCCTGGCCTGGGCGGCGGCCGACACGACGCGCGCCGAGACGCCGGGGCTGTCGATGATGGGGCTGGCCCGCGCCGCGGTGGGCATGGCGAAGGGCTTCGCGTGGCTCTACCTGCTGCCGGAGGCGGCGCGCGCGTGGCAGGCGGGGGAGGCGCCGGGGCTCGATTTCGGCGATGCGCGGGTGCTGGGGGAGGTGTCGGCGCTGCTGGCCACGCTGGCGTGGATGGCGCTGGCGGCACTGGCGATGGTTTCGCTGTGGCGGCGCGGGCGGGAGGCGGAGCTGGCGGTGGCGGGCGCGCTGTTGGCGGCCGTGGTGTTCTGCGTCGCCTGGGGACATTTCGAGGCCGATTTCCAGTTTCCGGTGACGATGCTGGCCGCGTTCTGCCTCGCCTTGCGGCCGCCTGCGCGGGGGCTGGTGGTTGCACTCGGGCTGCTGCTGGCCGGCTACAACCTGGCGGCTTACGCGGCGCCGCGTCTGGCGGTGGACTCGCGTGCGACCTATGCCCAGCTCCAGGCGCTGGTGGGGCCGGGTGACCTGATGGTATGCGGCTGTGCCTTCAGCGGGCGGCATGCCGCATATTACTACCCGCTGCCTGCCAACCGGCGTGTGCGGGTGGTCCAGGACCTGATGGAAGCGGGCGGCATCGTACGGGCCGAGGCGTTCTATACCGCGTTGGAGGGGCGGATCGCGGCCACGCTGGCGCGCGGCGGGCGCGTTTATGTGTTCGACCTGCTCGATCCCGGCGACTGGGGGCCGCCTTGGCCGCAGCTGCATGCGATCGGCGTGCGCAAGGAGGTGCTGCGCCAGCGCCTTGATGCCGCATTCGCCCTGGCGGCGGCACGTGATGTGGGCGGCTTGACCTCTGTCGAAGTCGGCGCCAAGCCCTGACGCGCCGAAGGAGTTTGCCATGTCCGAATCCGACACCCCGCCCGACCGCCTCGCCACCGACCCGCGGAGCCCGTTCTTCGACCAGGCGCTGCTGCAGCGCGGCGTGGGCATCCGCTTCAAAGGGGTGGAGCGCACCAATGTCGAGGAGTACTGCATCAGCGAGGGCTGGGTGCGGGTGGCGATCGGCAAGACCGTGGACCGGCGCGGCAACCCGATGACGATGAAGCTGTCGGGGTCCGTGGAGGCGTGGTTCCACGACACGAAGCAGGAATAAGTCGGCTTGCGGCAACGGGGGCTGTGAAAGACTGACGAATTCCATTATATGTCAGGCATGTCCTCTACTCCCGCCCCCACCCTGCCTGATGCGCCGCGCGCACCGCGCGTCAAATCCACGCGCGCCGATGCCACGCGGGCCGCGATCATGGTGACGGCCGAGCAGCTGTTCCGCAGCATGGGCTACCAGAAAACCACTGTGGCCGACATCGCGCGCGAGCTGCGGATGTCGCCGGCCAACGTGTATCGCTTCTTCCCCAGCAAGGCGGCGATCAACGAGGCGATCGCGACGCGGCTGCTGGGCACGCTGAGCGAGCACATCTGGGCGATCGCGCGCGGGCCTGCCGCGCCCCCGGACCGGATCCGCCTGCTGTTCCAGGCACTCCACGAAAAAATGGTGCAGCTGTTCTTCCACGAGAAGCGCATGCACGACATGGTCAGCGCGGCCATGCAGGAGCACTGGACGATCGTGGACGCCTATATCCACGACATCGACACCGCCATCCGCCACGTGGTGATGGACGGGCAGGCGTCGGGCGTGTTTGACCGCACGCTGGACCCGCACCAGTTCGCCCACCTGATCCATGGCACGACGGTGAATTTCTGCCACCCCACGCTGATCGAGCAATGCGTGGCGGAGGACCTGCCGGCGCTGGCGGCCGGGATGGCCGAACTGGTGCTGCGCGCCTTGCGGCCATCAGCGAGTATGTCGAACTGACGAATATTGACATTCATCATATTTGACCTCACCCTCGGGCGATCGACCCGACGAGGTGGCCCATGCGCGTTCGTACCCCTGCCCTGATGCTGCTGCTGCCGCTTGCGCTTGGCGGCTGCTTCGAGCGAACACAGCCCAGCCTCGACCAGTCTGTTCGTCCGGTGCTGGCGACCAAGGTGCGGGCGGCGCAGGACAGCGCGCCGCGCCACTATCCTGGCGTGGTCAAGCCGCGGCGGGAGGCCGATCTTGGGTTCCGGGCCGGCGGGCGCATTCTGGCGCGCGAGGTCGATGTCGGCGCCCGCGTGAGCCAGGGCCAGGTGATCGCGCGGCTGGACGACGGCGACATCGCGCTGGGGGTTCGCGCCGCCGAGGCGGACCTGGCCAGCGCCGAGGCCAATGCGGCCATGACTGCGACCGAAGCGGCGCGCAGCCGCACGCTGGCCGCCGGGGGCTGGGCGTCAGCCGCCATCGACGACCAGCGGCAGGCTGCCGCGCGCTCCGCCGCCCAGCGCGCGGAATCCGCCCGCGCCGCGCTGAAGCTGGCGCGCAACAAGCTGGACCACACGGTTCTGCGCGCGCCGGCCGACGGCGTGGTGACCGCCGTGCTGGCCGATCGCGGCACAGTGGTGGCCGAAGGCGCGCCGGTGCTGCGCCTGGCCGAATCGGGGACGCTGGAGGTGGAGGTGCAGTTGCCGGAGACCGCGCTGGCCGACGCCGGGGCGACTGCGGCGCAGGTGGCGTTGTGGGCCCGGCCGGAGGCGCCGCTGAATGCCACACTGCGCGAACTGGCCGCCGCCGCGACCCCAGGGCTGCGCACCTATGCCGCGCGCTTCACGCTGGAGGCGCCGCCGCCGTGGCTGGCGATCGGCATGAGCGCCACGCTGATGCTGCGCGCGCCGGTGCCGGACGGGCTTGCCAGCCTGCCGACAGCCGCGCTGGCCGATCGGGGCCAGGGGCCGATCGTCTGGATCATCGCGGGCGATACGGTGGCGGCGCGGCCGGTGAAGATCGTGGCGCTGCGCCAGGACCGGGCGCTGGTGACCGGCGTCGCCCCCGGCGAGACGATCGTGGCCTTGGGCGGGCACAAGCTCGACCCTGCCGCGCGCATCCGCGTGGCGAGCCTGGGGGAATAGGGCCATGTCGCGCTTCAATCTTTCCGCCTGGGCGGTCGCCCATCGCAGCCTGACCGGGTTCCTGATCGCGCTGCTGTTCATCGCCGGGCTATTCGCCTACCAGCGGCTCGGGCGGGGCGAGGACCCCTCGTTCACGCTGAAGCTGATGGTGGTGACCGCCGTCTGGCCGGGCGCGACGGCGGCCGAGACACAGTCGCTGCTGGCCGAGCGCATCGAGCGCAAGCTGCAGGACACGCCTTACCTGGACCACCTGAACACCTTCAGCCGCCCCGGCTTCGTCGCGACGATGGTCAGCTTCCGCGACGACACGCCGCCGGCGCTGGTGCCGACGCTGTTCTACCAGGTGCGCAAGCGGCTGGACGACCTGCGGCCGGACCTCCCGCAGGGGGTGATCGGGCCGTCGGCCAACGACGAGTTCACCGATGTGTACGGCGCCGTGTTCGCGCTGACCGGGGCGGACAACGCCACCCTGGTGCGCGCCGCCGAGCGCACGCGCGACCGGCTGCTGAAGGTTGCCGGCGCCGAGAAGGTGAACATCCTGGGCGAGATTCCGCGCACGCTGTTCGTGGAGTTCAACCAGGCGCGGCTGGCCTCGCTCGGGGTGAGCGTCAATGAGATCGCGGCCGCGCTGGCGCGCCAGAACCTGCTGGCGCCAGCCGGGATCGTGGATACGGCAACCAGCCGCGTGCCGGTGCGCATCACCGGAGCACTGGCCGCCGGCGAGGATGGGGG
>Ga0105050_10005361_pt1 | contig 16497 bp, 12 predicted proteins | sample FRY01_FD_78088 | JGI IMG/M metagenome (GOLD analysis project Ga0105050, IMG submission 78088) | Freshwater microbial communities from Lake Fryxell liftoff mats and glacier meltwater in Antarctica - FRY-01 | ecosystem: Environmental > Aquatic > Freshwater > Ice > Glacier meltwater ... | reverse complement strand
GACAACTGGCCGTTCAAGACGGTCGTCGCCGACGAGTTCACGCGCCTCAAGAGCTTCCGCCTGCGCAAGGGCTCGACCCGCGCCAAGGCCCTGTCGCGCGTGGCGCACACCGACGTCAGCCGGTTCATTGGCCTGACCGGCACGCCATCGCCGAATGGTTTAAACGACCTCTGGGGCCAGACGTGGTTCCTCGACAAGGGCCAGCGGCTGGGCCACACGTTCGGGGCCTTCGAGGCGCGCTGGTTCACCAAGGGCTGGGACGGCTACAGCTTGCAGCCCAACAGGTTGGCGCAGCAGGAGATCGAGGGCAGGCTGCGCGACGTGTGCCTGACGGTCACCGGCCTGCCGGTGGACGCGCCCATCGTCAACAACATCCAGATCGACCTGCCCCGCGACGCCCGCGCCATCTACGACGAGATGGAAAAGGAGATGTTTGCCGAGATCGAGGAGTTCGGGGTCGAGGCCGTCAATGCGGCGGTCAAGACCATGAAGCTGTTGCAGTTGGCCAACGGCGCGGCCTACGTCGACGACAACCACAACTGGCGCGAGGTCCACAAGGCCAAGATCGAGGCGCTGGAGAGCGTGATCGAGGAGGCCAACGGCGCGCCGGTGCTGGTCGCCTACCACTTCAAGAGCGACCTCGCGCGGTTGAAGGAGGCGTTCCCCAAGGCCCGCGTGCTCGACGCCAAGCCGCAGACGATCCACGACTGGAACGCGGGCAAGATACCGATCCTACTGGCGCATCCCGCGTCGGCTGGGCATGGCCTGAACCTCGCGCAGGGCGGCAACATCCTGTGCTTCTTCAGTGTGAACTGGAACCTCGAAGAGCACATGCAGATCATCGAGCGCGTCGGCCCAATGCGGCAGAAGCAGGCGGGTCTCGACCGGCCCGTCTTCCTGCATCACATTGTGGCGCGCGACACCGTAGACGCCATGATCCTAGAGCGGCTCAAGACCAAGAGATCGGTGCAGGACATCCTGCTTGAGAACCTGAAACGGAGAAAGAAATGACGCTTCTTGCGCCGGGCTATACGGAGAACGGCGTCGCGCACATAGCCGGACGCTTGAAGGCGAACCGTCTTAAACGCGAGCGCCTAGGCAGATACCTCGCGGAGAGCGCCCATCAATCACTCCTGTAGAAGACAGTTTCACCAAGCCGCGTACCGCCGCCTTTTTTCGCAAAACCCGGCACCAAGTTGGGGTAGTTTTCCGGATCACTCTTGTGAAGTTTGGCCTGCGCTCCGGGAGCGTAAAAGAACGTCGCGCCGCCGGTGGGGTCGGGCAAATTACCCGCCCGTAGCTGTCGGACGAGAGCCAAGGCACGCCGATATTGCGGCGTTGACATATGCTTCTTCACCCGCGCCACGTCGGCCCAGCCGTTGAACTGGTCAGGCTTCAGAATGTCGACGAGATTGTCTCCGAAGGTGCCCGCCGCCTGTCGGTTGCGCACCGTCCAGATGATCCCGGCCATCTCTTTCGCGTTATTCGAACCCTCGGCGACTGCCGTGGCCGCGAGGACCTCGTCAGCCCTAAGCTGGCTTATAAATGCGACACGCTCCGGGCTGTCTTGTGTCGGACCCGGACGGTTGCTCGTCGGCGGTACACCGAAGAACTTGAACAGCTCCTCGTCAACTTGCTCTTGCGGCAGAGGCTCACCGATTTCAGGTGCCGCCTCATCTTTAGACGCCTCGGGCTTTTCGCCGGGCGGCGCGGCTGCGGTGATGACGCCTTGTTGGCTAATCCGCCGGGGAAAGCTACCGAGAAGCGGGTCTCGCGCCATGGTGGCGCGCACCCGGCGCAGGAACGCCTGCGCCCCGTTCTCGCCGTACAGTTTCTCAAGGTACTTGATGGTCGCTTCAGTCTTGCTCGGGTCTATGGCGTCTTTTGCAGTCTGGAGGGCCTGTGCGGGGCTCATGCCGCGCGCCTCCAGATAGCGCAAGAGCGGTGTCAAAAACATCGTTTGATTGGCGGCGCGCTCACCGGCTCGCACGCCCTCAGTGTCCCGAGGGTCGCGTCGAGCGCGCGTGACAACTTCCCCCGCGCGTTCAGCTCGTTGCTGCCGTTGCACCAACACCTCTGCCCGACGGAACAGCTTCTCGGCCTCCGCCGCGCCCAACAGCTTGGTTACGTTCGCTCGCGTGGCGGTTCCTGTCGCAAGGGACTGCAGTACCGCAAGAGCGCCCCCGGACGAGCCGATACGCTGCTCGATGTTCGAACGCAACGCCACTTTGGCCGCGCGTAACGGTGCGCCGGTAAGGCCCGACACCGCCACCTCAAAGTCGGCGGGCAGCGTCTCTTTATTCAGCGCGGCGTCTCCGGTCTTTAGCGCCGCCTGCACGTCCGTAGCCGCCTCAACACGGCCCTTGGCCTGTGTAAACGTCGCGCGCTCGGCTGGCGTCAACAGGAGGTCGGCCATAGCCGGGTTCTCCCGCTCAAATTTCTCTAAGTTCTTGATGAACTTACCCTTGTCGGTGTCTACCCCGACGCGCTGCTCAAGCGCCTCCCGACGCAGCGCGTTCCATTCGGCGCTGTCCGCGCCTAGCTGGCCGCGCAGCACCTTCATGCTGCCAAGACTGGCGTTGGTATCAGTCAACGAACCGAACATCGCGCGGCGCGCCGCTTCTGGGTCGAGAACCGTCTCGCGACCTGTGGGACCAAACTGCGTCTCCGTCAGGGTCTCAAGGATGTTTCCGCTCTTCCAGTTGCCGTAGTATTTGCGTGCCGTGGCAGTCGTGGCGCGCATACTGTCGATGAGGTCAACAGAACCGCTGAAGCGGTTGTTGTTGGCCCACACGCCCATGATTTCGTCGAGCTTACGCTTCACGCGGTCTGCGGCGACGCCCGCTGGTGACCCCTTAAAGTCCCGTGCGATGGCCGAGAGCCGCTTGCGCGCGCCGAACAGGTTCGTAGTGTCCAGCGTGGATATACCGTCCTGTTCGAGTTTTTTCAGGACGCTGATCACCGGCTTGATGCTCTCCGTGTCTTCCATGAAGCCCGAGATCGGGCCGCGAAGCCCTGCCTTGAACTCTGCCACGTTCTGCGGCCCAAGTTGGCTGCGCGGAGCAACCTCCGAGGTCTCGGCGTTAAACATCAACGGGTCGGCGGGGTTATCCACCTGTCCCTTGGCGTACTGTTTTGCCTGCCGCGGCGTAATAGGCTTCCATGGCCCCTCGTCGGGACGCGGCATTTGTACCGTGCCGATCCCGCTAGTTTCCGTATCGACGTACTGGGCTTCCATAGCCGCCTTGTCGGCGGCTGCTTGTTTGGCCAGCGTGCGCGCAACCTCTGTAGACGCCTCGCCCAGCTTCACGCCCGGCTGCACGCTCTCGCCCGCTGCCGTGATCTCTTCTGCCGCCTCGGTGGCCAGTTTTTGCGACGTAACACCGGAAATTTCGGACGCAAGTTCCTCTGCTGCGCGTTTACCTACGGCCTGCGTGCCCTCAACTCCGGGGCCGCGCACGTCGTCGGCATACTTAGTAATTAGCCGAGAGGCCTCTTTGCTCGCGGCTCCCACTGGTGTCAGAACCGCAGCGGTCGTAAATTGGTCCATCACGTCGACAGGGCGCGCGGGATTACCAAGCTTTTGAAGAGTACTTTGCGTTCTGCGCATCTCAGCGGATACGTCCGCTTTGCTGCGCTGCGCTCGACGTCCCTCCTGCTGCACAGTCTCACGAGCACCGCGTTCAAACGCTGTCTCCGGGACCCCCATGGCCATCTTCGCGAGGCGCGTAGGTGCGGCCTGTGCCGCGCCCATTCCGGCCATCGTAGCGATACGTGCGAGGTCCGGTTTCTCACCCGCGTAAGCCTGCCGCACGGTCTCCGCGCCTCCACCGAAAACGCCGCCAAGCACAGTTTCGCCCACCTTCCGCGTGGGACGACCGATTACAAAGCCGGGGATCGCCGCACCCGCCGCCGTCGCGCGAGGATAGGTGGTGGTGTCTTCTCGCTGTTGCGCCGCGTTTTGCCCGAACAGCGTTTTAAGCCCCTCCGGCACGTTAGCGAGCAACCTCTCCTGCGCCGCGTTTACCGCGTCGTAACCTATAATGGCCCCGGTCACGCCGCCTGCTACCCCTAACACGGGCGTGGCGACAACGGCGGCGGGTCCTGTTGCGAGGCCCGCCGCAGTGCCTAAACCCGCGCCCGCTACCGCGCCGGGGAGTGCGCCGAGCACGGTGGGGACAAGCTCTCGGGTGGCGGCTCGGTTTGCGGCAGCAAGACCGCCGATGACGCTGGGGCGCGGAGGGGCCGCACCGGAGCCGGGCGTGTGCTGGTAGACCTTGCCGTTGGGCGCGGTGAAGTACTGTCCCGGTTCAATGGTGCGCTGCGTCTGCGTTGTCAGGCGGATCGGCGTCTCGCGCGTGCCCTTGACCCGCTCCATGGTCACGCCGGGGCCTAGCTGGGGCACCGGCACTACGGCCTTGGGCGCGGGGTACGTGCGCCGCATGATCGCGTCGATGTCGCTCTGCGACATATCGTCGGGAAAATCGAGAAGCGTCCCGTCGGGCGCTTTGAAACGCTGGGGCATTACTCAAACCCTCCGAGACCCTTGTTTATGTTAGGGTTCCAAGTCTTCACCTTGGCTTTGCGTTTCGGCTCAAGGAGGTTCTGGAGGTACTGGTACTTTCGTACAACTGTTTGGCCGCCCTCCTGCGCTTTTTTCATCAGGTTGTTGTAGCGTTCGAGGACCTTTTCGGTGGCGGCCTCCAAATCTTTAGTAGTCAGCGCTTGGTTTAACGAGACGACGGCGGCACCGAGCAGGTCCAGTTCCTTCTCCGTTATCGAACCAAGGCCTATTGCGCCAGTGGCGCTTTGGACTTTCATTTCAGCTATTTTTTCGAGGGTGAGGTTTGCCACCGCCGTCTTGAGTTGCTCGCGCATTGCGAAAGCCTCGGAGCCCGGCACAATCTTCATAGCCGCCCCTACCACCCCCGTCGTGTACGGCGTGAGCCGCGCCTTAAGCGCCTTGATCTGATTACTATTGATCTGCCACCCCTGCATTTGGCCACGGAAGCGGGTGAGTTCGGTTCGGTATTCTTCTAGTGTCGGCTTTTTGTCCTCCGCGTCGAGCGGGACGAACTTACCCGTCGCGTCTGCGCCGCCAGCTTCGTATCTGCCGTTGGTGGCTTTCAGCGCCTGATCGCGGGTGTACTCGCGGAAGCCCACGAGTGGCTCGCCGGGACCGGCCTGCGTAGGGTAATACTTCGAGCCGGAGACAAGGCCGATCTGCTCCCCGTCCACGACTCTTCCGACGAAGTTTACGTATGCGTTGCCCGGTACTTCGTTCTGCGCCGCAGGCGAAGCCGCGCCGGTGGGCGAAGCCGCGCCGGTGAGCGAAGCCGCGCCGGTGGACGAAGCCGCGCCGGTGGGCGGGGGTGCTTCACCAAGCGGGATGGGCTTAGTGAAGTAAGCTTGGCCGGTGAGCTTGTCGATGACAACAGGTACTTTCCGCCCCTCGTTGTCTACTGTGGTCGCATAAGTGTACTCGGGCTTGCCCGGTGTTCCCAGTTTCGCAAGCAGAGCCAGTTCTTTTTCGTCGTAGTCCGCGCCCTGTTCTTCGAGTTTAATTTTCTGCGCAAGCGACAGCTCAGCCAGCTTGTCCTGTCGGGCGCGGTCGGCCTCTCTCTCGCTCTGATTACGCGCCGTTGTCACGCGCGCCGCGTTGGCCAGCGCCTCGCCCATGCCGCCACTGACGGGCTGGCCAAAGGCCGCGAGCGTCTCCAGCAAGCGCTCGCCCTTGGTCATGCCCACGCGCTGCTCGCGCAACCTGCTCTCCTGCGCGGCGTAGATGTCTTCCACCGCCTTTATGCGCCTTTGCTTCACGTTCTGCCGGTAGGCGTAGGTGGGGTCGAGCCGGGCCATTACGAGCGCCCCAACCGTGTCCTCGGGCGTTGCGGCGGCGGTGCCCGTCTTTTCGGCAGCCGTGCCCGCAATGGCGAGCAGCGGGCTTGCGCCGCTGTTAAGGGCCTCTACCGCCGTAGGGTCGTTCAGCGCGATGTCGCGAAGCGTAGCCATGTGCGTCAGTCTTGCCTTACGGGTTTTTTGGGATGAAAGGCGCGATGGTGGTGAAGACGTTGGAGATGTCTTGCAGCAGGTTGGTATTCTTGCTCAGACTGTCTGAGTTTACCGGCCCGATGGTGTTTTCCAGCGCGCTCTTTGGCACCGCTCCGGCAATGCCGCCCAGGGTCTTCACCAAGGCGTCGATCTGCTCTTGAGGGTAGCCCTGCTGGCGCAAGAAGTCGGCGGTGGCCGTGTCACGACGACGCTGCTCCAGCCCCTGTTGGAGCGCGCCCGAGCCCTGCAGGGCGTTTGCCCCCGTAATGCCCAGCGACTGCTCTAAGCCCCCGAGCTTGGCAAACTGTTCTGCTGACGCCTGTTGCAGGCGTGCGTCTTCCGCGCTCACCTGTCCCGCCGTCCCGGCAAGCCCGCCGATGCGCTGCAGGTCGGTCTGCGCCGCCGTCAGCGAGGCACCGTAGCCGCCCGCCAACAGTTCAGCCTGCTTGGCCTGCGTGCTCTCGGCCACGTCGCGCAGCGACCGGCCAATGGCCTCCGCCTGCCGCGAGCCGCCATAGCCGCCCGCCTTGACAAACTGGTCGCTGATTTGCGGCAAGAGTTGCTCGCGCAGGGTCCGCGCGCCCAACTCACCGACGCGGTTTACAACCTGCTCGGTGTAGGGGTTCATGTACTGCGGCAAGATGTTGGGCGCGAGTTGCCCAGCTTGCGCCAGATAAGGCTGCGCGGTCATGAGCGGAGACATTTCCGAGGCGGTTTGCGCGATCTGCGTCGCCTGCTGAAGGCCCGGCTGATACGCCGTCGCCGCAGTCCCGTACTGCTGAAACGCCTGCAGTTGCTGCGGCGTAAAGCCCGCCGTGCGGTCAAAAGGCACCGCCGTGTAGGGCGTACTAGAGACGGCTGCCTGTCTCGCCGCGATGTCTCGCCCGTAATTGGTGTACCAATCCGGCAGGACGGTTTCCGTCGTCTTGGACGTAGGTGCCAGAAGGACGTTTGCTGGCTCAGCCATTAGGATGCTCCCCCGGAAAGATACGCCTCTGGGCGCTTTGCGTTTACACTGAACTTGCCCCGCGCCAAGTCGCGGCCCTTGTGCTTGCGCACACTAACACGGAACTGATCAAGTTTCGCGGCCCCAGCTTTGCTTGAGCCGTCGCCCAGCAGCGCGACCGTCTCCGCGTCCATGACGTACTCGCCGTCGCTAAGGACGGCGGAGATGCTGTCGCTGCGGCCCGTGCCGCTGCCGGTCACGGCGAACTGCGCGCGGCCCCCACGCTTCATGGGCAGGCCACCTACGCTGCGCAGGTTGGCAATGACTTCCGGCGTGTTGGCGGCGGCAAAGTTGGTTTTGGGCTTATTGGTCGAGCCGCCTTGATAAACAGACAGGTCGCGGACCCTTTTGACCGTGCCAGATCGGCCCTTGTAGGTGGCGTCCGGGCTGTCATCTACGAGGATTATCTCGCCGTCGTCGCGCTTGATGTAGCGCTTTCCAGGCGGCGGCGGCAGGCCCTTCTCTTGCGCTAGTTGGTACTGGATCGTGCGGAAGGACGGCACGCGCGCCTCGGTCGTGGGCAGCGTAGCCTGCCTCGGGGGCGGCAGCGGGAGGGCTGCCGGGGGCCTCACGGCGTAGGCGCTTTTAGGAAGCTGGGGCACGTCGCTGAAGAAGCTGCGCTCGGCACCGTAGTTAGAGAAGTCCACGCCGGACATATCGCGCGGCGTGCGCACCGCGTATTTCGAAAGGTCGAGCGGCCTGCTGAAATCTGCGCTCAGTGAACCCCGCGTGCCGGGCGAGCCGGGCGCGCCCACGGTTAAACCGCCAGAGCCTGAGCCACCGCCGCCACCGCCGCCAACGGCCCCGGCCACCGCGCCCGCCGCCGCTAGCCCATACTGTATGGCGAGGAGGGGGTTGGCTTTGATCCAAGCCGGGAGCGTGCCCGCAGAAATAGCGTCCAACAGGCCCTGCGGCGGACCAACGACGTTTGTCGGCGTGAGACCGGGGACGTTTCCGGGGGGCGGGTTGGCAGCGACGTTGGTTGAAACCGTGCCGCCTGCGGATAGTATGGCGGCACTGGCTAGGGCCGCAGGGACGCCCCTTGAAAGCATCTGTTCAAACGTAACGCCGCGTGTGGCCAGTTCTGCCAGTTCCGCAGGATCGCGGCTTGTAATTACAAGTTCTTCCACCCAATTTTCATTGGGCTTTAACGCCGGGTCCGTAGTGGGCGGCGTGTTCGAGATAAGGCCTGGGGCGAGAGCACCCACGCTCGATGCTATTTTAGTACCAATCGTAGGGGCAGCGGCGCGGGTCCCCGTAACAACTAATTCACTAAGCGTATTACCAAGCGTAGGGGCAATCGCCGCGCCACTGCCGAGGACCTGTCCGGCGGCGTTGGTAATCGTTCCCGGCAGGCCCCCACCGATGCCCGGAGCCGCCGCGCCGCCCACGGCGGAACCGAAATCCGTAGCAGCCGCCGCTCCGGGAGAAATTCCGCCCGCTACCGGGCTTAAGAACTTGCCGACCGCAGGGCCGACGACGCCCGCGCTGATGCCGCTGATGGCCGACCTAAGCAGGATGTCCTTGAGGGGGTCGCCACGAACGACGCCCAGCCCGGCGGTGCCTGCTGCGGCACCCAGACCAGCGCCCAACGCTGTGGCGGCACCCGAGGCGGTCGTGAGGCCACCTATACCTATGGCGGCTCCGACGCCCGGCAACAGGATGGCCCCGAGTATGGCCACGGCGATGGGCAGCAGTTGGCTAAACAGGCTGGGCTTCTTCGGATCGTACCGCTCAGAGGCTTGGGTGGTGTAGCCGCCCTGCTCGTTCTCCGCCTGTATCTGCCACGCGGCCCTGCGGCCTTTGTCCTGCGACATGGTGTTGGCGAGGGCGGTCGCCTGCTTGGCACCCTCCGGCCCGGTGCCCTCGAATACCACGCTGCCGTCAATGGCATCGACCATGCGGATTTTCTGGCCGGGGGCGACCATGACCGTGCCCGCAAAGTCGCCGTCATTGGTGTAGGTGACGTAGTGATCTGTGCCCGCCGGAACCATCTGCCCAGTGGCGTTATTCTTGTACGACGCGCCCGCCGCCACGAGCTGCGGCTCGCCCGTAGACAGCCTGCTGTAGTCGAACGGTGCCGCCGGTGTCGCGGTGATCGTCGGCACTTCGGGGTTCGTCAGGCCCTGCGGGTTGAGGGTGACGCCGCGAGCGATGGGCACGGCCCCTGTTGCGCCAGCCACGGTCAGGTTTGTCGGCGCTGCAGTGCCCGTCGGCGCTGCCGTGCCTGTCGCGCCCGTCACGGCTAAGTTGGGCGCTGGCCTTGCGGCGAGGTACGCATCGTTCGTCTGCTTGAGAACGGCAAAGTCCTGCGGCGAGATTTCCGCGCCTTCAAAATAGTACTTGCCGTCCGGGGTTTGACCAAACTTGCGGGTCAGGTTGTTCCCAAAGACCGTAAAGTTGCTCTCGTCCACCTTGGGCGGCGGCACGGCAAAGGCGGATAGGTTTTCACCCATGCCCCGCTCGTCGACCATGCCCGTTTTGTCGATGGTGAAGGCCGGGTTAACGGGCGTTGAAGTCGGGGCAGCAAAGTTGTCAGCGGCAATAGCCGGGGGCAACGAGGACTGAACAGCAAAGTTCGGAGCGGCAGTCGCGGGAGCGACAGTAGCGCCCGGCTGGACAGCAAAGTTGTAGCCCTGCGCCGCAAGTTGCGCCGCGATCTGCTGGTCGAAGTCGGTGGGGAGCTGGATGTCCCCTACTGAAAAGCCGTCCATGTTAGCCTGCCTCTAGCATCGGGTACGCCCGCTGTGCCCACTCGCGCCAATCAGAGAACTGGTATGGATCGGGTACAAGCTGTTGCGTAAAGTTCGTCGTGAGAACGAAACTCATGGCCCAGTCTTGCCAACGCTCTTCGTCTATCAGTTTCCCAAAGGACCGAGCATCACCGATAGCTGCTATAACGCTATCTGCCCAATCACGTAAGGTCATATTGACTGGGTTGATCATCCGAGGGTCGTCCCGTCGCCGGGCTGAACGTGCGCAAGGACGTGGCCCATTTGATAGTCGCCCCCGACAACATTGCTCTCGAACCGGAAGCGCAACTGCCTGCGCTGCGTTTTGAAATAGAGCACCTGTTCTGTGGCCGTTGACGCGGTGTCCGCAAAGGTCACCGCGTCCCCGCTCACCGTGTCGGCGCGGGCGTTCGCGTTCCCTTGGATTTGCAGGGTCATGTCGCCGGTCTCCACAAAATCCGGCTCGACCATCAGCACCTGCAGCGACCGATTTGTTCCGTCCAAGAGCGGCAGCGCGATGTCGCCCGTCTCAAAATACGACTGGATGGGCTGCACGGTTTGGCCGTCCACCTCGTCCATACCGATCTCGTGGACCCACAACTTGTAGCGGGAGACGTTGCTGTCCTCCGTCACGCGAAGATTGCCCTCCTCGGTGATCCGCGCGTCCTCGGCCTCCGTTATGCGATAGGAGGTGGCGGTTATGGACGGCACCGAGCCGGTCATCAGGGGACGGCGGAACACCGTAGGGAACTGGGCCGCAGAGCGGCCCCCGTTCGGCAGCGCGGTGTCGTACCACGCGCCTTCGCGCACATTGTATATCACGGCGTGATCAGGCTCGGTCGACGACCCCTTCGGGAAGCACCACCAGATTTCCCCGTACTTGGGAACCTTTACAACAAACACTTTTTGACGGCAGGCGTAGTTAAGATTGTCAAAGAAGAAGTTCAAATTGAACAGGTTAGGCACTTCGCGAACGACGCCGTTGAACATCAGGAAGCGGTCCACGCCGCACCAATAGAACACGCCGTCGTACTCAATGACCGTGTTCGCGCCGAGGATGGAGGTTTGCGCAGATATGGTGTCGAACTGGAACACTTCTGCGCCGCCGACAAAGGTGGCGCGGATCAGCGCATCCGCCGTCCAGAACAGCGCGGAGGGGGAGTTTCCCGCGCCGCCGCGCACCGCATAGCCCCGCACGACTTTCTGCGAGGCGGCGTTTACGGAGCCTGAGCCCGCGCCGACAAAGTTCGTAGGGTCGCCCGCCACGGAGAACGCGATGTACCCGTTGTCCCCGTAGAAGAAGGTGTACGGCTGGACGGATACGATGCCGCCGGTGGCACTGCCGCCGGTCGGCAGCGTTAGGGGCAGCAGCGGCGTCGTGGCGAACAAGTCCCCGTAGTACAGCTCTCCTCCGGTGCTGTTACAAAGGCAGGCCAGATTGGGCGCGACCTGCGCAATAAGGAGGGGCGACGGGATGCCGCCGGACAGCAGGGTGGCCACGTCGAACTGCCACATGTTGTCGTCGTCGACAGTGAGCCCGGCAGGCGTGCGGTCGACGATGACGCTCGTGTTGTTCGTGGTGTCTATGTAGAAGCGCTCGACCAAGCCGGATGACCCGGCGTGGACGTAGGTCAGGCTGTCCTGCGTGTACGCATTAAGCTCGCGCACGAGGCCCTGAAGATACTTGTTAATGGAGCGATAGCCGCCGATCTTGCGCGGCAAGCCCCGCTGCCAGCGGACCCACTGCCCGTCAGTATAGCCGGTCCCCTCTAGGCGCGTACCGTCGCGCTTGATACCCGGTTCCGACTTTATCTGGATGAGTTTTGTGGCCACGCGCCCCTCCTAGATCGGCGTAAGGGTTGCAGTGAGCGTTGCCGCCGCGTCTGTCAGAGAAGGCGTGGCGGCGGTTAACGTGGACGTGGCGGCTGTCAACGCTCCGGCGGCATCGGTGAGCGTACTTGTTGCAGCCGTCATAGCTCCGGCGGCGTAGGTGAACGAACCATACGTCCCCGTCAGCGTGCCGTCAGTCGGCAGGCGCGTCAGCAAGCCTTCCTCGCCACCCGCCCCGGCGCTGGTGGTCCGCGCAGACATGACAAAGTCCGTGGTCAGGATGCGGATGCCGAGGCCCAACTCCGTCCCGCTCCCGCCGAAGGTTCGCTGCCACTGAAGCGTGCCACTGGAGTTGTATTTGACGATGGCCACGTCGGTGAAGTTCAGGCCCGCGACGTACACATTCCCGGCGGCGTCAGCGGTGACGGCGCGTCCACGATCCATTGCTGCTCCGCCAAGGATGCGCTGCCATTGGAGGGTGCCGCTGGAGTTATATTTAATGGTCAGAATATCGTTTGAGCCCGCGCCTTGGCTGTCAGTCCATCCCGCGACCAGCACGTTACCGCTGATGTCGCACGCGACGGCGTAGGCAAAATCTGTTCCTGCGCCAGACAGACGCCGCTGCCACTGGAGCGTGCCGGAGGTATTGTACTTGGCCGTGAGGATGTCGGTGTCAGCGACGCCTGTGACGTAGATGTTGTCGCTGCTGTCGATGGCTATGCCGTAGCCCACATCCACGCCGGAGCCCCCGAGGCTGCGCTGCCACTGGAGCGTGCCACTGGAGTTGTACTTCGCCAACAGAAACGCGGAAGTGACGCTAGATGTGCTGGTGTACCCCGCCACGTACAGGTTGTTGGCGCTATCCAAAGCGCAGGCGTGGCCGTAGTCGTCAAAACTTCCGCTCAGACTGCGCTGCCATTGAATGGCACCGCTGGCGTCGTACTTGGCGGCAATCACGTCCGGCGTGGCCCCAAAGGCCCCTGCGACAAAGGCGTTGCCGGAACTATCAGCAGCGGTCCCAAAGATGGTTTCTGTGCTGGCGCTCTGCAGCCGTCGCTGCCACTGCAGTGCCCCGTAGGGGTTGTGCTTGGTTACGACAATGTCGAATGTCCCAACTGCGCCCGTGCCCACATATCCCGCCGAGTAGATGTTCTGCGCGCGGTCCAGCCCAAGGCTCTGCAGAGACTCATTACCCGTGCCGCCAAGCGTGGCAATCCAGCGCGCCTGCCTTGAGGCAAAGCCGAAGGCCTTTGAAGAGGCAAGTCCAGACGTCATGAGCCTAGGCATTGGCGCTTACGTAAACGACGCTACGGAGGCGAGAACGGTAAAGGTCGAGACCCCGGTTTTAAGAACTGCGTAGGTGTAAACGTCTATGCCGCTGGCGTTGCCAGAGGTGGGCGCGCCGCCCTGCCATTTCGGCGTCACCGTCACGCCATCAATCTGCACAACGCTGTTGTAGTAAGCCGTCGCCCCCTGCGTAACGAGGAAGGTGACGGTCGCGGATTGCCCTATGGCCAGCGCCGAGTTCAGGGTCGTACCCGAAGAGTGCCGGATGTTTAGCGTCCAGTTTGCGGAGGCGTTGGTGGTGTAATAGAGGACGCTCTGGGTGGAGACGTCGTAGTTAAGGGTGCCGGTGGCTGCGGTGGCGCTGACGGTGGCAGTCTCGGCGGCATTATTAAGTATCGCCGCCACAACGCTCGAACTGCCAGAGAACGTCTGCGTCGCGGTGAACGTATTAGCGCCGGAGGACGCGCCGCCGATCCCCGTCAGCGCCGCCGCCGAGGTTGCCGCCGTGAAGACCGCGATGCCCACGGACGTGCCGCCGAGGTTTACACGCGCCCCTGACGCGGTTGTAGCGCCCGTGCCGCCGTCACTAAGGGCTATCGGTATGGCCAGAGAGGCAGTGTCCGCCTTAATGACGCTGGTCCCATCGCAGTAGTAGATGCCGCGCGAGCCTCGCGTGACGGTGAGCGGCGCAGCTTGCGTAGACGTTCCAATGCTCAGCGTGAAGGAGCCGCCGGTCGTGTCGTTTGCGACCCAGTACTGCTGCGTTGTCGCGGGCACGTAGACGATCATGTTAGCGGTAAGGATGCCGACAAACTGGTACGCAATGCGGTTAAGTTCCGCGCCGCTGAGCGTGTACGGCGACGTTTGGCTGGTCATGCTGATCGACGTGTAGTCGAAGGCAAATACCGGGTCTTGCCCCAGTCCGACAGTCCAGAATGAGATGCCGTCGGTGACAACGGTGGCGCTGTCGGCGGGGCGCAGGACAAGGGTGGCCGCGTCGTTGATCAGGTCGCTGCCTGCGGCGGTAAGGGTCAGGTTTCCTGTGCCGTTGTTGCGCAGGGAGACGAACCAGTTATTGCCCGCCGTCGATGCAGCGGGCAGCGTGGCCGTGCCCAAGCCTCCGCTCCACACATACGCACCCGCCCTATCCGGCGCGCCAAACGTGTAGCTGGTGTTGAACACCGTGACCGGTTCCGACTGCGCCAGCGTAGCGCCCTGCGCTACAAGACCATATCCGGCCAGCGCGGCGGCTTGCGCGCTTGTCGTAGCGGCCCCGAACTGGAACGCGCGCCACGTCCCGGTCGCGGTGGTGTTGTCTGTCAGATACAGCTCCCACTGCGTGCCGCTGGGGATGCTGATGAGCGTGGTGCCGGTGTAGCTTTTCACCGTGAAGGTGGTGGCCGCCACGTTATTAAACAGGACGGTCTGGCCGACGCCCGCCTGCGTAGCGTCCGGCATGCTGATAGAATACGCGCCGTTGGAGGTAACATCGAGGATGCGGGCGACGACATTATTGCCCGTGCTGGCCTCAAGGGGCCACTCCAGCGTGATGTTGGCGGTCAGCGTAAGCGCGAGATACGAGACGTCGGACGGGTAGATGGTGTTTCCGCCAAAAACCTGCGTGTAGGAATTAGGCATCTAGGCCTCCTTGCGAACGGCGGAGCGATCAAGAATTTTGGCGAGGTCTTCGCCGTTCAGCATGGCTGCCGCGCGGTCGTACATCTGCTGCCACACCGGGATGCGCTCGTCGTTCTTGAGAAAGGGAGTGGCCTCCAGCAGCGTGGCGTACAGCAGTATCTGCGGCGCGTACTCGGTGAGCCAGTTTGTCTGGTTCTCCTCGTCCAATAGGACAGGCAGCTCGTAGAACAGCACCTCGAAGGGGTAGGCGTCGTCCGGCGTCGGCACGACCAACCAGTTTCCGTAGTTGTAGTCCCCGTAGAATACCGGCTGATCCTCTTGCGTGGCGTCCGGCCAGTACGTGCGCAGGTACTCGTAGTCGCGGATGAACAGGAAGGTGCGGGTGTCGTTGGTGGTGCCCGTACCGATGTTGAAGCTGACGGTGTCGCGCCAGCGATCCGGCTTCGGGTAAACTGACTGCCCCGCCGCCATGGTGCCCGTGACGACGTTGATAAAGCCTTGGATTTTAAGCTCGCGCGCGATGCGGCGCTCGGCCAAATTAATGAGGCGCGGGAGCTGCTCAAAGAATACCGGGTCTGCCGCAAAGCTATCGCCGCGCTCCAAGTAACGCTGCACGTCGTCTTTCAGCGTTGTAAAAGTCGTAGTGGTGGCCATACAGCACCTTTTAGAGGGCTATTTGGACGCCGCAGCTCTGGTCTAAGCCTCGACCGTCAAACGCAATTTTGTAGCGCAATTAACGCAGGGTGTCACCTGCTAGGGCCGTCAACGCGCACTTAACGAAACGGGGCCGTTTTCTTAACGGCGAAGGCGGGCTGGCGAACGAACTGCTCTCCACGCGCGGTGCCCTCCCGCTTGGCCTTGGTCGTCGCCGCGTACTCTTTCGAAGATAGCGCCGCCAAAGCCTTCTTGGGCAGATACCGCTCGCCGGTGGCATTGGGGCCTTGCGTGGAAGGTTTGCCGGACTTGGTCCCCCAAGCCTCCTTGCCCCACTTGGAAAGCGACTTCTGCGCGGCGGTTTTAGGACCACGATAACCGCCGCCAGACGCCTTGTATTTTTGCGTGGCAAGCTGGGCCTTACGGGCTGACCATTCTTGGGGGTTTCCCCCCTTACTGGACGCCTTTACGCTGGCAACAATGCGTTTCCACTTGCCCTCGTCTGTGCGGGACGATTTTTCGTTCTCGGCCATAGCACGTTGCTATCTCATGCCGCTGCGCAGGGTCGCACCCAGAAGCGCCGTGACAGCCAGTTGCACTGCCTGCATGGCAGTAGCGTCACCCGTAGTATAACTTGCGCCTGCGCCGAGGATCGACATAGCCGCCACGACGTAGGTCTTCTTACCGCGTAGGATACCAAACATATCGTTCTCCTTTTAGGGTGTTTTACCTGCCTGTAGTTCGGCCAGCGTCAAGCCGCCCGTCCATTGGAAGTGGGGAAACTCCTTAAACCGGGTCCAGTTGCCTGCCCACTCAAGCCCCTGCGCCACGCCTAGAGCGCCCACCTTCTGCCAGACTGTAGCATCTTCGCCCGCCGTACCCCAAACGGGTTTGCCGTTGCGCAGTGGCACGACATCGTAGGCAAGGCGGTAGTTGTGCATTGACTTACCCGGCCTAGCCTTGGTGACAACCCTGCCGGGGGTAGTGCGGCCTTGGGCGTACAGCACAGCCTGCTCTTCGGGACTGCGGTAGGTCGAGGTGATGATCAAAGAGATGCCCGCATCCTCACACGCCGCGATGTGCGCACGGCACTTGGCCTGTAGGGTCGGATGCAGGTCTTCGATCTTCCGGCTCATGACTGCGCCACCTGCCACGCTACAGCCCCCAGCGCGACGATGATGGACCCAGCCGCCGCCAGCAGAATACTCTCCAACCGTCTGAGACGCGCATTTATCCCGGCGTAGCGTTCGGCACAGACCGCCTCATGCGTGGATAGTTTGCCTTCGACTTCGTTAACCG
>Ga0105050_10005351_pt1 | contig 16515 bp, 19 predicted proteins | sample FRY01_FD_78088 | JGI IMG/M metagenome (GOLD analysis project Ga0105050, IMG submission 78088) | Freshwater microbial communities from Lake Fryxell liftoff mats and glacier meltwater in Antarctica - FRY-01 | ecosystem: Environmental > Aquatic > Freshwater > Ice > Glacier meltwater ... | reverse complement strand
TTACAGAAGATAGTCTTTTCGATAAGACGGGCATTCATTCAGTAAAGCGGGCATTCATTCAATAAATGGCAGGCATTCAATAAAGCGAGGGTAATATGGAGACCATATAAAAAAATGCCGGATATAGGCATAAAAAAAGAGCATACAAATAAATGTATGCTCTTTAAAAGAATAGCAAAGCGGCATATAAGCGGATTATTTCATTAACTTTTTACCGAATGTAAGCACTATTGCTTCCACTGTATCTTCAATACTTGCCCCCAGCTTGATGGCAAGCAATTTGACAACGCTCTTAATGAGCGTATTACGTTCCGCGGCCGTTTTGACCGGCGCGTCTTTCTGAATGGCTGGGTTTCCTTCACCTTCGATCTTGTCCAGGTCTTTATCTGACGGGCCATCCTTAACCGATGGCGCTTTGCCCTTCAAAAGCGCTTTGATCTTTGGGAACCGCGTTTTCCTCAGATACATAATCCGATTAGACGCTAACAGCTTGTCCGCTTTGGACATTTCTTCCCAGGAAATCCGCTCTTTCAAGCCCGTCACTATCTCTAACCAGCGTGCCCTTGATGTTCCAACATAAAGCACGGCATGGGGCATAGCTGGACAACCGGATGCCCATGTATAGCCATCACCAAGCTCTATAACCGCTTTGACGTAAGCGGGGTTTGACGGGGAAACGATCTTGTCTTTAATTTCTTTGGCCATAATACATATCTCCATAGTTATGCTTATAACCGCTTTGCTATTGTGTCTATAACAAGCTTCTGTTTCCATCCGCTTGCTTATGACCTTTTTTTCAATGATCGAAACTTACGAAACTATCCATAGTCTATCACACTGTTAGACATTGTCAAGAGTTATCCTTATATGAATTTCATATACGCTTTGCACAAGCAAACAAGGAGAGCAAGGCAAGGGGCATAATCCGATCTTCCCGTTGTCTTACGTTGTCTTACGCTAAATGCGATTGTATTCTATTGTGTTCTATTGTGTTCTATTGTATTCAGCGCTCCCTGCGCCTTGTGTCTGGTGTGTGTGCGCCTTGTTGCGTATTGCAAGGGTATGGGACTCCCCAAGCCCACCACCCCGCCCCACCCACACAGAGGAAAAGGGGGACTATACCCACAGGGGCTATGGCAATTTTATATTGAGATACCCACACGGGGCTTGCCTAAAAAATATACAGGAGCCGAGGAGGAGGCTTCTGAGTGTTCTGCTCTACCTGCTATAGGCACTCTATAGGATTATGATTGTCCCGCCGCGTCAAAATTAACAACACACATTATTTACCGACATAGCGGTAGAAAGACGAGTTAATGCGGGTAGCGGGGCGGCGATTACGGGCGATTAGGCTTATTTACCACTATATCAGTAAAACGACCCGTCTTTTCGATAAGACAGTGGCGGAAAGATTTATTACGATTTTACTTGACAAGGCGGGGCTTATGTGATATAAGGGTGGTAGTTAAGCAAAACTAAGCAGAACTAAGCAAACGGGGGTGGTTATGCCTGATAAAGCAAAGGAGAACCCTCCAGAGGAACAGGGCGCTGAAAAGAAAGACCATGTTTCTATAACATTGTGGGTTCCCAGAGTGGTGGCCAACGAACTAGATAGAAGGAGCAAGAACATCGAGCGTAGCCGCTCGTGGATGGCGAGTTTATTATTCAAACAAGCATTCGGAATGCAATCGTTAGGAGGTGACAAATGAAGCGGTACTGCATAGTAGTTAGCGACGAAAAGCTGGTTGGCGAGATAGACGAAACGGCCATAGCCCAGAAGATGCCCTCGGAAGACCTGATAATCCTGTTGTTGCATAAAGCTATGGCTCCTTGGAGCAAGGCAGCGAAGAAGCTGGAAGGTGACGAGGAACAATAAGCCGACCTAGCTCAAATGGGAGAGCTACTGACCTGTAATCAGTAGGTTGAAGGTTCGAGTCCTTCGGTCGGCTCCTAAAGGAGAATACAGTGTCCAATAAAATTAAGATAGGCACATTCCGTCTTGGGTTGGAGAATGTCGATCTTTTTGGACTGTCCAATACTAATGGCGGCTATCTCGAACTTAAGCCTGATGACGGGCATAGGTCGTTCATAGAGGTGGGGCTGGCAAGCAAAGAGTGGGACTTCACTGTCTCGATTTTATTGCACGAGACACTAGAGTTCTTGATGATGCGCGCTTTTGTAGCTTATGCTAGCATAGGCAGAATATGGGCGTCGTCATCAAGCCGTTTATTTGTTTTGTCACATGAGCAACTCGACAATATATGCGATAGACAGGCTGTTTTCGTGACATTAGCCTTGCCCAAGCTAGCGACGGCGTGGAAGAAGAACCAAAAGAAAGGAAAGAAGAAATGAAAATAGAATTAACCCCACAAACAGGAGTATTTTCCGCAACCCTACTTGTTCCGATAAAATATTATGATAAGGATTGGCCAAAATGCCCGAAATGCGACAAGAAGTTAGCTCCATTAAGACTCGCCATAGATCATGGAGTTATGAAAGATCGGCTGGTTCTTAAAAATGGAAAACCTCTTCGCGTTATATCCGAACAAACGATATGGATGTGTGAGGTGAGTTGTGACGTGGAAGAAATTCTTTCAAAGGAGGTTTAGATGCCTGACAAAGTAACAGACGCCCTGTCCGTGTTCGATCAGTCCAATTCCCTCGTGCGGTATGCCATTGACGAGACTTCCTTGGTAATGCCTGATGGAGCGGATTTCGTCACCGTCGAGAAGATGCTAAAGGGGTTTAAGATAGTTGGCGATGCCACGAAGTTCTGGCGGGGCGACCTTCTGGTCTATGCCCAACGCAACTTCGGGGAGATGTACTCGCAACTCGTTGATGACTCCGACTATGCGTTTCAGACGCTCAAGGATGAGATGTGGGTCTCCACCAACGTGGCTCCCTCCACAAGGCGCGGAGAGCTATCGTGGTCGCACCACAGGGAAGTGGCTTCGCAGACTCGGCCCGAACAAGTCAAATGGCTTGAACTGGCTGTCGAGAAGTCCCTTTCGGCAAATTCCCTCCGTGCTTTGATTAAGAACAAGAAGCCGAAGGAAGCAGACGTGATTCCCAGAGCAGAGGCTTTTGAAGGCGCTCTGAAGGCCATCCTCAAGAATTCGATGGACTCCGAGTTCTTCAATGAGAAGTTCTTCAACGAAAGACTGAATGATGGGGATAAGATCGACAAGCCATCGCTGGATATCACAAGGGCGGCTATTATGGCGGCAGACGTATTGAAAGCCTACGCGAAAGGCAAGTAATGCCCAAGGGGAAGTTCAAGCCGGGGCTTTATTTTAAGTTCGTCAAACCAACTCCTCCCCCGACGAGAGGGGAGTTGATTAAGATAAAGTCCTCGTTGTGCATGGACTCGAATCATCCGTTCCCGCGTTGCCCCAGCAAGGACTTCAGGCTGGTGCGGAAGTTCGAGAGGAAGGGGGACTTCTCTCATTCCGGCAATAGGCGAGCGCATATATGTGATGTTTGCAGATGCAAAAGAGTCGCGGGCAAAGGGACAAAGCATTACGGGGTTGGTTTCTGTTTTTGGCATGACGTAGACGTGGGGAGAAAGGTGGCTAAAACTATGGCGGTAGCATTACAGCAGGGGTATCCTCTGAACCCAATTAAGTATCAGAGTGACAATGAGTATATAGACGCCATCAGGAAGATGTCGGAACAGGCTCAAGGCAGGCTGGATATGAGCGAGGAGATTATCCTGCTCAGGTCTCATCTTCAGGAGGTTGAGAAGTTATGGAAAACTGACGGAGCCGATAAGCTTACCATGAGCACCAAGGGCGGGCCGATGAAGATGACGGACGACGTCAAGATAGGACTGCTCGTTAAGTTGGCTGAGGCTATCTCGAAGTTGTCTCGCGACACGTTCGCCATAACCGAATCAGATTACCTGCACGTCGATACTGTGAAGACGTGGCTCTGGAGTATCTGGCAATGCGTAACCCGCAATATCCACAAGATGATTACCGGCGAGTTGAACCCTAACGATCTGGAACAGGCGATACAGAACGAATTCAAACAAATACCTTTCCCAAAAGTAGGGAAACGGGCGGCCAAATGATGCAAAAAAAGTGTACAAAGTGTTTAGTGGAAAAAAATATTTCCGAGTTTTATTCCACCAAACAATATAATATTGGGCTGAAGCATCTATAAGGAATCATAAGCACAGGGGGTTTGTTGTAAATATTTCCTACAAGGAACTATCTGCGATTGCGATGCGGACAGATACGTGCTATATTTGTGGTTGTACTCTTCGGTGGTCTCAAGGAAGTGGTGGCAAGTTAAGAGTTGCTAATAACAGCCCGTCACTTGATAGGACTAATAACGGAGGAGAGTTAAATGGGAATAATGTTCAGATTATATGTAATTTATGTAATTCAACAAAACGGAATAGGTCTATGTCCGACTTCGTTTCCTATTGTGATATGGTATCGGAAAAATTTGGAGTGGGGAGAAGGGTAAAATGAGATGCAATCGTCGCACCTGCCAGTATAGTATTGACAATACTTCCGCCGTGCTCAAAAGAGGGTTTCCCGACGTAAGGGGTTCCTGCGCAGACTGCAAGAACTTCTTGAAAGGCGGAGAACATGATTACTGGTCAAACCCGATCAGGGAGGTGAGGAAGGTAATGATTAATAAGGAAGATTTATGAATATACTCATCCTGCAATATTCTACCAAACTAAGTGGCGATGTGACCAATAGTGTTGAAAGACACGTTGTTGACCCCTGTGTCTATATCCAGTTTTGTGACCCTACGAGAAACAAGCCAGAGGATATAACTCGCGTCAAATGGGACGTGGCGATAATTGACCGCAACTTGAAGTTGGGCGTCTGGGAGACGAACAAATGGATGCGGGCGCTAAACGCTAACTGCTACAGGGTGATACAGTTACATTAATAGTAGACATAAGTAATTATTTGGCAAAAGGCTGCTTGTGGGTATTTATGGGTGAAGGAAAAGATTTTCACTTTTCTGTATGTGTATATGATTCAATGATTTGCAATAAATAACCAAGAATTAGGAAAAGATTTTACTTGACAAGGTTCTGAATTATGATATAATTATTTCAGCAAGGAGGCGACCAACGGAAGCCGACGAAGCGTCGTTGAATAACTCGTCTTCCGAAGCGGAATCCGATTATTCAAAAGCCTCTTTTCTTAATTCTTCTTCCTAACTTAAGTCTTTCAAGGCGCATATGTATATAGGAGTCTATAAGGATGGCGACTGATCTGGCTCATTTAGCGGTAGCAAGTTATCTCGAAAGAAGGATGGGCGATAATGTCGAAGAACATCCGTTCTGGTATTTTGAGCCGTTCGATGTAAAGAAGCGTCCTGAGTGGGTGGAGGAGATGGCCCGCAAGGATGGCATTGACCTAAACTCACCCGAACTTGCCGAGTTCGTCGGAACAACTCCGCATCCCTTCCAGACCGGCTACTTGCTCTCAACTGCACGTTGTCGCACCCTGTTAGCGGGCACCAAGGTGGGAAAAAGTTTTGCAGTAATGGTGGAGCTTGGCATCCAGGTGTCCGGCGAGAAGCCGATTTCAATGAGGTTCGACAAGGGCGTAAAGACGGGGGTTAAGAGGCTGATCCATAAGGAAAACATCCTGCGCTTTGGCAGATTTGATTCTTCAAGCGGAGAGTTTTTAGACCACAACCATAAGGCCGAGCAATCCTCCGGTTGGAAGGAATGGGACTGCGGATATATCGAAGGCGTAGGCATATATCCTGACGCGAAGATTCTCGCTCCGGGTCAGGTCTGTTGGGTGGGAACCACGCAGAAAGCCCTACAGGAATTATGGTGGGACGGATTGACTGACCCCAAGATTTCTATTCTGCCTGTTGAGTTCATCAATACCCGGAAGGGCAACGAGGGACTTGCGAAGGGCGAGCGCGTCATCCATTGCGTCCGCGACACGCATATCTCCATCATATCCTACGAGTCTGGTTATAGGAAGTTCGAGGCTACGAACAGGGTTAAGTCGTGCGTCTTTGATGAGGAATCAATAGATGAGGCTTGCGAGAATTCGGCGGTGTTCCATTGTGAGTATTTCAGCCGCGTAATGACCCCGTATAATGGGATGACATATACGCGCAAGAAGATTTTCAATAGCAGCATCCAGAGAAAAGACAACGCCGTATTTCATTGCACAGAATATGACTCGCCTTATTTGGATGCTGATACGATTGCCTTCAGACGCTCCATGCTTCCTGCCTGGGAGATAGGGGCGCGTATCTGGGGGCTTCATACCGAGGCCAAGGGCAAGCCTTATTTTGACCGGCAGAAGATAAATACTTGGATAAGGAATTTCAAGACTCCGTTCAAACTATGCAAATTCTACCCAGTTTCAGAATACGATGGTATCATTTCAAGGGAAGACCATGACAAGCCTGGTTTGATGTCCGTAGATGTAGTGCAGGAAAAAGACGTAAAGGAAGAGAATCAACAGGACGTATGGAGGATTTACGAGGACTTAAAAGAAGATACCGCCTATTTTCTTCCGGCAGACTCGGCTGAAGGAAGTGATATACCAGGCGAATCAGGGGACGTATTGGCTTCGCTTGTTATGCGTCCTCCGGAAGGCGACGAGAAGTATCCGCAGATAGTGGCTTCTCTTAGGTCTACGTTAAAGACTCAAAACTTCTCAAGGATATGTCTGTATGCCTGTAGGTATTGGAATAATGCTTTGATGTGCGCTGAAGGGCCGACAAGGGGTTCCTTCAACGCCCTCTTCTATGCCGAGGCCAAGGACTACCCGTTCTGGTTCAAGCAGGCCAGCATGAAGGACTCCACCAAGAAGATGCGGACGGTCAGGGGGTTCGACACCAATGCGGCCACAAGAGGAGCTATATTCGACGCTATCAGGGAGTTGTTGGATGAATACTCCGCAACCGAAAGGCCGGAGATAAACGACGAAGAACTGATGATTGAACTCGCCGCTTGCGTGATAACTATAAAGAACGGCAAGCCGAGGCCCGACCACACCGACCAGTCTTCATTGGACACAGCCGTATGCTTCGGTCAGGGGTTATGGATTCAAAAGCATTACTCCAACCAACTCAAGTGCAGGGTTCAGCCCAAGAAAGAACAGGTAGGGTTCATCGGAAAGATGCGTCCCAGATTGGTTCAAACCGCTAAGCCGCTGTATCTCGGAGAGGGACAAACGTCGCTCCGGTAAAGATTGTTTACGATTTTACTTGACTTTTGAAGAAAAATATGGTATAAGAGAAATAGATAAGGTATTTTCTACCCACAAGAGATTTAACCTATGGCAGCAACTAAAAAACCTAAAGTCGGTGGGACTCCTAATAAATCAGGTTCTGCTGATACCACGGTGCAGGACTACCAAGAAATTTTCGCATGGGCGTTCAAAAAAGGCAGGCCGGATAGAGACCGAATCGTCTCTCTGCAACAGTCTTATGACAACACGGTGCTCGACTCGGCGTGGCCGACTTCAAGCAAAATTCCGATAGCATCCTTCTTTGAGGCGACAGAGAAGGCAACTCCGCTAGCATTAGATTATATGTTCAGTTCGTCCAACTCTATTCGTCTCATGCCGCTAGAACCTTCGGTTACTATGGATCAGGTCAGGAATAGCGAGATGGCGTTATGGGACTTGATTACCTACAAGATGAAGTTGCAGAGGGCGTGTATCCCGACAATTAAGGATATTTTCAAATGTGCTGTTGGATTCGGGATTGTCGAGCCTATTTATGTTTCCCCTCCGGCATCCTTCCAACTCACTGTAAGCGGAGAAGGCGGGCAACGTAAGACTACTCGCGTTATGGAGATTGGGGAGCCAAAACTATCTTTGCGGTATCGCTATCTTACTCCAGCCCAGATTGTCGTAACGCCAGATGGTTCCAACTTTAACGGCGAGAATCCTGTTAGTGTGGCGTTCTTTTTCGACTCGTATAACGAGGATGAGTTCAAGGGGATGTACGACAAGGCAATTCTGGATGGCGAGAAGCCGATGATGCTCGGCAATGTTGAGGATATAATTGCAGAGGCGCGTGAAAATGGTTTCACCTCGCAGACTTCTATTGAAACTTTTGTAAAACAGATGGGCGGTATAAGTCCAAAATCAATTAAGCCAGATTCCGAGAAGATTCCCGGCAGAGTTGCTGTGTTGAAGGTGTACGACCGTTTCAAGAGACGGCATTTATGGCTCGCCAATGGAACTACGATTTGTTATGACAAGATAGATGAATACCAGACCTTGCGCTGCCCTCTGGTTAAGGGAACGGCTTGGATGGATGCCAACAGATTCTATCCTATGTCAACCCCGGAAGCTTTTCAAAAGATAGGGTGGACTAAGCAAATCGTCGTGAATATGTTCTTGGACATGCTGACGATGAACTTGAAGCGTCCTATTGTTTACAACGCGGAGTTGTTTGATAAGGAACCCACCTTCGGTCCTGACGATAAAATTCGGACTAGTTCGCCTGACGCACGGATGGGTGCGGCTTATTTGACTCCCGCAAGTGTTGACCCCGCTTCGATGACATTCTACGAGATGATAAACCAGTTGGGTGCTAGTCTAAATGGTCAAAAGGACTTCATGGACAAGAACTTTACGAGAGGAGGTGGGAACGCATTTAGCGAACTTCTTGCCACTACCGAGGGTATGGACCGCTTGAAGAATCTTATCCTTGAGATGACCTTCCTTGAGACTACAATCAATCAGGCATTGATATTCCTCCAGACATCTGTTGGCGAGCAGGGTGTAACTGTCAGGCAGAGGGTTCCCAATAAGACCACCAGCAAAGAGGAAATAGTCGATATCACAGTTACAGAAGACGATCTCGCGCACGGTTACGAGCTTTCCTTGGACTTGAAGGGCAAGGCGAGGAAGGGCGCGATGGAGCAAAATGCATCTTTGGCGGTGTATGACCGCAAGAAGGAAAGTCCATTCTTCGATCAATGGGAGGTAAGCGCAGACCATCTTTGCAATTCAGACGAAGAGATTCGTAGGCAGTTGAAGAGCAGGGAGGAAGTGGCGAGGATAGAACAGGAGCAGCAGACTCTTAACTCCCAGACTCAGGCTTTGGCTAATGCTAAGGGGCAGCAAGCGCTACAGCCAGAAGGCGGTCAACCAGTTAATCCTGCGGAAGGTGGTTTGGCATGAATCAATTTGCGGGACAGACAGTAGACGAACTTGAATCTATTCGAGAGCAGATTAACTCTGCAATAAACGGCATGGCTGATTCAAGTGCTCTTGCCGAGTCTATTCCCGGTAAGAAATGGATAAAGCGACTCCAATCTGACCTGCGGGCTGTCCAGTCTAAGTACTTGCAAATCAAGGGGTCTACAGAAGAAATGCTTCGAGAATTATCTCGGATACAAGGAGCCGAGAAACAGCTTAAGACTGAGCTGGACTTGCTGACTAATGCCGTGTCTTATGAGAAAAGACTGGTCGCGAACCTTCAGGAGCTTACTGAGGAAATGCGGCGGGCAACTAAGAAAAGCGTCGGCAGATAAGATTGTTTGCGATTTTACTTGACATTTGAATATTTTTATGATATAAGGGGTATATAAAGACAGGAAAACCATAATGGAGGATTATTATGCCTAGTCCCGAAGAGGAAACTGCCACAAAAGAGAACGAAAAGAAGCTGGCAGATCAGAAGGTCGAGATAGAAAAGCTCAAGGAAAAGCTTGAGAAGGAAGCCGGTAGAGTGCAGGGAGCCGAGAAGAAATTTGCTGATTGGAGCAATGAGCTTGGCGAAATGCGTAAAGAGCGCGAAGCCCTGAAAGAAACACTTACCAAGGCTCAAAACGCTTTAGCGGAGTTGAATGCGGCTCCCAAGGCAAGTACGGAACCAGCGAAAGGTTCGGTGAAGCCCGAAGACACGGACACAATCGAGAAGTCGTTATCAGACGATCAGCGCAAGACTGGTGAAGAGCGATTCGAAGCTCTTTCCGAGGCTGAGAAGCTGCAATACGAATCCGATCCGTTGTTCAAGTTGGCTTTTCTGAAGCGCATCCAGGTGGTTGCTCCTATCGTTCCTACTTCACCTTGGAAAACAGTTGCAAAGAAGAATAAGGACGGCGATGGGTATAATGATATCCTCGACCGTGTGTTTAACAAGAAAAAACAATCCTCATTTGTCCCGCCGGGTTCTACTGGTGGGATTACTCGTATGACGAAGGGCGAGCAGGCGAGACCTGAACCGCCCGAAGACACGCGAGTAAAATAGTCGTATAACGACAAAATAGGATATTTAGGAGTACTTATAATGGACAGAGCTACTGGTACAATTTTAACCACCAATCCGTCTGAGATTGGCAGTTTTGAATGGGACAATCGGTTCCGCGTTCAGCTTTGGGAAGATTCGCCCGAAGCCGTGCGTATGCAACAGAAGGAAAACGATGCCCAGTTGATTACGTTTATGAACAAGCTCCCTCGCGCCTCTCGCGAGTGGACAAACCCGATCATGCGCTATAGCATCGACACTCGGTTGGAATCCAATACCACCCTTGGTGCGGCATATACTGCGGCTGCGGCAACTATTAACGTAGTTGATTGGGAATTACTGCACGCGGGTTCAGTGATTCATCTGCCTCAAACCGGCCAACAGATGTTGGTTACGGCTACGCCCACTACTACTACTGTTGCGATCAACATAGTTAAACTCGGTGGAATCAACGTGGACGCCAGTAAGGGCGATGTGGTAATGATTGGCGCACCGTACATGGGTGAGTTGAGCGAATTACGTGAATCCTCGACCACGGTTCCCGGCGAACCTCAGTACAACCTCATCACAATGGCTGGTAAGTACTTCGCCATGAGTCGGATGCAGTTGAACTCGGCTATGACCACTGACTTCGGCACTCTGCCGAAGGAGATGGAAAACGTTCAGTTCTCGCTGTTGCAACAGGTGCAGGCTTCCTTGCTGTTCGCCCAGCGGACTACTTGGTTTGATGCCACTGAAAAGCAAGTGTATGTAGGCAACGGCCTCCTGGCTCAGTTGCAGAAGTACACGCTGAATCTGGGTACGTTGGGTCACAATGCTACATGGGCCAACTTCAACGATTTCTTCGAGCCGATGTTCGTATCGTCTCTGAGTGCGATGAAGAAGGACATGTTTGTCGGTCCGGCCCTATTCCGCGACCTTCTGAACACGGCTCGCACCGTGAATCGAGTCGAACTGAATCCTGAAGGCAAGACGACCTATTACAGTCCTGACCTCGGTTCTCTGACGTTCGATATTACGACTGACACTGGTCACCGCATCTCGGTACACGAAGAGAAGTGGGCGTTGAAAGACCTGTCGGACTGGGGATTCGTTCTGGACAGCAACAACCTTGGTGCTGGTCAGTACAAAGGTCTCGGTGCGCAGTGGTTTATGAACCTTCAGAATCCTTCCGAAGTGATGAAAGTCAAGCATGGCTTCTTCATGTCGTGGGCGCTGAACGTGTTCGATGACAGCACGATGGGCGTGGTAAGAGGCGGAACGCAGCCTATCGTGAATCGCTAAACAAACAATAGATAAGGAGTAGGACATGGCTCGTACAGACAAGGTGGTTGGAATTGAGGACGCTGGAGACAAAAAGGATTCGATTCCTTTTTCGGCTGAGACTAAGAAAGCCGCCGATGCGGACAGTTCGCATGGAACTGCTCAGACGAGACTATGGTCAACTCAAATCGGATATACAATCGCTGTGGCTCCGGGCAAGAATGCGACATTCAAAAGTCATGTTCTTGTCCTGGAGTCCGGTGATCCCATGCTCCAGAAAGTAAGGGACGCCAGAGCGCCGGAAGTCAAGGAAGTCCTTAACAGACCCTACCAAACGGATGCTGACTTAGCCAAGTTCAACAAGTTCTTGCAGAATCTTGTGTTCAATGGCGAGTCGGGTCGTCCGAGTCGGCGGGGTGTGACCGCAGTTCTGGGGTTATTCGATGCGAAAGACGAGTTGGACGTTAATACCGCTCCCGACCTGTTGATAATGAAAGCAATTCGGACGAAATCGTTCAAAGAAGGAATCTAAGTTATGATGAAATATATTGTTACTATGTTTGGGGCGGTTCTAATCGCCTCGTCCGTGATGGCGGGTGCTGTCACTAATACGGTGAAGTGGAATGTTCCGTGGGGCGATGCTTATCGGACGGAAACGCAGAAGACGTTAGATGCCTATGAAACGCAGGTTAATGCCGATGCGGCCACACTCGCTGCTGGAAGCGGCGCGATTGCGCTAACAAGCAATCAGGTATTGATCGGAAGTTCTGCTGGAGTGGCGGCGGCGCAGACATTGAGCGGCCTATTCACGGTCGATACGGGTGGCGTTGCTTCGGCTACAAGTTCGGGTTCTGCGGCAACTAATGGTACGGTAGCAGTGACGCCACAGGCTCCTGGTGCAGTAACGCCGACGATTACGGTTACTCCGCAGGCTCCAGCCGCACATACGCCGACGATTACGGTAACGCCAACAACTGGGGCAGTGACAGCAAGTGGAGCGAATGACCTTGTTACGCCTACAGCTACGATTACTCTTTATACTGGTATAGGGTATGATTCGACTGGTGTGGCTATCACCAATGCTGCTGGCGATGTTATGGACATAGTAACCAATGTTACATGCGCGATCACGCCAGATTTGGCGTCTAACGCAGTTGTGGTAGTAACGGTTACTGGCGGTAGTGCGGTGATGACAAGTGCGACGGCGGCGAGTTCGGAGTTGCCGGTGTTTGCTACAAATGCGACAGCAGTTTGTTCGGAATTGCCCGTGTTTGCTACCAATGCGACGGCGGTGTTCACACCACAAACCGCAACATTCGTGAAACCGTAAAGAAAATAAGCGACGGGGAGAGTCGCGCCCTCCCCGTCTTTTCGATAAGATAAACTGTCGATAAATCGACAAACAACAAGTTAGATAAACAAATTGGAGGATACGAACATGTCTATTGGAATTGGAAACGCGAACGCTATCTTTACGAAGTCCGGAACCCTTAGTGACAGTCTGATGCCTTGTCTTGCTGTCAACTATTCAATCAAGCCTAGGGCCGGAGAGCTAGCTACAGTGCGGTACACGAAGGCTACGTTGACGGTTGATGCGAACGGCGGGGCAGATGACAGTTTCTTAAAGATTCTTGTCACGCTTGTCGCTTATGATGAGACCGGAACAGCTGGTACGGATCATACCTACACTATCTCTGGTGCCGCCGCAAAGGTCGCATGGTCTACGACTGCTCCGACCTATACGGCTAAAGCGGTTCACATGAAGGATGTTGTTGATCTGTTGAATCAGATTCCGGGCATTCAGGCCTATGTTATGAATTGCCCGAACTCTCTGTCGGTGGCAGATGACGACTTCATTGATGTTACGGTTTGTGACATTCCCACGCAACCTGCGAAGTATAAAGAAACCCTGTATAGAGACATTGACGCTTCGTTGATGGACACTAACAAACTCGCGTTCTATATGCGTCTCGGCAATCCTGAGATGCGCGATGCTGGTTCGCTGAGGTTGATTGGCATTGATGTTCTCGCTACGGGAACTACTCCGCGAGTGCGTCTGTATCGTGATGATATTCGCAACTTCGATGATGAATATAGTGCGACGTTCGCCACGGAACAGGCTAACAAGCAGATGTATGTCAATAGCACGGTTGTTACTGGCACACAGACGGCGGTTGTTGACGAAGACCTTCTGACGGCTCTGACCTATCAAGGTCCATTGCTTCTGGCCATTGACCAGACGGACTTGACAGCGTGCGTGGCCACACTGAAGGTTCGGCAAGCCAGTATCTAAAGTTCTGAGAAAGTTAAGGACGGAGTTTTTTCTCCTTATACTCCGTCTACGGGGAAAGGCGGGGGCTGGTAACGAAATATCCAGCCGCCCGCCGACCCTATACGGAGGATAAAAAATGTTTAGTAAAATTCTCTCAGTTCTTGCAGTTGCATTATTCGCAACAATCGGTTCAGCGCAGGATGGTCATTTCACTTACGGCACGGACTACGGTTTCACGTATAAGGCAACGGTAACAAATAACCACACCTTTACGAACGATAACGCGTATCCTTGGAAACTGAATTCTCTTTCATTTCCCACTGATAATGCTAATACGGCAACGGTTAAGCTTGTTAAAGTAGTTAAGGTATATCAAGAAGTGGGCGATGTTGTTACGACAAACTTGATGGGCGGCGTCGAGACAAACTACAGTCATGCTGTCACCAACACTCTAATAACATACTTTACCAACGTCTTGTTGTCCGTTACGAATAGCGGCGGGGAAATTTACGATTCGGGTGATATTCCTCAGACATATATTCAATTAGGCGACATTATCACATGGACATTCTCAGATAACACGAGCAAACTGCTCTATTTCGATGCGCTTAGGTAATTAAAACCGGAGGAGGCTTTTGATGAAGATACTTTCTCTCCTTGCGGTTTTATTGGCGGGGCTTTCATGTAGTCTTTTTGCTGACACCCCTTACCTTCGTGTGGATTGTAATTTTGCTGATCCCGACTCGCAATTTTTAGTGCAAGGTCGCGTTCTGAATACCACAAAAATCAGGGCATATACGTGGCAGGGGACGAACGTATTTGACGCCTCCGACTACAACGCCTACTTCTCTTTCGGTAAAGATTACAACGTCACCTCGATGATAATTTGTACGGGCGTGGTCTATTCGACTTATATCGAGTTCCCGATCACGTCCAATAATTTTGCCCGTCCGGTTAAGGACTGGTATGCCTCTGTAATGTTGACCAAACCGTCTGACGGGAGCGTTCATAGCATGGCCTATGGCGCACTCACAATTAAGGCGGCTCCCGAAGTTAATGCTTCGGGAACTTTCTTTTATCAGAGCGCAATCAATGGGTCTGCTTACGGGCCATTCACGGGAAGTTTCACTAACTGGCCGTTTATATTAACCGGAGGATTGGTAGGCGGTTACGTGGAAGTCGTCACGTTTAACGCAAGTAACTCCGCGCTTCAGACGCAAATTACCACTAATTTAGCAACGCAGACTTCCACTAATAGCGTTTTGCAGAGTCAAATAACCGTCAACTTGACAAACCAGACGGCCACCAATTTGGTTTTGCAAAATCAAATCACGGCCAACTTAACAAATCAAAACGCTACCAATACGGCGTTCTCTGTATCCGCGCAATCTGCGATTGATACTCAATCAGACACTAACGCTGTGTTGCAAAGTCAAATAACCAATAATCTTGCTAATCAAAATGCAACGAACGTCGTGTTTCAAGCGTTTCTCGATTCAGTCGAAACTACGAATTCTAATTATGAATCGCGAATTGGTTCAAACGAAACCTTCAGAATAACAACCCAGCCCGCAACTAATGCTGCCCTCCAATCGCAGATAACAGCAAATCTTACTAATCAGATAGCAACAAATATCTCGCAGGCGGCCACAAATGTTTTATTGCAATCTCAAATCACAAATAATTTAGCGCTGCAAACTTTAACGAATGAATCGCACGAAGTTCGGATAACCTCCAACGAGGTCTTTAGAATAACGACTCAGCCAGCTACAAACGTTGCATTACAATTACAGATTACAAATAATTTCGCTACTCAAGCTGCTTCCAACGCTGCTTTCCAGTCACAAATTACAGATAACTTGACTAATCAGAATGCCACTAATACGGTAATTCAGAGTCAGGTTACGAACAATTTCGTAAATCAAAATGCTACCAATGCGGCGCTGCAACTTCAAATCACGAACAATCTTGCGGCGCAGGAAAGCACTAATACAAGTTTTGGGGTGCGGATTACGTCAAATGAAACCTTCAGAATTACGACTCAACCAGCGACTAATGCTGCTTTGTTGGCTCAAGCTGCTTATGGGATTATCTCCTATGGTTGGTCTAATCATGCTAATTTTGGGTATCTCACAAGCGCGGAAAACATATTCGCTGCGCTCTATGCCGCTGACCGATCTCAGTTAGACGCCGATATTACAGGCTTGACGCAAGGAGTTTATACCGGCTCGCTGACTTCTATATCTTACACGGGAGCAGTCGCTCTGGTGTCTGGAAAATCTTATTTATATGGTTACAGCAAGATAGGGGCAGACGGGACTTCAACGCTTTCGATTGCCGGGTCTACGCTTGGGCCGCATACCGCCGTCAATAATTACAGTAATTATTTTACCTTTGAAGATACGGGTACTAATTTGGTGTTAAAACTTGATGGCACAGGACTGGCGCAATGCAACGCATCGAATATATATGTCAAGGCTATCACGGGGGGTGCTGTCAATGCGGCAGGCAACATGAATGTAGGCGGAGTCATACGAGCGTATGGTGCGGTGATGACCAATCCTGCCGCGCATATTGCGCAGACCACGAACGCGCATGGCGGGATTGTGGCGGATACGGACTCCCGTTTATCCGACTCCCGCGACCCGAACGCGCATGACCAGGACTGGTCAACGATAACCAACCACCCTCTTGTGGATCAGGCGATTATTGACGCCTCTGCCGGCACGAACTTTATCGGCACAAACACACTCCAAAGCCAGATTGAC